>Ga0247841_10013474_pt1 | contig 10434 bp, 5 predicted proteins | sample LaCruzMarch2015__2_FD_192410 | JGI IMG/M metagenome (GOLD analysis project Ga0247841, IMG submission 192410) | Freshwater microbial communities from meromictic Lake La Cruz, Castile-La Mancha, Spain - LaCruzMarch2015_18m | ecosystem: Environmental > Aquatic > Freshwater > Lake | place: Spain...
CTGATTTTCATATTCATGCGCTCCGACCGGTCATCGAGCTGGGCCCGCATGTCGCCTGCCCGCATCTGCTCAAACAGCTCTGCGGCATAGGCATTATGCCTGTCAGCTATAGGTATCACCACAGCCTGCACGGGCGCCAGCCAGACAGGGAAGGCGCCGGCATAGTGCTCGGTGAGGCAGGCGAAAAACCTCTCCATGCTGCCCAGCACGGTGCGGTGGATCATTACTGTACGGTGCTCCTGGCCATCTTCGCCCACATAATTGACATCGAACCGCTCGGGCATCTGGAAATCCACCTGGATGGTCGGGCCCTGCCACAGCCTGCCGATGGCGTCCTTGAGCTTGACGTCGATCTTGGGACCGTAAAATACGCCTTCTCCCGGATCCACATGGTATTTAATCTTCAAATTCTCGAGAACGTTACGCAGCGCCCCGGTGGCCATATCCCAGCTATCCTCGCTACCCACGGCTTTCTCCGGCCGGGTGGAAAGCATCATCTCATATTCAGTAAAGCCGAATGAGTGCATCATAAACTGCGCGAGCTCCACGACGTCCTTGACTTCCGCCTCCAGTTGGTCCGGCCGACAAAATATATGCGCGTCATCCTGTGTAAATCCGCGCACACGGGCCAGGCCGTGCAATACGCCCGACCTCTCATAACGGTAGACCGTGCCCAGTTCGGCATAGCGCATGGGCAAATTGCGGTAGCTCCTGAGCTGGGTTTTATACATCAATATATGAAAAGGGCAATTCATCGGCTTCAGTACATATTGAATCTCGTCGATCTCCATAGGAGAATACATATTTTCGCGGTAGAAATTCCAGTGTCCACTGGTCTCCCAGAGATGCACCTTGGCTATGTGGGGTGAATAGACGATATCATAGCCGCGGCGCCTGTGCTCAACCTTCCAGAAGTCCTCGATGAGCTGCCTGACCGTGGCGCCCCTGGGATGCCAGTAAACCAGCCCGGGACCGGCTTCCTCGTGCAAACTGAAAAGGTCCAATTCCTTGCCCAGCTTGCGGTGGTCACGCTTGGCGGCTTCGGCAAGCCTTTTCAGGTAATCGTCGAGATCGGCCTGTTTGGCAAAGGCCACTCCATATATCCTCTGGAGCATCGGGCGTTTCTCGTCACCCCTCCAGTAAGCCCCGGCCACGCTGGTCAATTTAAAGGCCTTTATTTCGCCGGTCGCTTTGACATGGGGTCCCCTGCAAAGGTCCGTGAAACCGCCCTGTCTGTAAATAGTGACTTTTTCCTCACCCAGGTCTTTGATCAATTCAAGTTTATATTTCTGGCCGGCAAAAAGTTTCAACGCCTCTTTCTGAGTTTTCTCTTCACAGGCAAAGGGTAGATTGGCGGCAATTAGCTCTTTCATCTTCAGCTCAAGGGCCGGCAAATCCTCCAGCGTCAGGGGCCTGGGCAATTCGAAATCATAATAAAATCCGTCTTCGATAGCCGGCCCTATGCCAAATTTCGCCTCAGGAAACAGGGATAGCACTGCCTCTGCCATAACATGGCTGGCAGAATGCCTCATCATTTCTAACTTTTGGGACTTATCTTCTGACATTGCTTACACTCCCTCGCGGTACAAATAAAAACCTCACGCAAGGGACTGCGAGAGGTTATCCGGTTGGATATCTACAACAAAACTATATACCGCAAGCTTCAATCGATTATACCAGTCTACATACCGGGGCGCAAATATAAGATCTGGAGCCCCCTCAGTCATTAAAGATTTCATCGACTTTAACGTTTTCTTTGACCAATTTTTCCATCAGCTCAATTTCATCCGTATTCTTACTGGTAATCAGCGGGGTCAGGGATTCGATCTGCCTGGCCGTCTCATAAACGCCGATGGGAACCAGTAACACCGGTATTTTTTTCTCGTCAGCTTTCGCCAGGATATTTTGCGGCGGCAAGATATTGTTGGTCAGGATCACCGCCGCAGTGCATTTGTCCTCGAACGATGCCAGCAGCATATCCGAGCGGTCTCCACTGGTAACCACGAGCTTGTTCTCCTTGTGAAAGAGGATATCGGAATAGGCTGAATCAACCGAAGATGCTCCCACAAATATATTGCTTATACGCCTGTTCAGCCATTCTTCTCCTGCCACCACCCTGGCCAGCAGGTATTGAGACAGGTACTCCATGGAGAAAAAGGTCAATTCCTCACGATAAGGCATGACCCCGAGAATATTTACGCCGGCCTTCTGCAGAATCGGAAGGTATACATTCTTAAAATCCTCGACATTGCGGACTTTATTGATGATTACCCCGCGGAAATCCATACCACTGAAACTCAGGTACTTTTTAATAAAAATTACATTGTCCACAATATAATTTTCGTCCCCGCCTACCAGTATCACCAGCTTTCCATTGAGGTATTCCCCCAGCGAAAGCACGTTGAGATAGAAAGAGATGCCGTACTCTATATCCTTGCCACCCTCCACAAAGAGAATGTCTTTGCCGGCGCCGACCTCCTCCGCCATGGCTAGCACACGGTTCTTCGCCCCGGCTTCGTCATACTTAAATCTCAGCTTTAAATGTTCGAATCCCGCGGTGATATCTTCAGGGTTGTGCGTCATACCGAAAATGTTGGTCATCAGGGAGGCATCATAGTCCCACACCCGTTTCTTACGGTAAACCAGCCTGTCGCCCAGCGGTTTTATATAGCCGAAGGATTTGCCGGTAGCCCTGGCAAGGCCTATTATCAGGCTGGTCTTGCCAGCGTTGCCATCCATAGAGCCTACTATCAAGCTTTTCATGTGCCTGCCTCCTGAGTGGACAGCAATATTCTCACGTCCACTGCTTTAACTCCCTGTCCATATTCATAGGCTACCAGGGGATTTATTTCGATATCCGAGATCTCGGGAAACTTTTTTATAATTGTCCCTACCCGCAATACGGCATCGGCCAGCATATCGATATCTTTGCGTTTTTCACCCCGCACACCGAGCAGCAGCGGATAGGTTTTGATCTCGCTGATCATCCTGTTGGCTTCACCCCGGCTGAGCGGGAAAGCACGGAAGGCGATATCCTTCATCACCTCCACGTAAATACCACCCAAACCGAACATCACAACCGGGCCGAAGGAAAGGTCACGGCGCGCCCCCACTATCGTTTCCACACCCGGGCTGACCTGTTGCGACACTTCGATGCCCTCGATTTGCGCATCGGCTTTGAATCGCCGGCAATTTTGCATGATGGCCTCGTAGGCATCGGCGGCCTCTTCCGCGTTATCGATATCCATCGCCACCCCGCCGGCATCGCTTTTATGCACGATATCCCTCGATACCACTTTCATTACCACCGGGTAGCCGATATCACCGGCTGATTTAATAGCCTCCTCCAGCGAGCGGGCGATGTTGCTCTTGGGATTGGCTATGCCGACGGCATCCATGATGCGCTGGGCTTCGAATGAATATAACAGCCGCCTGCCCTCTTTTTTGGCTTTCTCCAGCACCGCGGCAATAGCTTTCTCGTCAATCTTTACGGGTACAGGCGCATCAACCACAGCTATTTTATTGCGGTAATTATCATAAATAGCGCCGAGACAGGATGTAGCCTGCAGCACATCATTAAATACAGGCACGCCTCTAAATTTCAGCTTCCGGATGGTATCCTCTACTGCGGCGCCTCCCACAAACGAAAAGACCATTGGCTTCCGCAGATTGCCGGACGTCAATAAATCCTCCGCGCTGAGCGCAAATTTGGCGGGTTCGAAACTGCCGGCTTCACATCCCAGGCAGATTACCGAATCGATATTGTCATTCTGCAGCGCAACATCGATGGCGATTACATAGTTTTCTGCCGTAGCCTGCCCGGTCATGTCTACCGGGTTCTTGGTGGAGCCAAACTCAGGTACCACGTCTGCAAAAGTTTTCTTCAGATCAGGAAGGTTGTCGTAGAGGTTAATGCCGTACCTCTCACAGGCATCGGCCGTCAGCACCCCGATACCTCCGCCGTTAGTGATTATCACCGCATTTTCACCCCGCGGTTCGGGTACTGTAGCCAGAAACTTGCACCATTCCAGCGCCTCCTGCAAACCTTCAGCGCGGATCACGCCGCATTGCCGGGCGATATCATCAAAAACTTTGTCTTCACCGGCCAGCGAACCGGTATGAGAGGCAGCGGCCATCGCGCCGCGTTGCGACCTCCCCGATTTAACCACCACGACCGGTTTTACCCTGGTAACAGTGCTCAATACCTCTACTAATTTCTCCCCGTGTGTAACCCCCTCGATGTACATCATGATAACCCTGGTATTGGGGTCCGCTGCCAGGTAATTCATTATCTCCACTTCATCAATATCTGCCTTGTTGCCGATCGAAACGATAGTTGACAGCCCGATATTTTCCACCTTGGTCTTACCGATCATAGCCACGCCCAGGGCGCCGCTCTGTGTGACGATAGCCACATTGCCAGCCGGTATATCGCTTGGGCCGAAGGTGGCATTCATCAGGACGGACGATGAATAAATACCGATGATATTGGGGCCAAGGATACGCATATCATGAGCACTGGCATAGCTGACCATCGTCCTCTCTACTTCTGAATTGCCTACCTCCGAGAAGCCGGAGGTTATGATCGCGGCGAATTTGGCGCCCCTGTCAGCGCAAGCTTGCACGGCCTCCAACACGGCAACTGCAGGAATAACGATGACAGCCAGGTCGATATCAGCAGCGATAGCCATAACGTCTTTGAAGGCCGGTAGCCCCATGATCTCCCCACCCGCCGGGTTAACAGGATATATTTTACCCTTATAGCCACCTGCTATAAGGTTGCTTATCACTGTATGGCCCAGCTTCCCCTGTTTTGAGGAAGCCCCCACAACTGCAACAGAACCTGGTTCAAAAAGCAGCCTTATATCTGGCATCACCCACATACCCGCTGAGAGCGTCTATCCTGCCTTAAGCCTGCGGCGCCGCGATAGTGCTGATCAGGAGTCCGCCGTCGATGACTATCTCGGCCCCGGTGGTGTAGTTTGAAGCAGCAGAGGCGAGGTACACCGCCGCGCCGGCTATTTCGTCCGGATCCCCAATGCGCCCGATGGGCAGCATCTTCTCCACCATCTCCTTTGCTTTCTTCTGTTCCTCAGGCGGCAGGTGGAACCAGTGCGAATTCATCATCTTGGTATCGATCGGCCCCGGCGCTATGGTATTGACCTGGATATTGAAAGGTATCAACTCAGCCGCAAAGGCCTTGGTAATCATACGCACACCGGCTTTGGATATGGAATATATACTCACGCCTAATTCAGGCTTGAACCCGTCTATGGAAGCGACGTTGATTATCTTCCCTCCGCCCTGCTTTTTCATGATATTAGCTACCGCCTGGCTGGTGAAATATAGCCCTTTCATATTCAGGTTCATGACGGTATCCCAGAGCCTCTCATCGGAATCCAGCACGCTGGCCATGTTGGGACTGGCCCCGGCATTATTGACCAGGATATCTATCCGGCCGCCTAATTTATCCATAGCCGCAGCAACCATTTTCTGTATCTCGTCCATTTTACCCAGGTGCGCCTGGATGGGATAGGCCTCGCCGCCGAACAACTTTATCTCTGCGGCCGTTGATTCCAGGTCGGCTATCTTACGGCTGGTCACAACAACCCTGGCGCCAGCCCTGGCAAAACCGACTGCACAGGCCCGGCCTATGCCCCTGCCTCCACCGGTAACCAAAGCGGTCTTGCCTTTCAACGAAAACTTGCTTAGTTCAAACATGGTTCGAACCTCCTGATAATATTGAGATAATTTTAAAAACTAATTCTCTTCTCCACGGTCCTGGCGTAACCCTCGATATCCCCGCTTTGGTACTGCTTTAACCATATCCATACCACCACATTGCCTTTCCTGAATACCAGAAGCCGGTCAATAGGCACAGAATCATTCAGGAAGCATTCATCGCCGATAGTGGGGTTTGACAGGGAAGGTCCGGACGGCCTGGCGCCGGTATAGGCCTTGACGGCCGCCTGCAGGTTGCGGTAGACAACCACGCTATTCTGCACAGTGGGCGCGAAGTTAGCCCCCTGTGAATAAGCTACCTGGCTCGAGGAAGTGCTGTCCCGGCTGGCCGGGGGCGAAACGTTCCCCTTTACCCAACCGGACCCCATATCTTCCTTGGTCAATACCATAAGATACGCCTGTTTGGTTGTCAGGCCATCCACGTGTATTGTAATAACAGGTTGAAGACTATTGGACGGCCCAACCGGGGCCTGCTGAGACGGCGTTGAAGGTATTTGAGACGATGCTTCCGGTAACACGGGCGATGGGGCGGCGGCATTTATCCTTTGTTCCACTATACGCGCATAGCGTCCAATATCGCCCTCCTCATACTGCTTCAGCCAGACCCAAACTACCACGTTGTTTTTTCTGAAAATCAATAATTTGTTGATGGGCGCCGAATCATTCAGCAGGCATTCATCGCCGATGTTAGGATTTGAGTCGGCCCGGTTGGCCTCTTTTTCTTTGGCGTAGGCTGTATTTGCTACTGCGATACTGCGGTAAACCGCCACAGAATTCTGCACACCCGGCGTGTAGGCCGAGCCCTGCGTATAACATACGTGGCTTGAAGATGTTACCTGCTGTATGGCCGGCGCCACCGCGTTTCCCCGTGCCCAACCTGGCCCCATGTCATCAATGGTCAGGGTCAGCTGGTAAGCCTGCCTGGATATCAGGGTTGTTGCATCAAGTGTGTTAGCGGGTGGGGTATTTGAATCTGGTGGTGGGGGAATGAACGCCGCATCCGCTGAGTCGGGCATCTCTGGTATTGCAGATGGAGGCAGCGGCTCCACAGGAGGTACGGGAGGTACAGGCGCCGTCATTCCCGGAGGTGCGGCGGTTTCCCCTGGATTCTCCGGAGGTTGGCTTATGGCACTGTTTGCGCAGGCGCCACCGCCAAGCAAGCACAGTACCACGCAGCCGGTTATCAGTGAAATTAACAATCGTTCCACGCCCGTTTTTTGAGCCCCACCGGTAGTGCTGCCGCGCTGTCTCATATACTTAATTCCAAACTCAAGCCTATCCTTTTACGATGGTTTGATAATATGACAATCTCATGATTAATGCAACCCCTCGCGAAAGTTGATGTCCGGCCGAGTTGAATTATCACTACCCAATATTTCCTTAATAACGGGAGAAACTGCCGTTGCACTGCACAGTCTGTTGATTTTGTATAATTTTTGGTATGCTATTCTCGTTGTTGTTTTAGCCCGGTGGAGTTATCATTATGAGGGTACGTTATAAAGTCGGCAACAGAGTTTGATCTGACCCAAGTGCTGCTAATTATAACATGTGAGAGGTGGAAAACATGAGAAAAACGGCTTTTCTATTGCAGTTACTGACTTCGCTATTCCTAATTGGCTGGCTTATCTTTCAGCCTATGGCCGCAAATTCGCAGGGCGGGAGGCCAGAAGCCGGGTGGAGCGGTACATGGCACACCAGGTGGTCAATCATGGAATATGGGGTTATCAACTCCTATGATCTCGATATGGTGTTGACTCAGTCCGGCAGCCAGGTTTCGGGTACCTCCGAATATTACGGTTGGCGGCTGACCGGTACTGTATCGGGCAATAACTTTACCGGGACGTGGTCCAACACCTGGAACAATCCGCAGCAGCATCCACATATCAGTGGTCAGGTCAACCTGGCGCTGAGTAGTTCCGGCGCCTCCTTCTCGGGATTATTCATAGGCCAATACCATTATGGGGTATGGGACGACAGGTTTACTGTAACCGGCACCAGGTCGGGCGCGGTTACACCGCAACCGGTCCCACCCACCCCAGTTCAACCGCCATATACCCCGCCGATACCCGATATTCAGCCGACACCATTTACACCCACACCCACACCCACACCCACACCAACTCCGACTCTATCCCCCGATATTATACCAGCACCCTACGTCCCCCCCACACCGGCTCCGGTTGTTCCATCATCATCGGCATGTCAGTTCACCAATGTATGGGATACCGACTTCGGCGACCTGACACTTACTCAGAACGGCAACAAGCTCAAGGGCACCTACAGCTACCAGGGAGGCAGGGTCGACGGAACGGTAAACGGCAATACCGCCACGGGCACGTGGTCGGAGGCGCCCAGCTACCAGCCAACCCGCGATGCCGGCGACTTCATATTTACCATACAGCCCGGATGTAGGTCATTCACCGGCCAATGGAGGTACGGTTCCTGTGATTGGGACGGCGATATCATGGGTACCAGGGAAAGCCAAACCACTCCCCCGACACCTCCGATAATACCTACACCCCCGATACCACCCACACCGGCTGCCGTATCAGGCCCCTGGGCAGGCACCTGGGATACCGAGTGGGGTGATATGGTTCTGTCACAGAGCGGGAACCAGGTTTCGGGCACCTACACGCATGACAGCGGCAAGATCAGCGGCACGGTATCCGGCGATACATTTGCAGGTTGGTGGTCCGAGTCCCCTTCCTACAGCCCACCCAATGATGCCGGATCGGTTGAGCTGACAATGAATCCCGAACACCAGACCATAACCGGCCGCTGGCGGTACGGTTCGACCGGCAGCTGGTATGAAAACGACTGGACCGGCACACGCAAAGGACTGCTGAAATCATCGTTAGAATTCAGGGCGGCTGCGCCAACATCTTGTGACTGGACCGGCACGTGGGACTTCGACTGGTCGAATGCGCTGAATCTTAAACAATCTGGCAACAGGGTTACCGGATCGTATAAGCCTTCAGGATGGAATTATACCGGGTATATCGACGGCACCCTGTCCGGCACCACGCTCATTGGGACCTGGATAGAAAATGACCAGTCGGGCAAGCTCGAGTGGGCTATGCTGGCAGGTTGTAACTCCTTCACGGGCCGCTATACCCACAGCCTATCGGCAAGTTCGGGATGGTACCCACTTCATGATCCTGCAACGAGGGTCAGTGCGCCTCAGCCTCAACCACAGCCAGTTCCCCAACCGGTCAACCCAGGCTGGGGTGGAACGTGGAACACGGACTGGGGCACGATGGTGATATCGGTAGCGGCAACCCAGGGCAGCGGCACCTATACCACCAATAAAGGCAGACTGGTAGGCACCATCAGCGGCAACAATTTCAACGGAACGTGGTCGAGAGCTCCCTCTTACAAAGCGCCCAAGGACGCAGGATCTTTTGCGTTAGTCATGTCACCCGACGGGAACTCGTTCAAGGGTGACTGGAAATATTCCGACTGTTCCTGGGCCGGACCATGGGATGGCAAGCTGAAGGGATCGGATGTCACACCTTCACCTTCACCTTCACCTTCACCTTCACCTTCACCTTCACCTTCACCTTCGCCCACGCCTCAACCTACTCCCATACCGGGCGTAAACCGCCCTCCGCTGGCCAGCTTCTATACCAGCCCACAACTGCCGGCGACAGGCGCGACAATCTCCTTTATCAGCCAGTCATCCGACCCGGACGGCGACAATCTGTCATACACATGGACCAGGGACGGTTCAACCCTCAACGATTGTGCCAACCAGCCCATCTGCAACTGGTACAATACCTCCGCCGGGACGCACATCGTGACCCTGACAGCAAATGACGGCAAGGGAGGACAAAGCGTCTCACATGCCCAGGTCAATGTAAGCGAGGGACCAGGACCTTCCCCATCTCCCTCCCCTGTGCCTGTCCCACCGACCCCAACCCCAACCCCAACACCAATCCCAACGCCAGTCCCCGGCGCCAACAACCATCCCAACGCCGCCTTTACATTCAATCCTCCTCAGCCACAAGTAGGACAGAATGTGCAGGTGATCAGCCAGTCAACCGATGCTGACGGTGACGTGCTTAGCTATTCCTGGTACCTTGACGGACAGCAGCTTGCACCACAGACCGGTCAGGCGGTTTGGAAATGGAAGGTCCCATCGGGAGGGCATGTTATGCAGCTCGAGGTCAAGGACGGCCGGGGCGGCAGGGATACAGTATCACGCAAGATAAAAGGAGCAGATGAGGACGACACAAAGAAGAAGTGGAAGATCGGCCCGTTCAGTTGCTTCATCGCCACGGCCGCCTACGGTAGTGAAACTGCCGAGGAATTGGATACGCTGCGTGCCTTCCGTGACCGGGTACTCCTGCAGAGCGGGCCCGGCAAATGGTTCGTGGCCGCGTATTACCGGTTGAGTCCACCGCTGGCTGAATTCATAGCCGGGCATGAAGAGGTCAGGACATTTGTCAGGGAGCGGTTACTGGATCCCGTTGTGGAACTGTTGAAACGTACCCAAAATGCCTGGGATGCTACTCCTGGCGCACCTTAACCACAGGTGACGCGAGCCGCTGCTGCATCTTTGGCCGTTATAACAGGGGCTGTCTAATTTATGTAAAGCTATTTGCCTGCTGACCAGCCGTACCAGGCCCACCTGGGCGTGCCGTCGCCGCGCAGCAGACCCATGCTGTTGAAGGGTTCCCCCCAGCGCCGTGG
>Ga0247841_10013475_pt1 | contig 10434 bp, 9 predicted proteins | sample LaCruzMarch2015__2_FD_192410 | JGI IMG/M metagenome (GOLD analysis project Ga0247841, IMG submission 192410) | Freshwater microbial communities from meromictic Lake La Cruz, Castile-La Mancha, Spain - LaCruzMarch2015_18m | ecosystem: Environmental > Aquatic > Freshwater > Lake | place: Spain...
AGGAATGGCATATCTTCTTCGCGAACGATTTTGGCAACAATACCTTTGTTTCCATGACGGCCAGCCATCTTGTCTCCAACTTTGAGCTTGCGTTTCTTGGCAATATATACCTTAGCCATCTGAATTATACCTGCAGGCAGATCATCACCGACAACAGATACAAATTTTTTCCGGTTAAAAACGCCCAATATCTCCTTAAACTTGATGATGTAATTATTAATAAGAGTTTTGATCTGGTCATTCTTATCCTTATCCGTTGTCCAGCGATTAGGGTTGATATTGATGTAATCGACATCCATCAACAACTTCTGTGTGAATTTTGTTCCTTTTGGTAATACTTCGACTTTAAAGTTATTATAGACTCCCTGAGAAATTTTACCATTTACCAGGACTCCTAACTTCTCAACAAGCTTTAATTTAACCTTTTCAACATTTTTCAGGTGATCATCATCAAGTTTTTTCAACTCATCCTTTTCCTTTTGCTTTGCCTTCCTGTCCTTGATAATCCTGGAGAAAAGTTTCTTGTCGATTACAACACCTTTCATCGAAGGTGGCGCCTTCAGGGAAGCGTCTTTAACATCTCCGGCTTTATCGCCAAAAATCGCCCTGAGCAGTTTTTCTTCAGGAGTCGGATCACTTTCTCCTTTTGGTGTGATCTTTCCTATCAGAATATCTCCTTCATTGACTTCTGCGCCAATACGAATGAGACCGTTTTCATCAAGTTCTTTTGTAGCCTCTGCACTAACATTTGGGATATCATTGGTCAACTCCTCCACACCCCGTTTTGTATCACGCACTTCGAGTGTAAATTCTTCAATATGGATGGAAGTAAAAATATCTTCCTTGACCACCTTTTCTGAAATAACAATTGCATCTTCAAAATTATATCCCTTCCAGGGCATAAATGCCACCATAAGATTACGTCCAAGCGCCAATTCTCCGTCTTTTGTAGCGTATCCTTCACAAAGAACCTGACCCTTTGAAACTTTATCTGCTTTTCTCACAATAGGCCGGAGATTGATACATGTATTCTGGTTTGTACGTGAAAATTTTGTCAGCCTGTAGGTTTTTATATCTTCATCAAAACTTACCAGTTTTTCCTTTTCATCCCTGTTGTAACGGATTGTGATCTCGTTCGCGTCAACATGTTCAACAACGCCTTCGCCTTCAGCATTAATCAATACGCGTGAGTCACGAGCAACATAGTCCTCTATTCCGGTTCCAACAAGGGCGGTTTCAGGATTCAATAACGGTACAGCCTGGCGCATCATATTCGATCCCATCAATGCACGGTTGGCGTCATCATGTTCCAGAAACGGGATCAATGATGCTGCAATGGAAGCGATCTGATTTGGGGCTATATCGATTAAGTCAACTTTATTCTTTTCAATGATAGGATAATCTGCCAGGTAGCGCACTTTCACCTTGTCCTCCTGAAGGGTTCCATTCGCATCCATCGGTGTGCTGGCCTGGGCAATGATCTTCTTTTCCTCTTCTTCTGCTGTCAGATAAACAGGGAATTCATCAAGGGCAACTTTTCCTTCGATTACCCTTTTGTAAGGGGTTTCAATGAACCCAAGCTTGTCAATTTTCGCATAGACACATAAAGAAGAGATCAGTCCGATATTAGGACCCTCGGGTGTTTCAATTGTGCAGAGGCGGCCATAATGGGTATAATGAACATCCCTGACTTCAAAGCCGGCTCTTTCTCGTGATAACCCGCCGGGGCCCAATGCAGAAATCCTTCGTTTGTGTGTCAGTTCGGCCAATGGATTGGTTTGATCCATGAACTGTGACAACTGGTTGGTACCAAAAAAGGTGTTGATTACTGACGATAACGTCTTGGCATTGATCAGATCCATCGGCGTAAAAACTTCATTATCCCTCACGTTCATTCTTTCACGAATTGTGCGTGACATTCTTGAAAGTCCTACACCAAACTGGTTATAGAGTTGTTCCCCGACTGTTCTGACTCTACGGTTGCTCAGGTGATCAATATCATCAACATCTGCTTTGGAGTTAACTAATTCAATAAGGTATTTGATGATAGAAATGATATCTTCCTTTGTAAGAACCCGGGTCTCGATAGGGATGTTCAGATTCAGTTTTCTATTGATCCTGTATCTGCCCACATCGCCCAGATCGTATCTTTTATCCGAAAAAAACAATTTGTCGATAATTCCACGTGCGGTTTCTTCATCGGGAGGTTCGGCATTTCTTAATTGCCGGTAAATATACTCGACTGCTTCTTTTTCAGAATTTGCCGTATCTTTCTGAAGTGTGTTGAAGATGATGGAATAGTCTGATAACATGGCATCCTCCTTATGGATGAGGATGGTCTTAATACCGGCATTCAAAATTAATTCGATGTGGCTGTCGGCAAGAATGGTTTCCCGTTCAATAATTACCTCGGTCCGCTCAATTGAAACAACCTCACCTGTATCTTCGTCAACAAAATCTTCAACCCAGGATCTGACAACCCTTGCTGCAAGTGTAGAACCGATTTCCCGTTTCAAGGCAGCCCGGCTAACTTTTACTTCCTGGGCAAGGCCAAAAATTTCAAGAATATCCTTATCTGTCTCATAACCAATGGCTCTAAGTAATGTAGTGACCGGGAGTTTCTTTTTCCTGTCTATATAAGCATACATCACATTGTTGATATCGGTAGTGAATTCGATCCATGAGCCCTTAAATGGGATGATCCTGGCGGAATATAACTGTACTCCGTTAGCATGGAAACTCGTACTGAAAAATACACCGGGAGACCTGTGCAACTGAGATACAACAATCCTCTCGGCTCCATTGATAACAAAAGTTCCCCGGGGAGTCATATAGGGGATCATTCCCAGGTAAACATCCTGAATAATGGTCTCAAAATCCTCATGTTCAGGATCAGTGCAATAAAGTTTCAATTTTGCCTTCAGCGGAACACTGTAGGTCAATCCCCGTTCAATGCACTCCTCAATAGAGTACCTTGGGGGATCAATAAAATAATCAAGAAATTCCAGTACAAAATTATTCCGGGCATCGGAAATTGGAAAGTTCTCCGCGAAAACCTTATAAAGTCCTTCATTGACACGGTTCTCAGGGTTGGTCTCCAACTGAAAGAAATCCTGGAAGGATTTAATTTGAATATCCAGGAAATCAGGATATTCTGTTTGACTCTTCGTAGAAGCAAAACTGATTCTTTCGATTTTTTTTGAAGCCAAGGTCTTATGTTTTTTGTCCTTTAAGTGACAGGACAGGTTAGAAATTATATCGTACAGTTACTGTCATTTGCAGAGTCGCTGTATGTCCCGACTCTGCCACAATTAATAAAAATAAGTAATAGACCTCTTCAATTGATGAAGAGATCTAAAGCTTACTATACTGTATGAATGCAATCCCTTACTTAATTTCAACCTCTGCTCCTGCTTCGTCTAAAGCGCTTTTTAATGCATTTGCTTCGGCCGAGCTTACACCTTCTTTTATTGGTTTGGGTGCATTATCAACCAGTTCTTTTGCCTCTTTTAATCCAAGACCGGTAAGATCTTTTACTAATTTAACAACTGCCAATTTAGCTGCACCTGCTGATTTCAGGATCACATCAAAAGAGGTCTTTTCTTCAACTACGGCTGCTGCTGCGGCAGCAGGAGCTGCCATAGCTACTGCAGCCGCTGCAGGTTCGATACCATATTCTTCTTTTAAGATCTTTGCTAACTCATTTACTTCTTTTACGGTTAAATTAACCAGATTCTCTGCTAATGTTTTTAAATCTGCCATTTTTACTATTGTTTTAGATGATTTATTGATTTCTGTGAATTCTGATTTTACAAAATGCAAAATAAATTGTTTTATTCAGGTTTATCAGACATTGTCTTGACAATTCCTGATAAAATAGCGCTGCCAGACTGCAATGCAGACATGACGTTCCTTATCGGTGACTGTAACATCCAGATAACATCTCCGATAAGTTCATCTTTGGATTTGATGTTAATAAGGGCTATCAATTGATCATCGCCAAGATAAATCGACTCCTGAACATAAGCTCCTTTCAAAATTGGTTTTGGGGAAGTCCTGCGGAATTCCTGTATCAATTTTGCCGGATCGTTTGCAATATCGGCAAACATAATGGAAGTAGATCCCTTTAAGGCATTGTATAATGTATCAAAATCCTTTCCGGTTTTTTCCATTGCCTTTTTCAAAAGGGTATTCTTGACCATGCTCAATTCAATGTTCCTTTTAAAACAAAGCCTTCTGAGTTTATTGCTTGTTTCCACATTAAGGTTGGAGATATCAGTAAGGTAGAAACTGCTTACATTGTTTAACTTCTCAGCCAGGGCATCAATTAATTGGGTTTTTTGTTCTTTTTTCATGATTACATTCTCTCAGTTATACCAGTTAAATGGCTGTTACGGATTTGGGTTCAACCTGAATACCCGGGCTCATTGTACTAGACAAGTAAATACTCTTGATATATGTACCTTTTGCTGATGAAGGTTTAAGTTTGATCACTGATTGCAAAAGTTCTCTTGCATTTTCAACGATCTTATCTTTTTCAAAGGAAGCTTTTGCAATCGAAGAATGTATAATTCCAAATTTATCAACCCTGAAATCGATTTTCCCTGCTTTCACCTCTTTCACAGCCTTGGCAATTTCCATGGTGACAGTTCCTGTTTTGGGATTTGGCATCAAGCCTCTCGGACCAAGTATTTTTCCAAGTGCGCCAACTTTCGCCATAACACTTGGCATTGTGATTATAACATCTACGTCTGTCCAGCCACCTTTAATCTTTTCGATGTACTCTTCAAGGCCATAGAAATCTGCTCCTGCAAGTTTAGCTTCTTCTTCTTTATCAGGAGTACACAATACGAGCACGCGGATCGTTTTACCAGTCCCATGCGGAAGCGTAACAATACCCCTGACCATCTGATTTGCTTTACGAGGATCAACACCCAGGCGAATATCTATGTCAACAGAAGAATCAAATTTTGTATTGGAGATCTCTTTAACCAGACCGACAGCATCTGACAAAGAATAAACGGCAGTTTTGTCGTATTTAGCTAAAGCTTCTTTCCTTTTTTTTGTCAACTTTATCATTTGAACTTGTTTTAAAATTTTTTATTTCTGCTTTAGAATTATCAAATGGCTCTTCAACGGTCAGCAGGGACCTCACCCGTTATGGTGATACCCATGCTTCGTGCTGTTCCGGCAACCATCTTCATGGCTGATTCCACAGTAAATGCATTGAGATCCGTCATTTTTTCCTCGGCAATTTTTTGTACCTGCTCCCACGAGACCGATGCAACTTTATTCCTGTTTGGTTCCGGTGAACCTTTCTGTAATTTTGTTGCTTCGAGTAATTGAACTGCTACCGGTGGAGTTTTGGTTATGAAGTTGAATGATTTATCTTTATAAACAGTTATGATGACCGGGATCAACTTTCCGGCCTGATCCTGTGTACGCGCATTAAACTGTTTGCAAAATTCCATGATATTCACTCCCTTAGCTCCCAATGCAGGGCCAACCGGAGGTGATGGATTGGCGGCTCCTCCTTTTATTTGTAATTTAATAATTCCGCTTACTTCTTTTGCCATTTTTTTTTAATTAATTGTGGTTAACCTCTATTCTATAAACCGGATTTAGCTATTCTTTCTGAACCTGCATAAATCCCAACTCCAACGGTGTCTTGCGGCCAAAAATTTTCACCATCACCTTCAGCTTCTTCTTTTCTTCATTGATCTCTTCGATAACTCCGCTGAAACTATTGAATGGCCCGTCGATTACAACAACGGTTTCTCCAACGATAAAGGGAATATTCATTTCTTCGCCTTGCTCCGACAGTTCATCGAATTTTCCAAGAATTCTTTTCACTTCAGCAGGCCGAAGCGGATGTGGTTCACCTTTGGCGCCCAGGAAGCCAAGAACACCGGGGATGTTTTTAATAATATGCGGTACTTCACCCATCAAAACAGCTTCGATAAGTACATAACCCGGAAAGTAATTTCTTTCTTTACTGACCTTCTTCCCGTTCCGGATCATATACACCTTTTCTGTCGGAATCAGCACCTGTGAAATGTATTCCTGCAGATTCTGGTTGGCAATTTCATGTTCAAGGTAATGTTTCACCTTTTTCTCATTGCCACTTATTGCTCTGACAACATACCACTTTTTTACCAATTCACTCATTTTAATGAACTTGATTGACTACCTTCTCCGGTTGTAAATATCAGATAAATAAAAGGAGTGTTAAAACAATTTGTAAAACTGAACAAGGATATTGCGAAACACTTCGTCCATCATGAACACCACCATAGCGATGATCAGGGAAGCAACAGACACAACGATTGCACTACCTTGCAATTCACTCCAACTAGGCCAGGAAACTTTATGCATCAGTTCGTCATAACTTTCCTTAATATAAACATTGATCTTTGATTTAGCCATTTATCCAAAATTTTGCACGGGTGGTAGGAATCGAACCCACAGCCTACGGTTTTGGAGACCGCCACTCTACCAGTTGAGCTACACCCGTGTGCAATTAAACTTTATATTAGTCAAGGATCTCTGTTACCTGTCCTGCGCCAACAGTACGCCCACCCTCACGGATAGCAAAACGTAGGCCTTTGTTCATGGCGATCTCAGAGATCAGATCCACAGTAATGGTAAGGTTATCGCCTGGCATACACATTTCCACGCCTTCCGGCAGGTGCATTTCACCTGTAACATCAGTTGTACGGAAATAAAACTGAGGGCGATATTTGTTATGGAATGGAGTATGGCGTCCACCTTCCTTTGTCTTTAAAACGTATATCTCACCCTTGAATTTCTTATGTGGAGTAATGGAGCCGGGTTTTGCAACAACCATACCGCGTCGGATTTCGTCTTTGTCTATCCCACGAAGCAGGAGCCCTGTATTGTCACCTGCTTCACCTCTATCAAGTATCTTACGGAACATTTCAACACCGGTAACCACTGATTTCAGTTTCTCGGCTCCCATACCAATGATATCAACAGGATCACCGGAATTGATGACACCGGTCTCTATTCTTCCGGTGGCAACTGTACCACGACCCGTAATGGAGAAAACATCTTCAACAGGCATAAGGAATGGCTTGTCTATGTCGCGAACAGGCAGAGGAATATAATCGTCAACTGCATCCATTAATTCCATAATTTTTTCAACCCATTTCGGTTCTTTATTTAAGCCACCTAACGCTGAACCCTGAATAACAGGAGCAGAAACGCCATCAAAGCCGTAAAAGGTCAGTAATTCACGGATTTCCATCTCAACGATTTCGAGAAGTTCAGGGTCATCGACCTGGTCACATTTATTCATAAATACTACCAGTTTAGGAACCCCTACCTGACGAGCGAGCAGGATATGCTCACGGGTTTGAGGCATCGGACCGTCGGTTGCAGCAACCACAATGATAGCTCCATCCATCTGCGCTGCACCGGTAACCATATTCTTAATATAGTCAGCATGACCGGGACAGTCAACATGCGCATAGTGGCGTTTTGCAGTCTGATACTCAATATGGGCAGTGTTGATCGTAATGCCTCTTGCTTTTTCTTCCGGTGCATTGTCGATAGATTCAAACGATCTGTACTCCGACAATCCTTTTTCTGCCAATACTAACGTAATGGCAGCAGTTAACGTGGTTTTCCCATGGTCAATGTGGCCAATAGTCCCTACATTTACGTGGGGTTTGTTACGTTCGAATTTTGCTTTTGCCATATAACATAAAATTTAATAAAGTTTAATTACCATTATTTAATACGAATCAATTTCTTTTTTAATTAATATTTAATCATATTAATTTCATCTGAGCCTTCGACGAGAATTGAACTCGTGACCCCTTCCTTACCAAGGAAGTGCTCTACCCCTGAGCTACAAAGGCGAACAATGAGCGGAAGACGGGGCTCGAACCCGCCACCTAAAGCTTGGAAGGCTTTCGCTCTACCAAATGAGCTACTTCCGCGAGTGCCCCCACCCTGTCCCTGCCCCTGTTGAGGGAAAGTTAAGGTGAATAGGCTGTGGGGAGAGGAGGATTCGAACCTCCGAAGGCTTCGCCAACAGATTTACAGTCTGCCCCATTTGACCGCTCTGGTATCTCCCCTGAGCTGGGTATAATAAGTCAATGAACATTTGAGCCGATGGACGGACTCGAACCGCCGACCTGCTGATTACAAATCAGCAGCTCTACCAACTGAGCTACATCGGCGTGAAGTTAAGCTAATGATTCTTGAATTGCCTCTGTAACTGTCTTTTGCACATAAAAAAACAGCCCTTTATAAAAAGGACTGCAAAATTAGGAAGATTTAAGATAATATCAAAGACTTTTTTAACTAAATTCCAGATATTTTTGTCCGGGGATAAAATTATACTGAAAGGTACAGGTACTTCTTTACATCTCATGCTTATTAAAAAGGGATGAATTGAAAGTAACTCATCCCTTTTTCTGTTCTGCCAGGAATTTCAAACTTTATTTTCCGTTTCCTTTAATTTCCTTCTTGCCTGTTGTAATTTGAAAGCGCCATAAAACAGGGCTAACCCTAAAATAACCGGCACACCATCTTCTATAGGAGTCCCTACAGGAGGATCTAAACCTCCAGGACAAGGTGGCGGAGGCGGTGGCGCTGCCGGATCTTCCCCAAAAGAAATGAAAGAGATACTGAAAAACAATAGAACAATTAGAAATCTCTTTATCTTGTAAAACATTTTTTTCTTCTTAAGGTATATTAAACTTTTTATCCCTTAGTATTTCCTAAAGAATATATCTGACATTGTGATCTTTTACTAATCTTACAGTATTCTACACCATGTTCTAATGCAGAATACCGTAACAATAATACTGAAAAAGATCAGACAGTCTTTTCAGCTTGACGTATCTGCCAGATTTTATAAGCCCCATAAGCAAATGCCAAAGCTAAAAGAAGCCAGTATCCGTTACCAACAGGTACCTGAATAGGGTTGGAACATTGTAATGTTGGATCATTCACTCCTGGGTCATTTCCTGGCATTGGTTGGGCTAATGAACAGATAACCGGGCCTACAATAAGGACTATTAAAGTCAAGAATTTTATTACATTATTTTTCATATCATTTATTTTTTAGTTTAATTTCTATAACAACTTTACTCTACAAATTCTGTTTTGACTATTTAGTGATTCAACAATAGTTAGTTTATATAAACTTTTTGATTGAATGCACCATTGTTTGTCTTAACAGAAACAATGTAAAAGCCCTTATTAAGGTTGGTATTGATCTTAGTTATCGCACCACTGTTCAGGTTCTCCTGCAAGATTTGTTTTCCAATCATATCATAAACCAAAACTGTTCCTGATGTATTTTTCAAATCATTGTTCTGGATGTAGATTGAATTATCATTCGAATATACTTTAAAAGTATTATCATTCAGAGGATTAATACCATAAAGCACATCGGTAAAGTAAAGACCAAAACGAACCGGATCATCACCAATGTTTGCAGAGAAACTGTAGGATGGATTTGTTCTTAAATCAACACTTGTGTTGGTTTTCAAATCCTTGAGTATAATTCCTGTATTGGGTGCAAAACTGCTGATTTCTGATGCGTTAAGTGAATAATTACCATCAGATTTAACATTCATAGAAACAGGGACCATTGTATTACCTGAAACAGCTGGTAATGTTTTTACCTGAACATCAACGTTATCGGTTGTTTTAATATAAACCTCTGTTTTTTCATTCTGACTGAAGAGCTTCAATGGATCGCTGTAACTGTTATATTCATAGTTAGCGCCTTCCAGGAAATAAACCGATACTATATCAATAAATTCATTACTCGAATTATTCAATGACAAACGTATGATATTTGGCCTTGATTCTTTATAAATATTTTTATTTACAAATGCCCTGGCCAGATTATTAACTCCTATATAAAGACCACCACTTGCGCCTATTTTATTGTGCACGAAGAAACCCTGGCCTCTCGGAAATTTATTAGTAACACCAGCGTCACTGCCCACTTGATGTAACCAATCCCAACTCCTATAACTACCAGTTACGCCAAAATTTGGATCCCAGTAATAGGCATAGTTTTCAACCTGGTCTAAATCCCATGACCAACCCGCACCTACCTGAGGGATACCACCCTGTCCAGCCTGGATTCCAAATTCAAGACCACTGGGGAATGGATTGGAAACAAGACTCCACCCATCATTTGGACTTGTTGCTGTATTTTGATTAATTGGTAAACTTACAAATCCAGAAAGGGTTGACCCATTATTAAATTTGCCATACCACCATGCATTCTCAACCAATGGCCATACAAGATATCCGCGTCCGACCTCAATATCAAGTGATGCATCATAACAATTTATAGTACCCATAAAATTACTCCAACCTTCAGTAACAATATTATATTTTTTAATATAATCACCCTCCAGAACACATAAGCAATTAGATTTA
>Ga0247841_10013476_pt1 | contig 10433 bp, 14 predicted proteins | sample LaCruzMarch2015__2_FD_192410 | JGI IMG/M metagenome (GOLD analysis project Ga0247841, IMG submission 192410) | Freshwater microbial communities from meromictic Lake La Cruz, Castile-La Mancha, Spain - LaCruzMarch2015_18m | ecosystem: Environmental > Aquatic > Freshwater > Lake | place: Spain...
CGCAAGAAGCTGTTTAAAGAGATTCTTGATGAAGCCTTAGGATTAGGCCCGCTGGAAGATTTATTAGACGACCCCGGCATAACCGACATCATGGTTAATAATAAAGATGAAATATACATTGAGAAAAACGGCAAGATTGAGTTAACCAGTAAGAAATTCGTGGCCAATGAACAGGTCAAGACAATCATCGAGCGGATTATCGCTCCTATAGGCAGGCGTATTGATGAATCAGTGCCGATGGTGGATGCCCGCCTTCCCGACGGTTCGCGTGTCAATGCCATAATCCCGCCTCTTTCTTTAACCGGCCCTACTCTTACCATAAGAAAATTCAGGAAAGAAAGATTTAAGATTCCGGATTTAATCGGCATGAAGACTATAAATTCGGCGATGGCAGAATTTATAAAGGCTTGTGTGGTATCAAGAAAAAATATTATTGTCTCAGGCGGCACTGGAAGCGGAAAGACTACCATACTCAATATTCTTTCCGAATTTATCCCCGACGGAGAACGTATCGTGACTATTGAAGACGCCGCGGAATTAAAACTGCATCAGGAACACTGGATAAGGCTGGAGTCGCGCGCTCCCAATATTGAAGGCAGGGGCGCAATTACCATAAGAGACCTCTTTAAGAATACTCTTAGAATGCGCCCGGATAGGATTATCATCGGAGAATGCCGTGGCATTGAGTCATTGGATATGCTTCAGGCAATGAACACCGGCCACGATGGCTCAATGACTACAATCCATGCTAATTCAACGCAGGATGTTCTCTCAAGGTTGGATTCGATGATTTTAATGTCAGGAGTGGATTTTCCCATGAGAGCTATCCGCGAAATGGTCGCTTCAGCCATAGATATGATTGTCCATACCGCCAGGTTAACAGACGGAAGCCGTAAGATCACCCAGATATCAGAATTAGTCGGGATGAAAGACGAGACCCACATTGATTTGCGGGATGTGTTTATTTTTAAGCACACCGGAATAGATGGCCAGGGCAATGTGCTGGGAGATTTTCAGGCTACCGGCTATGTGCCTTCTTTTATCACGGACCTGAAGCTTAGAGGCATAGTCCTTCCTGATAATATCTTTAACGCTCCATAAATCCGCTATCGGCAGCCCCAAAACTATAATAATCATGAAAATAATCAACACAACCAAAAATTCTGTTGTTGCCAATGAAGTGATTATCGCCAACACTCCTTTTATGAGGATGAAAGGGCTTTTGGGTAAAAAAGAATTAAAAAAAGGCCAAGCTCTTATTTTAGACCCCTGCAATTCTATACACACTTTTTTTATGCGTTTTCCCATAGATATATTGTTTTTGGATAAAAATAATAAAATAATTAAAACAATATCCTGCCTTAAACCTTTTAGGCTTACCTCAATATACTTTAATGCAACTTCTGCTGTTGAATTACCTATCGGCACAATTCAGTCACTTTCTATCCAAAAGGGTGATATACTCTCCCAGGAATCCTAAATTTTTCTAACCACCCTGGCCTGCCAGAATACCAAGCCAGGGCAGGCTACGAAAACCGCTAAGGTTATCGCCAAGGGCGATTTTCTTGATAAGATTGCCGAAAAAATGTCCATTCTGTTTTAGATTGACAGGTCAAAAGATTGGTGATATACTTAATCGAGATTAATAATGTCCATTCTAGGATAAAGGATGAGCTATGGGTGTAATTCATAAATTAAAACCTAAAATAAGAGATTTTATAATTCAGAAAAAGAACGCTGAGCCTCATTTAAGTTGTAGAAAACTCACTTCCTTAATTTTTGATAAATTTGAAGTAAAAGTTTCAAAATCCAGCATAAACACCTTGATCAAAGATTTAGGCATGAGTATGCCGGTAGGAAGAAGGCGCAAGAAGAAACGGCGCCTTGTGCCTGAAGCGGAGGGGTTAGGGGCAATTATGCTAAAGGCTGTGGATTCATTGGCAGGTGGCAGTTACTATATGGCAGATTTGATTAAAAGCAGGCTAAAATCCGAAGACCCGGAAATTTTACCAAAAACAGAATGTTTATTATATGCCCCTTTATTTGATGATTTAGACAGGCTAGAGCTAAAACCGGAATGCGGCCTATGGCCGGTGGTAAACCAAAAATTTACCTCTAAGGATTTGTTAGCTTTTCTTGAGGATCTGCAAGCGCATAAGCCGATATCTTCCGATATACACCGGGTAGTTTCTACAATATTTCAGGAAGTACGTTGCATTAAAGTAAATTATTCAGGGGAAAGCGTTTTATATTTAGATGGAAACTTGTATACTCTTTGGTCATCCCCGCATATCCCCTATGATTTTTCCGCAACAGTTTACAATATAAAGAGTTATATCAATAGGTATTTTAAGAAAAATTTACCTTTTATGCTTTTTATGGCTCCGGGATATGATAGGCCAAGCAAGGATTTTTTTGATCTTCTTTCATTTTTCCAGTCTAGCAGCAAGCGGACACTGAATTTATCCATTCACAATAATAAATTTGAAGAAATTGCAGTTTTCCCCTTGGAGATGAATGGCAAACATCCGTTTATATTCGGACTCTGGCCCTGGCAATTTTCAAGCTGCCGTAAAGTAAAGAAAATAGGAGAATTCAGGCAGTACGCTTTAACTGGAGTATCCGATGATTTTTACATTGCGGATACAGAAATTGACTTGTTACAACCTAATACGCGGCAAATAGTTACATTAAGAGGATGCGCAGTCAAAAAAGGAATGAATGAAAAGACACGGGTGATAATATTAAGCAATGCAACTGCCGAGCAAGTTAAAATAGAAGACCTGGCAGATATTTACCTTAGCCATTGGCCGAATCTAGAGGAGACTTTTCAGGATTTGAGCCGGAAAATTGAGCTTTTTACTTATACCGCTACCTCCCAGAAGTTTTTCTCGACGGATAATTTAGTTTTGCAAAAAGATTCTACCCAGGATATAAAAGCACTCCTGAATTATTATATCAGCGCCCTGGATTTATATGTCAAATGGCACTTTTTGCCTTCTGGTTATGAAGAAAAGGATTTCTCGACGATAAAACAGCGTTTTTACAGCTTAAAGGGTATAATTAAAAACCAAAATGACTGTGTCCTGGTAACATTTAAGCCCCCGGTGGTTTATCCGTTCTTAAAGGACCTGGAATACGCCTGCCGCCGCATCAACGAAAAAGAAATCATCTTTGGCGATGGCAGAAGGCTCTGGTTAAACGTTTCTACCGCGTAATTTTTTTAATTGGAAACCGCTTTCTCGCGTCGGGGGAAATGTGATTGACACTAATATATATAAATGTTATAGTTTAAGTATAAAACAGGTTAGAAAAAAGCAGATCCTGATAGGAGGTGTCAGGAAATAATGGCCACGGCAGATTGCTTTTTACGACCAAGACACCGTAACTGCAGGATCAAAGGGTTACGGATTTTTTATCTATAAAAACATGATGAAAAGCTTAAAAAAGTGTTTAACTGATTCCAGGGCCCAGAGCATCGTCGAGTATAGCGTTATTTTTATCGCTTTTGCCTTGGCAATTACAATTTTTATCGCTAAAGCACAACAGGGTTTTGAGGGGCATTTTCAGAATGCGGTAAGCCATATACTAAAATGAAAATAAGGGCGCAATCAATGATTGAATATACAGTTTTAATCGCGGCTATAGCTGCCGCGTTCATCGCTATGCACCAGTATATTTATCGCTCGATGAACGCCCGCCTAAAACAAGTGCAGGATGAGGTATACGAGACGCCCGGGCCAGGAGTAGATATCCCGGATGTACCTTCAGGTAAATAAAGGAGGTGTAGAAATGTCAAGGTTTAAGAAAGCCCAAAGCACACTGGAATACGTGATCGTCTTTACTGCTATTATCGCCGGAATCATTATTTTTGCCAATACCATAATGAAGAACAAGGTACAGGGTTCCTTGGAGGATGTGGCAGGCAAGATGGAAAATAAAGTAAAAAGTATAGATTTCGGTAATTAAGCGCTGTTACATTTTAAGGAGGTGAAAAAATGTTTCTACGTTTAAAAAATTGCAGGGGTCAAAATACCGCTGAGTACGCTATTGTCATTGCCTTGATTATTGGCGCAGTTATCGCGATGCAGGTCTATGTAAAAAGAGGGCTCCAGGGAAGGATGAAGGATGCTACTGATTACGTAGCTTCTGAGACTACAGAGCTCGGCGCTACCAAACAGTACGAGCCTTATTATAGCGATCAATCCATGACTGCAGCGCAAAAATCTACTTCAGAGATAGAAGCCCAGGAAGGGGCATCTAAGACGACAAAGGGAGATCAAGAGAGTACTCGTACGGGTTATCAGCAGTACAAAGATACAAGTGGACAGGATTAAATTAGTTAGGGGGTGAAAAGATGCGATTCAGGTTAGATAAGAGAGCGCAGAGCACTTTGGAATATGCTCTGTTAATCGGAGTTATCGTCGCAGGCTTGATTGCTATGCAGATGTATCTAAAGCGCGGGTACCAGGGTAAATTACGCGAGTCAACCGACCAGATCGGCGACCAGTATTCTCCTGATTATACTACATCCAAAACTACTATTACTAAAGAGAGCACTACACAGGAGACGGTCCAGGACAAAGTAACGCGCACAGAATTTACTGAGCCTGAAAAAGTAACTCAAACCAGCGAAGAGAAGGTGGATAAGCTGGAAAAGGAAAGCTTCTAAATAAATAATCTTTGGCTGAAATCTTATCGCCGATTTTATCCAAGGATTATTTTATCTTGATGATATGCTTACTAATAAACGCGCACAGAGCATTATGGAATATGCTGTGATAATCGCAGTAATCACGGCCGGACTTATAGCTATGCAATTATATTTGAAGCGGGGTATGCAGGGAGCATTACGTAACCAGAGCGAGTCCCTCGGCGAGCAATACCGTCCGGGCCATACAGTCTCTACGTATGAAAAGGAGATTACCGTTAATGTCACCGAAACCGGCGGGCTGGGCGTAAGCAGGGTTGATACAGAAGAGATTACTAAACAAAAAACAGAGCAGAAAGTACAGAGATGAAAAGAGCTCAGAGTACCTGGGAATATGCTATGGTGATAGTATTGGCGTCCCTGGCTTTTATCGCCATGAGCACTTATTATAGGCGGGGTGTACAGGGGCGATTAAAAGATCTGGCAGACAGCCAGATTTCTTCTGTGCAGTATGTCTCCGGCCAGACGAAAAGCGATACCACTACTTCAAGTAACGTCAGCCAGGAAGTACAGGCTGATAAAAGCGCCAGGACAACGGTTTCTACGGAGGAGTCAACCCGCCGTTCCGCAGAACATAGCACAGGCGAAGGTTGGGAGGATTTGTTGCCCAAATGATAAAGATGAGATTCAATCATAAAGGCCAGGCAACCACAGAGCTGGCAATATTCGGTTCGTTGATTCTAGTTTGCTTTGCGCTTTTAATTTCATACGGGCAGAGTTTGCAAGAGCAGCAGATTTTGCAGCAGCAGACTTTTCGAAAAGCACTGAAAAAAGCCTATGATGAAAATGCCCTTGTGAGTTATAATGTGGTTAAGAATCCTCGCACCGCTAATGTCTTTGGCAGGTATGGCGAAGGAGGCAGGGGTAGCGCGAGCACAGGCGCATCGGTAAATTGGTGCTTAGGCGAGCCGTTAGAGAAAAGTTATTATCAAATAAACGAGGATGCATTTGATATTGCCGACGGCAGCGAAGTTTGGGATGTAGAAACAGAAGCAACTACTGCATATAAAGGGCGGGAAAGAAATTCTGAGGATAACGCTAATATTACCACGGCCAAGAGCGCGGATTTAACAGATACCATTACCACCCGTCTTAAGATAGACGGTGGCTCGGATATCGTGGTTACTCAGGGCATGGATTCTGGCGGACGGTACCGGCAGTCCGCGGCGGGAACAGAAGTTAGTAAGGAGAAGGAATGGGTGACGTCTCATCAGGAATAAAAGATAAAAGGGCGCAAGTGAGTGTAGAGGTGGCGCTGGTTTTTGTGGCGATAATTATGCTTCTTTTTGGTATTTTACAGTTTTGGCTTAATTTCAATCAGAATCTTGTGCAGAGGCAGCCTCCTTATAATGCCAGCCGCGTAACTGCCGGTAGCAGCGATCCGGGTAGATGGCCGGTTTCTACTCAACAGCCCTTAACCGAAGAATCGGTGTTTGGAGGGAAATGAAAAATATATTTTTCCGACGAGAAGGCCAAATAGCCCCTTTTCTGATTGCCGTAATCGTAGTTTTGATTATAGCGCTGATGGTTACGGTAAATATCGGTAAAGTAGGCATAACCAAGACAAATACCGCTAATGCTGCTGATGCCGGAGCCCTGGCAGGCTCCACTACTCATGCCAATACCTTAAACGCTCTTGCGGATACTAATACCGCAATGATTGCCGAGTATTTAGCCACGCAAATATTATTTTCTCTTCCTATTACGGTCTGTTTTGAGCTTTCAAGATTCATCGCTCATCTGGCCTTTATGGCTCTTCAATTAACTCAGTATATCTTAGCCTGGCAAAATGGGATTAAAGGTTACGAAGCAGCGGAAAGTGCTGCCAAGCAATTTGCGTTTTCAAATGCGGGGATAGATGAGCCAAAGCCAAGGCTGGATGGAGAAGCTTATGAAGCTTATCTACGCAGGGATTCAAGGTTCGGGCAATGGATGCAGTCCGAAGGTTACGATTCGGGGCAATATACCTGGGCAGACAAAAACGGGCAGCAGAATTCTGTTACTGTGGATGTAGAAGCGCCAAGCTTTCCCGGCTTGCTTCCTATGCCGGGGGTTTTGCTGGGGATATATCTAGATATAATTCCACCGTGCATTCCCTGTACGGATTGTTGTATGGTTTGTGAAGGGGTACTTCTTACGTATTGGGGTTGCTTATTAGATATAGGCATCATTGCTGAACCCGAGATATTTGTTAATTTGTTTCCCTGCTCCTGTCCTCCTTGTTGCTGTCCTTGTATAGCACTCCAAGGAGTTACTTCTCCAGGAGGCCTTGTCCATTTTATGGATTTTGCCTTTCCCAGCCAGGCTTTTTGCGGAGTATGGGCCTGGAATTTCATTCTTTATCCTGTCCCTATTGCCTTTATTGCTAACATCATTGAAGATAATCCGCAGATAACCGTTACTACTACACGCGTTGAGCCAAATATTGATTTAGGGCTTAGAGAAATGAAATATGGCACTATTTCTTCCAGCGCTAAAGCTGAAACAACGGGTGGCAGCGTCGGCCCGGCCCCTAATCCGGGTTATGATTCCTATTTAATTTCCGGAGGATACTAATGATAAACCACAAGTTTCAACGTTCAAGATTACAGCTTATGTCGTTAATTTTTGTTTTTTTCTTTTCAATCCCCGCTCTATCGGAAGCGGCTGTCTGGAAAAACATACCGGCTTTGCCTCAGGCGCAGAAAATAAAGCAAGAAGAGGCTGCGGTAAACAATATCCCGGTGCAGACTACCATTTATACTACCTTGACTCCGCCCCAGGAAATCGCCGAATTTTATAAAACAAAACTTGTTGGCTTCGGCTGGAAATTAGGGACAGAAGCCAATCAGCAGGGTATATATGTATTAGTTTTCTCCGCCGAAAAGAATGAATTCCTGAATATTATGGTGCAGAATATTTTAGGAAAAAATTATGTTACCATTACTCAAAGTAAAAAACCGGAAACGCCGACTCAGCCATGCCCGGAATGCAATAAAAAAATGGCAGAATTGAAGAAAAACACTGATACATCCCCGGAAGCTAAAGAAAAGATGAAGGAAGCCCTTAAAGAAATGGCTTCAAAGAAAAAGAGTTCTTTTGGGGAGGATAGCGCCGGAAAGGATCTGCAATTTGTCCCGCGCTACCCGGGGGCGACAAGAGTAAACGATATAGAAAGAGACAATGGCAGGAAGGTAAATCTGACATATTATACAAAAGACGCCGTGGAAAACGTGATTAATTTTTATCGCCAGAATATGGGCGATAATTATTGGAAGTTAGAAAATGAGGTTGACTTTCAGGACTTGCCGCCGGGGTTATCTGGCAAGATAGAGGTCGGTATCAAAGGAAAAAGTTTAGTATTTAAAAATCCCTCCGCTTCGTGTATAATCAGTATAACCGAAGACCCGCAGAATGATCAAGGTACAATTATCGGGGTTAACTACAATGAGAAATAAAAAGGCGCAGTCAACCCTGGAATATGCCCTCTTAGTCGCGGCAATTGTCGCGGCGGTGTTAGCTATGTTCGGTATTATTAGCTACAGTTCTATGGGGAAATACAAACAATCTGCCGACGCCATTGGCGGCGGCGAACAGTATGAGCCAGGAGTTACCCAGATAAAATAGGGGCTTTCCCTAACAGCCACGGAACAGGATGATTATACTCAAGCTATTGGTTTTGCTTTTTTCTTTCTTTGCCGCGCTTTTAATCGCCAGCCAGATTTACCCTTTAATCCAAAGAAAATTAGAAGATTGGCAGAAAAAAAGAGTAGACCAAATTACTCCTAAGCTCGATAATATGTTTATGAATGTTTCTCTGCCTAAATTAATACTCTTTGATATTTTAAGCCCGGCCATATTAGGTACTGCTTGTTTTATAGTTTTCCGCAGCGCCATCGCAGCGCTAATCGGGGGAGTATTTGGCCTGGGTATTCCTTTTCTGGTGATACGCCAGATGGAAAAAACCAGGCGCAATAAATTCAACCAGCAGCTTGTAGATAGCCTGATGGTTCTTTCCGGTTCATTAAGGGCAGGGTTATCTTTGCTGCAGTCATTCGAGGTTTTAACGGAAGAAATGCCCCCGCCAATCAGTCAGGAGTTCAGCTTAGTCCTCAGGGAAAACCGCATAGGCATACCCCTTGAGGTATCATTAGGTAACCTTAAAAAAAGGATTCCCACCGACGACCTGGATTTAATTCTTACGGCAATTTTAGTGGCCCGTGAGACAGGCGGTGATCTGACCGAGACTTTTAATCAACTTATTTTTACAATCAGGGAAAGGTCTAAGCTTTTAGGGCGGCTTAATGCCCTTACGGTGCAGGCTAGGCTTCAGGGGATAATTATGGGTGTTTTACCCATAGCTTTTGCCGCCTTCGTTTACACCACTAATCCTCGGTTTTTCGATATAATGCTTAAGAATGAAACAGGCCGTTTTCTATTGGGATTGGCTTTTGTCCTTGAAATTTTAGGGGCATTTTTTATCAAGAAATTTTCAAAAGTAGATATCTAATATGGAAATATTAATCCTGATCCTGGTATTCGTCGCGGTTATTGCTGCTGTGTATCTAATAATGCTGCCCTGGGCAAAGCAGGGTGGCTATGTTTCGCTTCCCCAGCAGTCGCAAAATAAAACCCCTGCATTTAGCTTACGCAAGGTTCTTACAGGCCTTGCTAACCTGACTAAGCCTTTAGAAAAGTTTCTTCCTGCGCCGCAGATTGCTAAAAGATTAACCTGGGCAGGTTCTCCTCTGACAATCTCGGAGTTTTTTGCCTTTAAGGCTCTTACCACAATAATTGTCCCTGTAGCAGGTATTATCCTTAGCAAGAAATCAGATTTATTAATACTCGGCATTTTTATTTTTGTGGGCTACATTATCCCTGATTTTTGGCTTAAGCAGAAGGTGAAAAAAAGACAAAGTCAGATTAGCCGGGATTTACCCGCAGTAATTGATTTGATGAGTCTTTGCGTAGGCGCGGGCCTAAACTTTATGTTGGCCATGGACCGGGTAGTAAAAGACTTCAAGAAGTGCCCTTTGACTGCAGAGCTTGCCACAGCCTGGCAAGAAATTCAAATGGGAAGAACCAGACAGGAGGCCTTAAAAAGCCTTGCCTTAAGGGTAGGGGTGCCCGAAATTGCATCTTTTTCCAGGACATTGATACAAGCGGATAGGATGGGCTCTCCTATTGGTGAGGCCCTTAAAATCCTGTCAGATGAGATAAGAACCCGCAGATTCTTGAGAGGTGAATCACTCGCTCTACAAGCCCCAATAAAGCTTTTGTTTCCCCTTTTATTCTTCATTTTGCCGGTAGTCTTAATAATCGTAGGTGCCCCAGTTATCCTGCAATTCATGAAAAGCGGTGGATTAAAGTTCTAAACTCTCCAAATATACGTGTCAGAAAATGTCCAATCTGTAACCAAGCAAATGAGCATAACGAGGACAAATTTCTAGAATCCATATTCAATAATGTCCAGTCTAATTTTAGAATTAGTTATGACGGGGTTTATGCAATAAAACTGTAAAAGGTAAACTATGGTATTATCTACTAGGCAGGTGAAATTATGCACAATAAATCGTTTTATTTTTAGAATGATTCATCACATAACATGATGTTCATTTTTGGAGATGTAAGACCGTAAATAGCTAATTAACCGTGATATTGTAATGAAGAAAGGTAAAACCCAGGGCTTTAGTTTAGAAATGAGAGACTTCTGGTTCTTAGTGAAAAATTGGTCGTAATCAGC
>Ga0247841_10013477_pt1 | contig 10433 bp, 9 predicted proteins | sample LaCruzMarch2015__2_FD_192410 | JGI IMG/M metagenome (GOLD analysis project Ga0247841, IMG submission 192410) | Freshwater microbial communities from meromictic Lake La Cruz, Castile-La Mancha, Spain - LaCruzMarch2015_18m | ecosystem: Environmental > Aquatic > Freshwater > Lake | place: Spain...
ACTCACCGGCGCTGTGGTATATGGTGGTTATCAAATGACTCAGGTATTAAATAAAAATCCAATTTCCTGGACGTACATCCCCTCGACACCTATATTGAGCGATTTTCTGTATCAGGATAATTATTCGTATGGATATACCCTTTGGAAAAACACTGACGTGTATGTTCCTGATAGGCCCTTAGCAACAACTGAAGATGGAGTACCTATCCCAGATACAGATGCTCCCCATACACAACTTGGGACTAAAGAAAGCAAAAGAAGAGGTGAAAAATACCCCCAAGCTAGAGAATTTGATGCGAAAGGCAATCCGGTTCGAGAAATAGATTTTACAGATCATGATCAGCCAAACAAGCATCCTAATCCTCATCAACATTCACGCAAACCAAATTCAACAGGCGGTACGCCTTCTCGAGAAGATCCCGAACCTTTATCTGGCTGGAGCTATTAATGAAAGCTAAAGGAATTCGAATTTTAGATAAAATAAACAGAATTGTATGCGTAACGCTTCCTGACATTCTTATGGAAGTTCGAAATGGAGAATCACTTCATTGGTCAATTTTATATTTATATTCATCTGGACATCTTGGGGAGGGTCAATCTATTCCAGTCTTTGAAAAGCAGATCTATGATTCCGAAAATGGATTTTTTATTACATGGGACGGTTTGAATTCACTGTCTAAAAAGTTTTATCAAATAATAGACATTACTCTTTTAGGCTCTAAGAATAAAAACACATTGCAACGATATGAAAATGATCAAGAGATGTATGAAACTTGTGATGTTGTTATCGAGATGATTGATAGTGGTTATTGGGAAGTCTTTTCTAAAGATCCAAGCCTAATTGCTAGGCTCAAAGCAAAATTCAAGAACACAGAACCTTTGGAGCCAAACTTTGAAAAATGAAACGGCTGTCTGTTCGCCTGATTACCTCCCAAACGAATTTCAACCACGGCGCAGAGCTTCGCAAAATTAACCGGCAATTTACCGCATGGTACGATTCGTATTATATACGGTGCACTCACCGGCGCTGTGGTATATGGTGGTTATCAAATGACTCAGGTATTAAATAAAAATCCAATTTCCTGGACGTACATCCCCTCGACACCTATATTGAGCGATTTTCTGTATCAGGATAATTATTCGCATGTTTTAAATTGGAACAACGATACATTTGACTACAGCATATTGAATAAAAATGGAAGGCGTAGTTCCGATGAACCTGGATCTCCCCCACATAGAGGAGATGAATTAGGTGATGATCCGACAAAATGTCCTGGCAAAGAATTCGAGTGGAAAGGCGATGGGCCGCCAGGAAGTAAACAGGGCAGTTGGGTAAAAGGAAGTAAAAAAACTGGCAATCTTGAAACCCTCCGACCCGATCTCGATCACCCCAAGCCTATTGGACCGCATTGGGATTATACGGGATCCAAAGCGCCTGATGGAGCTCGTCTTTTTCCTGATGGAACATGGGAGCCTAAATTATGAATACACGAAGATATGAACTAAATGCCGATGCGGCTTTCGATCATTTTTCTAAGTTTATTAATAATAGCAATGAGCTTTCAAGCAACGTGTTTAGATTATTGAATCTAAAAAAATGTGGTCGTTTCTTTACAATGCTACCTTGCGATGTAAATATTAATGATATCCATAAGTTTGAAGAAGGAGGAATTGCAAGTAATTTAAAAAAAGAAACGGCAAATTTTATTTTACAGTTATTATTAACCAACACAAACGATTCTTTAGTTTTTGACGATGTATTAGAGGAGTATAAAGACTTAATCAATTACAAGCTATTTATGAAAATTGGAGTTTTTTATAAAAACGAAGCGTATTATCTAGTGCAATCAAAAAAAAATCCAAATATCGAATTAATCAATGAATGTTTGCAAGCTTCAAATGCAGAATGGCATTGTCTTGGCATTTTGACCAGCAGCAATTTTAATAAATTTAAAGGAAAGGAACTAACAATTGAGACGATTAACGATATTTGCATAAATGCGAAAATTATTATGACCACTTCCTATGATGGCGAAGGCTATATATTTTGGGAAAAAACATCTTTATAACAAAAGGTTATTAACCCGCTGGCCAAATATGAGACAAAGAGCGTCAGCGAGGAGAAGCCGGATCAAAGCGAGCTTTAGCTCGCGCTGGAGTTTGGACATTTTCCTTTCAGGAAAGCGGAATTCAATTAAAATTTTGATGCGTTAAAAGTGAGGACATAACTACAATTTCTTGTCGATCAAAACTTGAAAAGAGATAGTTATGTCCTTACTAGATTGTTTTCTGAGTATTCTTTCCGATTGGAAGTCTGTATTTCCTGCTTATCCTTCATACAAGCGAGCCATTTATTTAGCTCTAGCCAGTGTATGCGTCATTGGTCGAGCCTGTATTTCTCGACTCATCGGTTTTTTAGGAACGGATCAGAAAGATTGGTCCGCCAACTACAAGCTATTCTCCAGAACCACTTGGTCAGAACCTGATCTCTTTGATGCCATCATCAAAAAGGCCCTACCTCTTATTGATGAGCCGTTCATTTCCGTCGCTTTTGATGATACCAAGTTAAAGAAAACCGGAAAAAAAATCAAAACGGCTTTTTACCAAAGAGACCCTATGTCTCCTCCATTTCATGTAAATCTCATCTTTGGATTAAGGTTTTTGCAAGGGTCATTACTGATGCCAATGTACAAAAAAAATGATCAACCACCCCGAGCTTTACCTATTATTTTCAAAGAGGTGCCTGTTGTCCGAAAACCTGGAAAATATGCCACCGAAGAAGAAATCGCCGAATATGAATCTCAGAAAAAAAAGATCAACCTCTCAACATATTTTATCAAGAGCCTGACTAAAACTAGGGACGCTTTAGACAGGGCTGGAGGAAAAGAGAAGACCTTAATCGCAACTGTGGACAATGGATATTGTAATAGGACCTGCATGGGTACCCCTATTGATCGAACTTGTGTTTTGGCCAGAGCTCGAAAAAGTGCAAGGTTGTGTTTTAGGGCTAGCGGAGAAACCAGGAAGATATATGGAGACTACAAATTTACCCCCGAAGATGTTCGAAAAGACGATTCTAAGCCTTGGGAAACTACACAAATCTATCATGGAGGAAGATGGAGGGAAGTTCGTTATAAAGAGGTAAAAAATGTCTTGTGGCAAACAGGAACAAAACTACAATCACTCAGGTTGATTGTCATTGCCCCAGTTCCCTATCGTCTCACGAAAGCCGGTCGATTATATTATCGTGAACCGGCCTATCTTCTTTGTCAGCCGATCGAGATAAGCACCAATGTACTGATTCAGAAGTATTTTGATCGTTGGCAGATAGAAGTGAACCATAGAGAGGAAAAGGATACATTAGGGGTAGGTCAGGCCCAAGTGAGATCCGACAACTCAGTACATCGACAACCAGCTTTTGTTGTAGCGGCGTACAGTGCAATGCTATTGGCCGGAATAATTTGTTTCGAAGACAAGAGGGGGGAATCATTTATGGCATTGCCTAAGTGGCGGAGAAACGCGAAGAGACCTTCTTGTTTAGACTTAATGCATCTTCTCAGAAAGGAATTACTGGATAAACAGAAAGCTGGGGTTTTAAATAACCTTGAAATAGACCTCGCAAAAGCCGTTCTAAAGTCTGCTGCCTAACCACAAAAATGTCCAAACTCCAAAGCGAGCTTTAGCTCGCGATCTAAGCGAGGAATTCATTCTTGATTACGAAGGATTCCGAGCGAAGATTGATACGGCAAAGCCGCAGCAAGCTATTTGTCTCATATTTGGCCAGCGGGTTAATAGAAAGCCTATTCCTATGATGCCCTCTCACAAATGACAAGCGAATCGGATCATTATCTCGGACGCCGGATCACTCAGGATCCGGCCGGAAGGAAAGCCTGGTGAAACAGGTCATAAAGGAAATTCGCATTGGCATCGCTATAATCCAAACTCGACAAGTAGCAACGATGAATATTTAGATGCAACAGGAAAACCGACTCCAAGGAACAGTCCTTCTTCTCATCTTTATCCATCAAGATAAACAACAACTGGTAAATATATGGATATCAGAAATTACGTAAACTTTTTTCATGACGGAACTTTGATTGACATAAAACACATCAATAACAATCTACAACTCTTTATCGAAAGTTTTCCGATTGATCAAAACGATTTATCGAACAATGATTTACCATTTCTTTCACCGAATAACACTTTAAAAGGAACTCTACATGCCGATGGCATAAAATATATTAAGATTGAAAAAAAACTATTTCATGAAATTCTTTGTAAAGAATATGATGATGGTGAAATCCTAGATCTTATAGTTAATAAAAACACAATTATTATTATCATTGAATGGAAAAATTTTCCCCCAAAGAAACGAATAATTGTTACAAATGAAATCGAAATAGAATCTGAAGTGATTTATTGGGAAAGTGTTGTTAAAAAAGCTAACGACTGATCCCTTATCCCCGATGTGAACAGCAGAGTTGTACACGTGAATGTGACAAACTCGGCCGGCTCATTATATCTTCCGGTTTTTGATGTTCAGGGCACGATCCGTTGTCTCGTCGTTCGTTTTTCACCTTTCACAAAATTTTATCAAATAAATTATTAAAATGTGGATAACTTCAAGCCCTTAAGGGGGGTAAAAAAACGATTACGTTCCCTTTACTGCCGCCGTTTCTTCCGGTTTCTTTTCGATTTGCGGCGCGCTCTGGTCGATAAAGACGATCGCATTATCTTTGATGCTAATGAGATAGCGCTTTTCGACGTTCGGCTGCTGCAAGAGTTTTTCGGCGAGCGGATCTTCAAGATATTGCTCGATGATGCGGCGCAGCGGTCGTGCGCCCATTTCCGGAAGATAGCCTTTTTCAACCATGAAGTCGCGCGCGGCGTCATCGAGAACAACCTCGATTTTTTTGCGTGCCAGACGATCTTTTAGCTTGTTGAATTCAAGGTCGATAACTAGCCTGAGCGATGGCTTGTCGAGTGTTTTAAAGATCACAAGTCCATCCAATCGATTGAGGAACTCCGGCTTAAAGTGTTTTTTCACCGAAGACTCAATCTTATCTTGCATCATCTTGTAATCCATGAAGCCCTCTTTGGCTCCAAAGCCCACTTCGGTTGATTTGCGGATCAAATCGGCGCCCAAGTTCGATGTCATCACGATGATCGTATTGCGGAAATCGACTTTACGGCCCAGCGAATCAGTGAGGCGTCCTTCTTCAAGAATTTGCAATAATAGATTCATAATATCGGGATGCGCTTTTTCCACCTCGTCGAATAAAACGACGCAATAAGGTCGGCGGCGCACCTGTTCGGTGAGCTGTCCGCCCTCTTCATAACCGACATATCCCGGAGGCGAACCTGTCAAACGGCTGATGGCGAATTTTTCCATGTATTCCGACATGTCGACCTGGATCAGCGCATCCTCTCCACCAAACAGATGCGTGGCGAGCAGGCGAGCCAAATGGGTTTTTCCCACGCCGGTGGGGCCCAGGAAAAGAAAGGCGCCAATCGGACGGTTCGGATCCTTGATGTCGGCACGGCTGCGTCGAATGGCACGGCAAACCGAGCCCAGCGCTTCATCCTGGCCAATGATTTTCGTACGAAGAATTTCTTCCATCTTGAGAACTTTTTGCGTCTCTCCTTCAGTGAGCCGCGTCACGGGAATGCCGGTTTGCTTTGCAACGATATTTGCAATTTCTTCTTCGTCGACGACGGGCTGATTCTCTTCTTTATGATTTTCCCAATCCGAACGCTGGCGCTGCAGATCTTCCCTGAGATTTTTTTCCGTGTCTCGCATTTTTGCCGCTTTTTCATATTCCTGTCGGCTGATCGCTTCTTCTTTGGATATGCGGGCTTGTTCGATTTGCCCTTCCATTTGAGTGAGCTGCGGCGGCTGATGCATCATGGAAATGCGCGCTTTCGCTCCCGCTTCATCGAGTAAATCGATGGCCTTGTCAGGTAAAAATCGGCCTGAAATGTAGCGCTCGGAAAGAGTTACGGCGGAGCGTACAGCCATATCAGTATATTTACAGCGATGATGTTCTTCATATTTGGTTTTGAGGCCCACGAGAATGGCGATGCTTTCGTCAATGGAGGGTGCATGAACAATGATTTTCTGGAATCGGCGTTCCAGTGCAGGATCTTTTTCGATATGCTTGCGGAATTCGTCGAGCGTCGTCGCGCCAATGCATTGGATTTCACCACGAGAAAGAGCGGGTTTCAAAATGTTGGAAGCGTCGATCGCGCCTTCGGCTGCGCCGGCTCCGACAATCGTATGCAGCTCGTCGATGAATAAGAGGATATTTCCGTTTTTCTTGATCTCATCCATGACCGCTTTGATGCGCTCTTCAAATTGGCCGCGGTATTTGGTGCCCGCGATCATCAGCGTCAGATCGAGCGAAATCAGTTTTTTCTTTCGTAGATTGTCGGGGACATCGCCGCGAACAATTGCTTGCGCCAGTCCTTCGACAATCGCAGTTTTTCCGACACCGGCTTCGCCAATCAATACCGGATTATTTTTACGACGGCGGCAGAGAATGAGAATCAATCTCTCGACTTCATCGCGCCGGCCAATGACCGGATCCATTTTCCCTTCGCGGCAGAGTTCCGTTAGATCGTGGCCGTAGGCACGCAATGCGGGCGTTTTGTCTAAAGCGGGTGCGGGTCCTGCTGCATTTCGTTCGGACTGAGCGCGCCCGGATGCGCTGGAAGAAGAGGCGGAGGTGCCGCCGACGGTCATCGGAGGAAGTTGCAGATTAAATGTTTCGAGCTCTTTGAGAACCTCTTTGCGAATTTCTTTGAGGTTGATATTGAGGTTTTCTAAGACCTGAGCGGCAACACCGTCCGTCTGTCTTAAAAGAGCCAGCAGCAAATGCTCAGTTCCAACATAGTTATGATTCAGATTCGCGGCTTCTTCATTTGCGAATTCGAAAACCTTTTTCACTTTTCCCGTTAGAGCCGGGTCTCCATAGACTTGAATCTCCGGTCCGAAGCCAACGATGCGTTCCACTTCTGCGCGAATTGTTTCATAATCGAGATTGAGATTTCGCAGAACGTTGACGGCAATTCCTTGGCCGAGCTTTAAAAGGCCGAGAAGAACGTGTTCAGTACCTAAATAATTGTGGTTGAGTCGTTGAGCTTCTTTTTTTGCAAGCTTAATGACCTGTTTCGCACGGTTGGTAAATTTGTCGAACATGGTACTCCTCTAAACACAAATAGTTTCTATTTTTGAGCCATTTTCATAATAATTATGCTGAGAATATATTTCTTATTGTAACTGATTTTTACCTAAATTGCAATTCTCCTTGTCAGGCCCCGAAACATAGCATATCCTTTAGAACTTTGTAATAGACGGTCTCATTTTCTTTGTGAAGTGAAAAATTTATGTTACAGGTTTTGGATACCGGATCACATTCGGCTCAAGAGAATATGGTTTTGGATGAAAAGCTTCTGCTTGAGATGGATATGAACGCAGAACCCATTCTTCATCTTTATCAATGGGATGGACCCTCGGCGACCTACGGATATTTCATTGATCCTTCTAAGTATCTGGATTTAAATAAAATACGTCAACATCGGATTGCTATAGCTCGACGCCCCACCGGCGGCGGGATTGTTTTTCATATTTGGGATCTGGCGTTTTCTTTTCTCTTGCCCTCCGCTCATCCGCGATTTTCATCCAATACTCTCGATAATTATCGATTTGTCAATGAATCGGTGCAGGAGGTGATGAAAGAATTTTTACATTTGCCGGGTCCTTTAGAGATTATTCCCCAAAGCGTTTCGTCGGTTGCAGAAGAGGCCGATTCTTTTTGTATGGCGAGACCAACAATTTATGATGTTGTTTATCAAGGACATAAGATCGCTGGAGCTGCGCAGCGCCGCCGTAAGAATGGATATTTGCATCAGGGGACGATTTCTTTGGCGCTTCCCCAAATGAGTCTTTTAAGCGAGATTTTGTTATCCCAAAAGAAAGTGCTTCAGGCCATGATGGCCTATTCTTTCGCCCCGCTGGGCCGCTATTGGGATGCGCATGTTTTACGAACAATGCGCGAAGAGATTCAAAAACGCCTAGCTGATAATTTGCGCTCGAAATTATAATCTTTTCCATGGCACCTAAAACAGCAATTCAACCGACACGTTTAGAAAACTATCCTGAATGGTATTTGGCCGTGGTAAAAGCGGCCGATCTGGCCGATCATTCCTCTGTTCGGGGATGCATGGTCATTAAACCGTGGGGATATTCAATATGGGAGAACATTCAGCGCGTTCTCGACGGGAAGTTCAAAGCGACCGGGCACCAAAACGCCTATTTCCCTCTGTTTATTCCTTTGAGTTTCTTTGAAAAGGAAGCGGAGCATGTCGAGGGATTTGCAAAAGAGTGCGCCGTTGTAACCCACCATCGCCTGGATAAAAATAAAGAGGGTCGTCTTGTGCCGGCCGGTGAATTGGAAGAGCCGCTCATTGTCCGTCCCACCTCCGAAATGATTATTGGCGAGTCATTTTCAAAGTGGATTGAATCGTATCGCGACCTCCCGATGCTCATTAATCAATGGGCAAATATCGTTCGATGGGAGATGCGGACGCGGATGTTTTTGCGTACGACTGAATTTTTATGGCAAGAGGGTCACACCGCCCATGCTTCTAGCAAGGAAGCTGTCGAAGAGGTGAATCGAATGCTCGAATTGTATAGCGATTTTTGCCATCGCTATCTCGCTATGCCCGTTATTTGCGGGGAAAAAACCGCATCAGAGCGCTTCCCCGGCGCGGTCGCGACTTATTGCCTTGAGGCAATGATGCAGGATCGTAAATCTCTGCAAGCGGGAACCTCTCATTTTCTAGGGCAGAATTTCGCCCGTTCCTGTGAAATCCGTTTTCAAAATGTCAATGGCGAGCAAGAATTTGCCTGGACGACCTCATGGGGGATGACGACCCGGCTGATCGGAGGCTTGATCATGACTCATAGTGATGACGATGGTCTGGTTTTGCCGCCTCGAATTGCTTCTGCCCACGCGGTGATTTTGCCGATCATTCATAATGAAGAGACGCGTGCACAGGTCTTATCCTATTGTGATAATCTGGCAAAGGAGCTGAGAGAAATCACATTCGATGATCAAAAGCTTAAAGTGCTTGTCGATTCGCGCGATTTGCGCGGCGGCGAAAAGAGCTGGGCCTGGATCAAGAAGGGGATGCCCCTTCGTATTGAAGTCGGTCTGCGTGAAATCGAATCGGGTCAGATCTCGCTTTTACGGCGCGATCGATCCCATAAAGAGCGAAAACAGATGACCCCTTCTGAGCTGCGTCAAAGCATTGTTCCGATTTTAGAGGAAATGCAAGATCATTTGCTGCAGAAGGCGACGGCCTTTCGAGATAGCAATATGGTGCGAATCGATCGACGTGAAGAATTTTATGACTTTTTCTCTTCCGATGAAAAGGGCGGGTTTGCTCTTTGCCATTGGAATGAAGATCCGGCTGTTGAGCAAAAAGTCAAAGAAGATTTGAATGTGACCATTCGCTGTATTCCGCTCAATGCGCCTCTGGAAGCAGGCCGCTGTATCATTACAGGGGAACCCAGCCGGCGCCGAGTCATTTTCGCTAAGTCCTATTAGGGTGACCCTGGAAAACCCCATTCCGCGAATCTGTTGATTCTTTCGAACTGCGTTAACTTACAGTAAGTTAACGTAGTTCTTCAAAGTCGCAATTTCGTAAAAATAATGGTTAATCCGGGAAATCAGCGCCTGCTTTAAATGACCGGATTTAAATTGAAAAAAACAAGATCCGCTTCGCTGGCAGGATCGCCTTCGGCGGCAGGATGAAAAAGAGGATGACAAACTCTTTTATATTCTAAGGTTCTACGACCAAATTTTACCAACAGACCAACAGATAAATCAGCTGCGGTAAGGTAGTTAATCGTTTGGGCTTGATGTTCTGGTAATAAACATTTTAACCGGTCATCAGTAAGATCTGCATGAAGTAAACGACCAGTTACATCAACCATTTTTTATCCTGCCGCCGAAGGCGATCCTGCCAGCGAAGCGGATCCTGTTTTTTAAAATTTGGAACGAAAACATGTTTCTCAGTATCTCCTTAGAGCAGTCTCTCTTGTATCAAACCTTGCTCTTTGATACGCTAAATGTTCAATTTTCCCATGGGTGGTTATGCTGGAGTTGTTTCGCAGATACCAGCGATTCTTATTTATTTTCGTTACGGTCATCATCATTGTCACATTTTCTTTATTTGGCTCTTATAAGACTTTTGGGTCGGCAGAGGGTCGAAAAGAGATTGTGGTGGGACATGCCATTGACGGATCAAAACTCAAATATTTTGAGATCAAGCAACTCTCGACTTTATTAGGAGCTGAGAGCGGGCAATCGGGCGTCATTGGAAAAGAATTTTTGAAAACGGGCGTCGCCGAGCGGCTGGCTCTT
>Ga0247841_10013479_pt1 | contig 10431 bp, 9 predicted proteins | sample LaCruzMarch2015__2_FD_192410 | JGI IMG/M metagenome (GOLD analysis project Ga0247841, IMG submission 192410) | Freshwater microbial communities from meromictic Lake La Cruz, Castile-La Mancha, Spain - LaCruzMarch2015_18m | ecosystem: Environmental > Aquatic > Freshwater > Lake | place: Spain...
AAAAGCGAGCAAAATCGATTTTAGAAAAAGCGAGCAAAATCGCTTTTAGAAAAAGCGAGCAAAATCGCTTTTAGAAAAAGCGAGCAAAATCGATTTTAGAAAAAGCGAGCAAAAAAGGATAAGAGGGGGGCTTACGGGGGTTTACCCCCGTTTTTCTAAAAGTTAAATCCACAAATATGGACCATCACCCTTTACAACTACATCCTTTTTATATGGCTCCACATCCACATCGAACCGTTTACCAATTACCAACCAATGAAATTTACCATTTTCACCATATACATTAAACGAATTATTTTGTATTTCATCAAAATTATACGCCTTCACAACACCATCATAAAGTGCGGTAATTTGAATTGTAAAATCACTTGCTAAATTTTTAACATAATCCGGCAAATGAATCACAACACTTTTGTTGTTAGTAATTTCTCCTTTGCCACGATAATAGACTGCCGCTTCGGGACCTTCTAAACAAACGTGAACCAAGTATTTGTTTGGATCATCCGGATGATCGATAATAAAACTTTTAGCACCAGTTGGCCCCACACAGTTTCGACCCGTTGGGCCTGTTGGGCCTTGTGGGCCAGTGTATCCAGTATCACCCGCGGGTCCAATCGCAGCTTGGCCTGTTGGACCAGCAGGCCCGACGGGGCCTTGAGTTCTTATATCACAACAACGCTGTCTACCTAAATTATATCCCGACATATTATATATAGGTTTATAAAATTTTACAATTAAATTTACAACTTCAACCCCATAAATAAGGCCCCTTTCCACACAGGTTCACAGCGTCCTTTTCTGGCTCAACAATAATGTCTTGTCTTTTCCCGACAACCAACCAATTGAATTTGCCGTTTTCGCCATATATTGTAAACGAATTATCTGTCAATTCTGTAAAATTATACATTTTCAATTTACCATCATAAACAGGTGATACAATTATACTACAATCTATCAACATTTGTTGGATATATTTGGGGATATGAACCACAACACTATTGTTATTTGTTATTTCTCCTGTTCCGCGATAGAATATGCCCGCTTCCGGACCTTCTAAACAACTGTGAACTAAATATTTGTGTGGGTCGTCAGGGTGATCAATAATAAATGTCTTGTCGATAGGACCATTAGGACCAGTATCACCCCTACGACTCGCCCCTGTTGGACCAGCAATACCAGTCGGCCCGGCTGAACCGGTGTTGCCGGTTATTCCCTCAGCATTCTCCCCAGTTGGACCAGCCGGACCTACACCCATTGAATCACAGCAAATTTTTTTACTTAAATAGTCAGCGTAGTTCATTGAGAATCTCGACATAATATATACTCTTATAAAAACGGGGGCCATGCCCCCGTAAACCCCCTTTATAGCTTTTTAAAAGTAGTTTTGGTTTTTGCTTCGCTTAAACCCTCTCTGTTTTAAAAAAAGAGAACAAAATTTTGGCTCTTTGCTTCGCTGAACGCTTTTTTCACGAAGTTTCCGTAATACTTATGGAAAGGTGGATTTCCAAAGGTTGAGTGGAGCAAAAAGTTATAGAGGGGGTTTTTAAGCCCCCGTAGTTAAACCCTTGAAGAATTAAAATGGAACGAAGTTCCATTTTTTTCTTAAGGATTATGACCGATAAGTTTCCAAACGGACGCCTACGGCGTCCCATTTGAAATCTTCATCGGTTTAAGTCGATGGAAGAGCTGCTAAACACAGCTTAATTTCCCCCAGACTGGCAACATTGTATTTCACCACAAGAGGCAGATCATTTTCCAAATAAACCTCAATCTGTGAACACAAATTGGTGCACTTTATGAAATACCCAAGATTTTTTAAGGAAAACTCACCCTGAATAACCTTGGTGGCGTCTTGCTTCAAAACAAAGCCCATACTACCGTCTGATTCGGCCCGGTGAATCTCGGCTGACGCAAATTGTCCGGAGCATTTAAAAATCAGCTCATTGCCAACCGACTTAATCTCAAGTTTATCCGAAATACACGATAAATCGCGAATAATTTTTTGGAAATCAGCAGACGGTAAATTAATAATCGACGAAAATTTTACGTCGGGATACTCAAGTTCCTCGGGGTCCGGCTCAATTAGGCGAAGCTTCTGGGTCTTACACTGCTTAATCTCACCGTTTTCAAATTTAAGCGCCAAATGAGATACGATTCCATCAACATAATCACCATTTTCAATATAAATCGATAGTGTGTCATCATTATCAATTGAGTTGATCAGTTTAAACAAGTGAAACATGTTGACACCAATAATAATTTTCTCCTTTTTACATTCATAAAACTCAAAATTCTGAGCAGCTAAATACAAGTGTGCTAAAATTGTATGAGACTTGTCCATATTAATGATTCGAATTCCGTCAGGCTGAAATGTTATATTTGTCTCCAGTAAAATATCCTTTAGCGCCGTCATTAATGTTCGAAATGGTGCGATTTGAACAGTCTTAATCGTTAATACATTTCCCGCGGTTCCATTGTTATCACTAAAATTAGACATTATACATTGTCTTACCGTATATCTTTAAATACTTACGCGTTTGAAATAATAAATCCACCTTTGAAAAATCCACTTTTGGAAAAAGTGGAGCAAAATCGCTTTTTTCACGAAGTTTCAGCGAAGCAAGGAAAAGAGATGGGGCCCCTTCGCGGGTTCCCATTACTTCGTGCTGCTTCACCCTTCGGGTGAAGGGATCCCATTTGGCTCCGCTTTTTCCAAACGCGGATTTTCAACAGTGTTTATTAACCATATGATACAATATTTCAATAAGCTTTAATTACTATTTAAATAAACCAATTTATACAAATGTAATGTCATCTTTAACAAATTGTTTGCCGTTAACAAATTGTTTGCCGTCAACAAATTGTTCGCCGTTAACAAATTGTTCGCCGTTAACAAATTGTTTACAACAAATCACTGAACTATTTGACAAATATAAGGACAACCCGTATATGTTACAGCGTGTGAACAATCATATTCTACATTACCTCCCCAATACATTGACAAATGAATGGTCAAACTACGAAAAACGCGCCGACCGTCAAAATTTTCTAACAAATGAGCAACAGGTATTTATTCAAGTATTCTTAGGTAAAAATCAATATTTTTATCTACCCAATAATAGTTGTTTTTATGAATACAATGGCAAACAATACACAATTGTGAAAGAAGATGACATAATCCACAAACTATTGTCAAATATATCAAGGGATCGCGTCCTGCTACAATGGAAATACAAAACCAAGATCAATATTGTGAAACAAATCAAAGACCGAAACTTATTCGACTCAATACCAGAGACAGACACAATCCAGCATATCCTCAATTTATTGTGCCCGTTTATATTCTCGAGCAAAAATGAAGCAAAATATTTCTTGACAATTGTGGGAGACAATATACTAAAAAAAAACCCCAACCACATATTTCTTACGAGTAAAAAAATCAAGAAAATGTTGGAAGAGCTTGACGCTATTGCGTATGCGACAATTGGAAACACCAACACAACACACAATTTCATGACAAAATATCACGAAAATCATTCATACGAAAATTGTCGTCTAGTAAAAATTAACGAAACATTTTCAACGGATTTGTGGAAAAATATAATGCGGAATAATGGTCTTGATTTATTATGTGTTGCTGCGCATTATTCGAAACGGTATGGTGACTCCGATCAATTTATTGACAACAAGGCAGACGAACAACTGGAGACGTATGCGTATTACTTGAAACTGTTTCCACAAAGTTTAATTGTTGACAGTTTTTGCTCTAAATGTGTTATTAAATCAAATGGGGTTAACATTGAATGGAAGAATTTACATTTTATATGGAAACAATATTTATCGGGGTTGTATCTTCCAAGCGTGATCTATTCCAATACATTGAAAACAATGTTAAAGGATAGATTTCAATTTGATGAGCCGAGCGACACATTTTTAAATGTAACCAGCAGATATTTGCCAATCCACAGTGATTTTATCCAGTTCTGGGATACAACAATTACTCTTTGCAATCAAGACAATGAATTAGAGGTGGATGAAATATGTTCCCTGTTCAAAATTTGGTCAAGGAATGAAGAATCATTGCTGTCAAATGGAAATATCAACGAAGAAAATGTAATTAAAATTCTCAAACATTTTTTCCCAGATGTTGAAATTGTCGAAGACAAATATATTTTGAATGTCAACTGCGTTTTGTGGGATAAAAACAAGGATATTCAAGATTCGGTTGCTTATATAAAGGAGCAAGTGAAAAATACACCGGCACTGATATCGTTTGATGACGCCTACAATTATTATTACAAATATTGTGGATCGCTATCGAAAAAAATGATTGTTAGCAAACGATATTTTGAGAAATATTTGTATATAAATATCTCACATCATATTGTGTATGAGAAATTTATAGAAACTGAATGGTTCCTAACCAATGGGGACTAACCCTTCTGGGGAAATTATTCAAAACTTAATATTGAATAATTATATCGCTTTTTTCCACAAAGTTTCGGCGAAGCAAGGAAAAAGCGAGGAAAATTTTGTTCCCTTTTTTCACGAAGTAATGAAAAGGTTGTTTCTAAAAGTTAATTTAGTTTCCAAGGCCGGCCGCAAATTGAACGGCGTTCCCGGAAGTTCCAACACCCTGGCCGTCATAGTCCGTGGGGCTAAGCGCGAGCATGTTATTGCCTCCGCGCATTTTCCTAGACTTGGACCTTGACCTAGACATAGACTTTGACCTAGACTTCTTACCATTGAGCATAACAAACCCAAACTTGCCCTTCTTGGTTCCATACCCAGCCTTGACAAGGCGCTTCTCCTTCTTGGCGGTCATATACTTCGCCCTGGAGACAATCCGCCCCGCCTTGTTTTGAAAGAGGTCACCCTTGGTAAGTCCACCAGACGTTTTGAACGCAGTCCCGTGCCAAACTTGGGCGCGGGTTCCAATCAGCATTTCGAAGCCTTTTCCTTTAACAACGTATTTGCCGTTGGCGCTTTTAGTGAAACGAGTCATTATAAAATTACGTGAGAAAATAAATCCACTTCTCTTTTAGAAAATCCACTTTTGGAAAAAGTGGAGCAAAACCAGGGAACCAAGGTTCAAGCGCCTACGGCGCGACGGTAGGGCTTAAGCTTCGCAAAAAGCCCGCCCCGAACCCCTCCTTAATGGGGGAGGGGGGCTTACCCCCGTGGGTTAGAATCGATTCTTAGGAGGAGATCCGCTACCTCCGGGTTGGCCGGCCGTTCTTCCTAAATAATTGATAATAACAGGTTGTTCTAAATAATAACTGCCAAATTGTGTGCTCCCTCCAACACTACTTTTCAATATATTCGCGACGCGCTGATTGTTTGATATATTTGTAGAGTTGGGTTGTCGAAGAAATTTATCATATTTCTCTGGCTCGCACAAACACCCCTCTTTGCCCTGTGCTACATATTTAATTATCTTGCTAGAATTTGATTTATTACCCGGCGTAAATTGTTGATACGAATACATAATATACACATATGAAGATTTAAAAAATACGCATCAAATCAAATAATAACATGACTTCGACATCATTTTTTCTAAATCTAACGCCGAATAATGGATGTGGATTTTGTAACCAAATATACTCAATTGTTGGTGTTTGCCGACACGCAAATGAGTTGAATATTAATTACATCTTCCTAAGCAGGTATTTGATGGAAATTCATGGTAATAACTACTGTAATATTAGTGACATAGTAAACATTGATAAAACGAATCAATATTTGAAACAACATAATATTGCCTTGATTGATGGCAATACGTTTACATTCAAGATAGGTTCAATTAAATATGGTAACAAAACTTATGCGATTGACCTAACAGACCTTCTAGCCCCAACTTGTTTGAACAATAAAATCATATCGATCGACTCTACAATCAATCTAAATAAGCTGAAGGGCGACCCATACGATTTTTACAAAAAAAGTTTTTTTATCGACCTAAGTGGCCCCAAATCATTGTTTATAACATACTTGATTAATGATATTGTTTTCTATCAAGAATTTGAAACCACAAATGGTTTCTTGAAATCAAATGTAAGTATTAATTATCGCGATTTAAATTATGTGAAAACTATAAAATCATACAATGATGGAACTCCGCTATTCCATGAGTTCGTTAGGAGATTTGTGTTCAGTGACACCATTGTGAAAAAATCACAGGATTTCATACAAAATAATATTCTAAATGCTTCTAACGCTAACAAAAAAATCAACACAATTCATTTGCGATTAGAAGAGGATGCGATTCTCCATTGGGGAAAGGAATCGAACTATACAGACTTGAAATTATACAAATCCATCTTGGAACAAAACTATATTCGAATTATACAGCAGTTTATTGAACCAGATTCAATTACAATCATCTTGGCAAGTGACTATGACAATAACGTTGTCAAGTTCTTGAGAGAAAACAAATACAACTACATTCAAACTCCTAATTTGGATCCTCATAGGGATGTTTCGGCAATCATAGACATGTATATCGGGCAAACTTGTAACAATGTATGTATTGGTGTTCAAGAGTCAACATTTAGCTATACTTTGTTTTTCCGCTCGAAACCAGATGTAAAAAAAATAATTTTATATTACACAAATGTTCAACACCCCGGTTCTATTTTGTCAAACGAATAAAAAAATGAATGGTTTAAACAGAAATAATGGAATACACATACAATAGAATGACAGACTTATCCAAAACGTATCAGCAGAAAACTGATTTGGAGCACATTAAAGACAACCCAGATACTTATATCGGGTCTATTGAACTTGTGGATGATGATTTGTGGATTCAAGACGGAAGTAAAATCGTGTTGAAAAATATAAAATATATTCCTGCTCTTGCCAAGCTATTTGACGAGGGGATTGTGAATTGTAGCGACCACTTCAAGAGAATGTTACAACAAATTGCCAACAAGATTCCGGATTCACTTCCTGTTACAACCATTGAAATAACGATCCAGCCAGACGGAACAATTGTTATGTTCAATGATGGGAATGGGATTGATGTTGCCGAACACCCCGAATATAAGATTTGGATTCCCGAGCTCATTTTCGGGCACTTGAGAACGTCCACGAATTATGACAAGACGGAGAAGAAAATTGTTGGCGGCAAAAACGGGTTTGGGTTCAAGTTGGTTCTCATTTGGTCGACAAATGGTTCTGTTGAGACGGTTGACCATGTTCGCGGTCTCAAGTATGTTCAGGAGTTCACAAATAATTTGGATATCATTGGGAAGCCGACCATTACAAAGTGTAAGTCTAAGCCGTACACGAAAATTACGTTCAAGCCCGATTACAAGAGATTAGGAATTGACGGACTATCCCCTGATATGATTGCTTTGTTGAAACGTCGTGTCTACGACATTGCCGCAGTAACTGACAAAAATATAAAAATCAAATATAACGGAGAACTCGTCCCAGTAAAGAATTTCCAGCAATATATTGACTTGTATATTGGGGACAAGGCGAGTGCGCCACGTGTATATGAAGATAATGGTGAGCGCTGGGAGTATGCGGTTGGACTATCGCCTAGTAACGAGTTTATTCAAGTGTCGTTTGTAAATAGTATCAACACGTCCAAGGGTGGAAAGCACGTCGAATACATTTTGAACCAAATCACGAGAAAAATGGTAGATTATATTGAAAAGAAGAAGAAAGTCAAGGTGAACCCGAATTCTATCAAGGAGCAGCTCATTCTATTCTTGCGATGTGATATCGAGAACCCTGCGTTTGATAGTCAGTCGAAGGATTGTATGACTACCCCTTCTGGCAAGTTCGGGTCCAAGTGCGAGGTGTCCGATAAGTTCATTGAAAAGCTTGCCAAGATGGGGGTCATGGATGCCGCGTGCGCTATCACAGAAGTCAAGGAAAACAAGGTCGCAAAGAAAACGGATGGGCAAAAGACAAAGAGTATTCGCGGCATTCCAAAGCTGACCGACGCGAACTGGGCTGGCACCGACAAATCCGGGAATTGTACACTAATTTTGTGTGAGGGAGATTCGGCAAAGGCGGGGATTCTTTCCGGAATGTCATCAAACGACAGAAATGAACTTGGGGTGCTACCTTTGAAAGGAAAGCTTCTAAATGCGCGCGGCGAACTAAACAAAAAGGTGGCGGAGAACAAGGAAATCACAGAAATAAAGAAAATTCTTGGTCTAGAAACTGGAAAGGAATACAAAACGCAGGACGACGTCAATAAACATTTGCGATATGGAAGAGTGTTGTTTATGACGGACCAAGATTTGGACGGCAGTCATATCAAGGGCCTAGGAATTAACTTGTTCCATTGTGAATGGCCGAGCCTAGCGGAAATTCCCGGTTTCATTGGATTCATGAACACTCCCATTTTGAAAGCCAGAAAGGGTAAAACTGAACTCTTGTTTTACAATGACGGCGAATACGAGGAGTGGAAGAAGACAAATGATACCAGGGGTTGGACAATCAAGTATTACAAGGGACTGGGCACCAGCACCGGAAAGGAGTTTCGCGAATACTTTGAAAACAAGAAGATTGTGGGGTTTGAGCACAATGGTAAGGAAAGCGATAACGCAATTGACATGGTGTTCAACAAGAAACGCGCGGATGACAGAAAGGATTGGTTGGAAGATTACGACAGGGGCTCGTATTTGGATACGAGCAATACAACTGTGAGTTACAACGACTTCATAAACAAGGAACTCATCCATTTCTCCAAATATGACTGTGACCGCAGTATACCGAATGTGATGGATGGTCTAAAAACTAGTTTGCGTAAGATTTTGTTCTCGGCATTTAAAAAGGGGTTGACGGCCGAAATCAAGGTCGCACAGTTTTCTGGATATGTGTCGGAGCATTCATGCTATCACCATGGTGAAGCGTCGCTCAATGGTGCGATTGTTGGTATGGCGCAGAATTTCGTTGGCTCCAACAATATTAATCTGCTTGTGCCATCTGGACAATTTGGAACACGCCTAAAGGGCGGCAATGACAGCGCGTCGGAAAGGTATATATTCACCTTGTTGACCAAACTCACGAGGAGAATATTCCCAACGGAAGATGACAATGTGCTCGAGTATTTGGCAGACGACGGAACGCCGGTGGAGCCGCGATTCTACGCGCCGATTATTCCAATGATCCTTGTCAACGGGTCGAAAGGAATTGGAACCGGTTTCAGCACCGACATTATGTGCTACAATCCACTAGACATCATCGATTATTTGAATGCGAAACTGAATGATAGCTTTGAAGGACTAACTGAAATATACGACAAGCAAATTTTACCGTATTACGAAGGGTTCAAAGGAACCATTAGTAAGTTGACAGACCACAAATATTTGATTAGGGGCAAATATGATACAGTTGGAACGGATACGATTCATGTCACTGAGCTACCTGTTGGATTTTGGACGGATGATTTCAAGGAACTATTGGAATCATTGATTGACCCTGGTCAAGACAAGACCGGCAAGAAGATTGCGCCGGTTGTAAAAGATTACGATGACATGAGCAAGGACACTGACGTTAATTTCACAATTACATTTGCTAAGGGACAGCTCGCGGAACTTGAAAAAGTAAAAGATGACAATGGGTGTAATGGGGTCGACAAGTTGTTGAAGTTGTATACAACCAATACGAATACCAACATGCACCTGTTCGACGCGAATGATAAGTTGAAGAAGTATTCAAAGGTTGAGGAAATTATTGATGATTATTTCGTTACGCGACTAGACATGTACATAAAGAGAAAGGAGTATATGATTCGTTCTCTTGAAAAGGAGTTGCTACTATTGTCGAACCGGGCAAAATATATCAAGGAGAATTTGGATGGGACTATTGATTTGCGCAAGAAGACGAAGGAGGTGGTTACCGAAATGTTGACCAATAAAAACTACGATATTATGGACAATGATGTCGACTACAAGTATTTGACCAAGATGACGATGGACAGTGTGACGGAAGAGAATGTCCAAAAGTTGTTTGGTGAGCGCGAAAACAAGAGTGCGGAGTTGAACATAATAAAAAGCACTACAATCAATCAAATGTGGACCCGGGAGCTAGATAATTTACGCGTCGAGTATTTGGAATACAAGGAACATCGCCAGCGACTAATGGATGGTGGTGAGGCAAAGAAGAAGGTTATAGTAAAGAAGAAGCTTGTAAAGGTGGCGTAATATACACCTTTGAAGATTTAGAGCAACGCGTATTTTACACCTTTGAAGAATTAAATCCGCACTCCGCGGATTTATTCTTTCAAAGTGTCAGCCATTTACAGACTTAAACCGCCCTAGGGGGCGGTTTTAAATCTTCAATGGTGTAAATGCCGACTTTATTAGTTTTTATATATCTTTAATGTCCTTCTTCTTGTATATTTCTTATTATTAAGTTTATTTTTATAGTAATCTTTATTATAAGCATAAATAAAGTAATTTT
>Ga0247841_10013480_pt1 | contig 10430 bp, 8 predicted proteins | sample LaCruzMarch2015__2_FD_192410 | JGI IMG/M metagenome (GOLD analysis project Ga0247841, IMG submission 192410) | Freshwater microbial communities from meromictic Lake La Cruz, Castile-La Mancha, Spain - LaCruzMarch2015_18m | ecosystem: Environmental > Aquatic > Freshwater > Lake | place: Spain...
CGGGACCCATCCGTATAAGAAGCTGGTCGAAATGATCGAAGTGAAGAACCATCCTTTTTTTGTCGCCACCCAGTTTCACCCGGAGTTTCAATCGAAACCCTTCGCGGCGCATCCGCTCTTCGCCGCGTTTATCCGGGCCTCCCTGAAGCGGCATGTTCGTTGACGCGGACCGTTGTTCTGCGGGTTCCTTTGGTTCCCGATTGAAATCCCTCCGTGGTTTTTCTTCGTTCACGCGGTTTTTCTCCGGTTGACGGTCGTTCCAAAGTACACTAAAATAGAACACTCGTCATCGGCAGGTTCTTATCTGAATAATTCAGAAAGAGAGTAATACAACCGTGCGGGTGTGGATTTCCTATGGATGAGATACGCGTATTGGTGACCGACCCTCTTGAGAAAGAGGGGATTGTCATTCTCGAAAAGGCCGGGTTTAGGGTTGACCAGGTCGGCAAACAGACGCCGGAGCAACTGTGCGCCATTATCGGGAATTATGATGTGGTGGTCGTCCGTAGCGCCACCAAAATCCCGGCGGACGTCATCCGCACGGGCAGACGACTCAAGATCATCGGTCGTGCCGGCGTCGGGCTCGACAACGTTGATCTGAAAGAAGCGACGGCGTGCGGGGTGATTGTGATGAATTCCCCGGACGGCAATACCATTTCCGCCGCCGAACATACCGTCGGCATGCTCCTTTCTCTGGTTCGGAACATCGCCGGGGCGGATGCTTCGGTCAAGAAGGGGCAGTGGGAAAAGAAAAAGTTCATGGGCACCGAAGTCTACGGCAAGGTGCTCGGTATTCTCGGTCTGGGACGGATCGGCCGGCGGGTTGCCGCTTGCGCGCGGGGATTGGGGATGAAGGTCCTTGGGTACGACCCTCTTATCAGCGAAGAGGATGCGCGGGCGCTCGACATCGGACTGATCAGTCTCGACGGGATCCTGAAGCAGTCGGATTTCATCACGCTCCACCTTCCGTTGACCGAGGAGACGAGGCATCTCCTCGGGGAGAAGCAGTTCGCCATGATGAAGGACGGTGTTCGGGTCATCAACGTCGCCCGGGGCGGCGTAATAGACGAGGCCGCGCTGGTCGCCGCCATCAAGGCGAAGAAAGTCCGCGGTGCCGCACTCGATGTTTTCGAGAAGGAGCCGCCGGAGGGGAATCCTCTCCTGGGGCTGGAAGAGGTTATCCTGACGCCGCATTTGGGCGCCTCGACGATGGAGGCCCAGGTCAATGTGGCCACGGAACTCGCCCGGCAGATCGTGGACGCTCTCACCCGGAAGGTCATCCGGAACGCCGCCAATCTTCCGGCGTTGAGCGAAGAAGCAATGGGCAAACTCTGGGGGTTTCTTTCCCTCGGGGAGAAACTCGGGATTTTTCTGAAACAGGTGGTTGACGGACCCCTGGAAGAGGTCCGGATCGAGTACGGCGGGGAAATCGTCAATTACGATCTCTCTCTCCTGCGCAACGCCGTCCTGAAAGGGGTTTTGACCGGCCATGAACGGGTCAACCTCGTCAATGCCGCCCTGGTTCTGAAACAGCAGAATATTGATTTGAAGGAAAAGCGGCTGGAAAACGCCGGCGAATTTTCCAATCTCGTGACGGTCGCGTTGAAGGGAAAAACGACCGCCTCCATCGCCGGCACGCTCGTTCTAAACGGAGACGAACGGATCGTCAGGATTGACGGGTTCTCCGTTGAGGCAACCCCGGCCGGATACCTGCTTTTGTGCCATAACGACGACAAGCCGGGTATCATGGGGCATCTCGGCATGGTTTTGGGCGCCCGAAAGGTCAATATCGCCTCGATGACCCTCGGTCGGAAAAAGAAGGGCGGCGCCGCCATCACTATTTTGAATCTGGACGAAACGATAGACGACGAAACGATATCCACGATACGGGAGTTTCCCGCAATTCATTCGGCTAAACTGGTCAGACTTTAATAAAAGATGCTTACCCTTGTCTTTTCTTGCCGTTGCGCGGCCGGCGGTATTCCTCCTTCGGGGGGATGCGCGGTCCGTGGCTCTCTGACCGGTTGATCCTTCGGGAACTCCCCTTTCCACGAAAGGGGTGATTACTATTAACTTGTTCAACAAGCTGTCTGTTCCCTGGTTCTTCCTCTGGTTCATCATCGCGTGGGGCGCCATTTCCCTCCTGATCGGATACATCTGGCGGAAGTATATTGCCGAACGGACCATCAAGGCGGCGGGAAAACGTGCCAGGGAGATTATCGAAGAGGCGGAAGGACTCGCCCTCAACAAGCGCCGGGAACTCGATCTCGAGACCAAGGAAACCCTCTACCGTCTGCGCAGTGAATTCGAACGGGAAACGCGCAACAAGCGCCGGGAACTTCAATTCCAGGAGAAGCGTCTGCAACAGCGCGAATTCAACCTGGAGCGCAAGGCAGAGGTTCTCGAGAAAAAGGAAGGGGAGGTCACCGGCCGCGAGCAGAGTATCGGGGCCAAGGAGAACGACCTGAAGGAGAAGGACAAGGTCCTCCAGAACTTCATCGAGGAGGAGACCAAAAAGTTGGAGCGGGTCTCCGGCATTTCACGGGAAGAGGCGAAGGGCGAACTCATTAAAATGATGGAGGACGAGGCACGGAAGGACGCGGTCAAAATCCAGAAGAGGATCGAGGACGAAGCCCGGGAGACCGCGGAGAAGAAGGCGCGGGAACTGGTCCTGATGGCGATGCAGAAGATCGCCTCCGAGCAATCCTCGGAAAACAGTGTTTCGGTCGTCAGTCTTCCCAGCGATGAAATCAAGGGGCGGATTATCGGCCGCGAGGGACGCAACATCAAGACGCTGGAGGCGCTCACCGGGGTTGATCTGATCGTGGACGACACGCCGGAGGCGGTGACGCTTTCGTCGTTCAGTCTCTACCGGCGGGAGATCGCACGGCAGTCGCTGGAACGTCTCATCTCCGACGGCCGGATCCATCCGGGCCGCATCGAGGAGGTCGTCGAGAAGGTGAAGAAGGAACTTGAAGAGAAGACCGTCGCGGAAGGCAACGATGCAATTTTCGAGACGGGGCTCGACAACGTCCATCCGGAGATCGTCAAGCTTATCGGCCGGCTGAAATACCGGACCAGCTACGGCCAGAACGTTCTTCAGCATGTCAAAGAAGGAGCGTTCCTCGCCGGCGCCATCGCCGCTGAACTGCGGCTCGATACGAAACTGGCAAAGCGGGCCGCTCTGTTGCACGACATCGGCAAGGCGGTTGACCAGGATATGGAGGGTTCCCATCCGGAGATCGGCGCCGACCTGCTGAAGAAATACGGCGAGAACGAAGTTGTGGTTGACGCGGCCTTAAGCCATCACAAGGACAGCGATATCATGCGGCCCTACACCGTTATCGCCGCCATCGCCGACGCGATCTCCGCAACCCGTCCCGGTGCCCGGCGTGACACGGTGGAGCGGTACCTGCGGCGCATCGAGGATCTGGAGAAGATCGCCAACGACTTCAAGGGCGTGGAGACCACCTATGCCATCTCCGCCGGCCGCGAGATCCGGGTCATCGTCAAACCGGACGTCGTCGGCGACGAACAGGCGCAAGTCATGGCCCGGGACATTGCCAGAAAAATCGAGGAGAACCTCCAGTACATCGGACAAGTGAAGGTGACCGTCATCCGCGAAAAGCGGGAAGTGGAGTACGCAAAATAAGGGACAGGTGACCGGAACAGGGGAAGCAATACGTCGGCGTGTCGAAGGGTCATGTGTCGGCGAGACAACCGGACAAGCGGGAATCCATGGTGTGGGTTCCCGCTTGTCTTTTATGCGAGCAACGTGAACGGTGAGACGTGCAACGAAATACGTGCAACGAAAAGCGTGAGACGAAAGGCGTGAGAAGTTTCAATGCATCGAAAAGCATCTGTTTTGAAACGTCTCATCTCTCACGTCGTTCGTTCACGCCTTTCGTTTAAACTTCTCACGCTTCTCATTGCACGCCTTTCGTCCCACGCCTTCCATTGCACACTTTTAAGGAAGGCTTCCGCGAGTACAACGCATGAATAGCTCAGGATAACCTGATACCAGATTGATTTCATCCATAGAGCTTTGTTGGCTGTGTCGTCAGCATCGAGCGGCGTACACGAGTACGCCTCCTCGCTTCCTCCTTGCCGCCGCGCTCTCCGGCGAACTCAATCAGGTATTACTCTATTCTTGACCAAGAATTGGTATGAACACTGTTATGCCGGGAGATCAACATGGGAATCTTTGACCGGATCGGCAACGGATGGCGGCTGGCGATGGCGAGTATTGGTGTGATAAGGGAAAACAGGAATCTTGCCCTGTTCCCCGTCCTTTCGGGAATTGCGTTGATCCTCGTGCTGGCGTTTTTCGCCGGGGGAATCTTTCTGCAACGGGGGTTTACTATCGGCCGGTTTTCTGAAATGAACGAAACGGCGCGATATCTGCTTCTTTTCTGTTTTTTCTTCGTCACCTACGCGGTGATGATTTTTTTCAACATGGCCCTGGTTCACTGCGCGATGAAGCGTTTCGACGGGGGGGAACCTTCGGTCGGCGACGGCATCTCTTTCGGTTTCTCCCGGCTCGGCGTTGTTCTCTCGTGGGCGTTTCTTTCGGCAACCGTGGGGTTGATCCTGCGTATCATCGAAGATAAGAACGAGCGTATTGCGCAGTTTGTCGCCGGCATTCTCGGCATGCTCTGGTCGGTGCTGACGTTTCTCGTCGTGCCGGTGCTGGCCTATGAAAATATCAGCATTTTCGACGCGGTCAAACGTTCCTCGGAACTCCTGAAAAATACGTGGGGCGAGCGGATCGGCGCCAACTTTGCTTTCGGTCTGATCAACTTCCTGTTGCTTCTTTTCGTCGCCCTGCCGGTCGGCATTCTGATCGGTCTGATCAATCCGTTGGCGGGGGTGGCGGCGGGGCTTGTGGTTGTCCTGGTTGTGTTGAGAGTGATGTCGGCGGCGCAGACCGTTTTTCAGGCGGCGGCCTACCGGTACGCCATCGGTTCGCCGGTTCCCGGTTTCGGGGCGGACGTGATGGGGTCGCTCTTTGCACAGAAATGAGGGTGATACCTGATATTTGCCCGGCCCGGAAAGGGCTGGTTTATTGACATTGAATGGCCGGAACGGTAGAATAAGCCGTAGAAATAAAGGGTTTGAGAGGTTTTTGGGTATATACGGGGCCGTAGTTCAGCGGTCTAGAATGCCGGACTGTCGATCCGGAAGTCGCGGGTTCGAATCCCGTCGGCCCCGCTTTAAAATCCCGTAGCTCAGGATTTGTATCAGGGGCCGATGGGATTCGAAGTGAGCGAAGGCGTATAGTTCCGACGAGCAGGAGGAACTGCGCGAGGGGCCGAGTCTCGGCGTAGTGAAAGCCGAGACCGCCGAATCCCGTCGGTTCAATAAAGATATTTTTGACGCTTTAAAATCCCGTAGCCCAGGATTTGTATGGGGGCTGACGGGATTCGAAGTGAGCGAAGGCGTATAGTTCCGACGAGCAGGAGGAACTGCGCGAGTGGTTGCCGACGCGATGAATAAAGAGCGTCGTATGGCAAGGGCGGCGAGACGGTGAGACGCCCCGGACGAACCGAGCCGTATTGAAAGGCGAGCGTCGCCGAATCCCGTCGGTTCTTTTCATGGAACATTGCCGCTTTACGATTTCGCTTGGCGAAATCGTGGAGCAATCGAGAATCGAAATTCGAAAAGAGACACTGGTTTTTGCTTGTAGTCGAATTTCGACTGTCGATTCCCGATTTTCAAGTAGCCAAACCGAGCCGCCCTGAAGCGTGTTTTACTTCAGGGCGTAAACATGGTTTTGTTTCCCGTTTTACGCCACACCTTACTTTTTCACCAATACTATTTCTTATGGATCCCCGACCCGATCTCGAAGCTTTCTGGCATACCTCGTCGCACATCCTTGCGCAGGCCGTGAAGCGTCTCCACCCGGAGGTGAAACTCGGCACCGGGCCGGCCATCGAGCAGGGTTTTTACTATGATTTTTTCCTTGCCCGGCCCTTTACGCCGGACGATCTCGGACGCATTGAAGAAGAGATGCGAACAATCGTCGCCGCCGATCTTCCCGTCGAGCATCTCCTTCTTGACCGGAACGAGGCGCAATCTCTTCTGAAAGACGAGCCGTTCAAGCGGGAGATCTTCGATGCCCTTTCCGACGAAAAGATATCGTTTTACCGGCAGGGCGATTTCGCCGATCTCTGCGCCGGTCCGCACCTCGCTTCGACCGGGGTTGTTCGCCATTTCAAGCTTCTCTCCGTCGCCGCCTCGTGCTGGCGGGGGGATGAAAACCGCGAGTCCATGCAACGAATCTACGGCATCTCCTTTCCGAAAGAGAAGGAACTGAAGGAGTACGTGACCTTCCTCGAAGAGGCGAAACAGCGGGATCACCGGACCCTGGGGACGAAACTCGACCTCTTCAGCATCCATCCGGAAATCGGGTCCGGCCTCATCTTCTGGCATCCGAAGGGCGCGGCCATCCGCAGGACGATTGAAGATTTTTGGCGGGATGCCCACCTGAAGAACGGCTACCAACTGCTCTTCACGCCCCACGTGGCGGATATCTCGCTCTGGGAGCAGTCCGGCCATACGTCGTTCTATACCCCGTACATGTTTCCGCGGATGACGATGGAAAACGAGCGGCAGTATCAGTTGAAGCCGATGAACTGTCCGTTTCACATTCTTATCTATAAGAACAAGTTGCACAGTTACCGTGAGTTGCCGATCCGCTGGGCGGAACTGGGCACCGTCTATCGCATGGAAAAGCAGGGGGTCCTCCACGGGCTTTTGCGCGTGCGGGGGTTCACCCAGGACGACGCCCATATCTTTTGCACGCCGATGCAGTTGCAGGGGGAGATTGAACGAATTCTCGATTTTACCTTCTTCTTTCTGGGAAGTTTCGGTTTCTCCTCGTACCGGATTTTTCTTTCGACCCGGCCCGAGAAGTTCGTCGGATCGTCCGATCATTGGGAGAAGGCGACCTTGACGCTCGAAAGCGCCCTGAAACAACGGGGGATTCCGTACGAGATTGATCCCGGCGAGGGCGTTTTCTACGGGCCGAAGATTGACATCAAGATCAAGGATTGTCTCGGCAGGGAGTGGCAGTGTACGACGATCCAGGTTGATTTCAACCTTCCGGAACGGTTTGGAATGGTCTATACGGACGAATCGGGGAAGGATGCGGTTCCCATCATGATCCACCGCGCCATCCTCGGTTCCCTCGAACGTTTCTTCGGCATCCTCATTGAACATTACAAGGGCAACCTTCCCCTGTGGCTTTCGCCGGTTCAGGTGGCGGTTCTTCCGATCGCCGACCGGCACCTGTCGTACGCCGGCGGGGTGAAGGATCTCCTCGGCGGGGAATTCCGCGTGACGGTTGACGAGCGGGGGGAAAAGATCAACCGCAAGATACGCGATGCGGAAGAGGAGAAAATCCCCTGCATGCTGATCATCGGTGATAAAGAAATGGAAGCGAAAACGGTTTCCGTTCGTCGTCACGGCCGGGGGACAATCGGTACGATGACGCCGGAGGAATTACGCGGGATGCTCCGGGATGAAGTTGAACACCGGAAATGAATGAAGTATAATAGAACGACCCGAAGGAGATGTTGAGTGTTGTGGGTGATGGGTGCGACAAGAAATCTGAAACACGACACGAGGAGGTTTCATTAAGGATTTTTACCGAAAGGACCAAGGCGGCAAGCGGTATCGGATCAATTACCAGATTCGTGTTCCACAGGTTCGGTTGATCGGGGACGACGGTACGCAGATGGGCGTGGTGGAGCGGCAGGAAGCGCATAAACTGGCCCAGGAAAAACTGCTCGATCTGGTGGAGATTGTTCCCACTTCCAGTCCGCCCATTTGTCGTATCATGGATTTCAAGCGGTTCCTTTATGAGCAGAAGAAGAAGGAGAAGGAACTGCGGAAGAAAACCAAGGTCACTCAGATAAAAGAGATCCGGTTCACGCCGGAAACCAGTGAACACGATTATGCGTTCAAACGACAGCATATCGTTGATTTTCTCAAAGAGGGTCACCGGGTGAAGGTCACCATTTTTTACAAGGGAAGAGCGAATCTGCACAAGGAACGCGGATACGAGATGTTGGAACGACTCATCAAAGAACTTGCGGAGGCCGGCAAGGTCGAACGTCCCCCCCGCCTGGAAGGACCGAGATTGAGTCTTCTCATGATTCCCATTTGAAAAAAGGATACACGATGCCGAAACTGAAGACGAAAAAATCAGTCGCCAAACGGTTCAAAATTACCGGAACCGGGAAGGTACTTTATTTTGGAGCCGGCGGCAGGCACCTTCTCTCCGGCAAGTCCTCCAAACGGAAACGAAGGATCAAGAAAGCGTCAACATTGCACCGGAAGGGCGACGCACAGATGGTCAAGAGACTGTTACCCTACGGATAGAACGAGAAAGGAGTTGTCCCGTGCCACGCGTAAAACATTCACCCGCATCCCGCGCCCGCCACAAAAAAATGCTGGCCCGCGCCAAGGGATACCGACAGCGCCGTTCGAAGATCTTCCGTCGTGCGAAGGAATTTGTCGAGAAGGGACTTTCTTACCAGTTCCGCGATCTGCGTCGCAGAAAGAGAGATTTCCGAAGCCTCTGGATCGCCCGGATTTCCGCCGCATGTCGCGCCAACGGTCTCTCCTATTCCGTATTCATAGCCGCCCTCAAGAAGGCTGATATCGGACTCAACCGGAAATCGCTGGCGGAGATCGCCTATCATCATCCGAAGGTTTTTGCAGAGCTGGCCTCGAACATGGGTGGAAAAGGGGGGTAAGACGTTTCTGCGAATGCTCCGGCGGATGGTTCTTATCCTGCTGGTGATATGGCTTTTCTTCTGGTCGATTGCAGAATTCCAATGGCCGGGGATCCTTGATTCCCTGTCTGTTCGTCTCTCCCTCATTCTGACGGTTTTCTTCTTCATTATCCTCGAAATCATCTATAGCCACGCCGCGACGCGGCGGGAACATCTGCTGAACCGGGAGAAGGAAAAGCTCTCCCTCTCCCTCTCCGATTATGCGCTCGAATCCTCCCTTCTCGCTACGCTCACGGAGATCATGGATACGTTCGCGCCCGATGTGCGACTCGATGACATGCTCAGCCGTCTCACGGAATCGGTCAAGAATCTCTTCAGGCGGGAGACGGTAATTCTTCAACTGTTCGGCCGCACCTTCGCCCGGGTGGTAAAGGGGACGGAGATCAACATCCCGGCCGAAGTTCTCGGAGAAGTGGTCCTGAAGGGACACCCCGTTCTCATCAACAACACGGCTTCCTTTTCGCAATACCATCATTTTCACGAACAGAAGGTGAAGTCGTTCATTATAGCGCCGTTGCGCAAACATGACATGATGGTGGGTCTCATCGGTGTTTTTGCCTTTGAGGACCGGAAGTTTTCCCTGAAGGATCTGGAATTGTTGCGGACCATCGCGGCGCCCACCACGCTTCTCATCCAGAACGCCGAATTGTTCGAGAAGACGAAGATGCTCTCCATCACCGATGGGTTGACGCAGATCTATAACCGCGCTCATTTCGAAACCGTATTGAAGGACGCGCTCGACGAGGCGCAACGGGACGGATCGGACGTTTCGTTTTGCATCTGCGACGTTGATCATTTCAAAAAGTACAACGATATGCACGGCCATCAGGCCGGCGACGTGGTTCTTCGTATGATCGCGGACTGCCTGCGGAAGGGCGTCAAGGGATCGGATATCGTCGCGCGTTACGGCGGCGAAGAATTCGTCATCATTTTTCCCCATACCACCAAAGAGAATGCCGTGCATATCTGCGAGATGTTGCTTCGGACAATCCGGGAAACAGGGTTTCCTCATCGGGAATCCAAGTCCGGCGAGCGGCTTACCATCAGTTTCGGCATTGCCCACTTTCCGTCAGACGCCCGAACCGCCGAGGATCTCGTTTTGAAGGGGGACCTTGCTCTTTATAGGGCGAAGGAGAGGGGGCGGGATCGTATTGAGCTGGCCTGATAGGAACAGGGATACAGGTTGGAAGTACTTTCATGATTCGGACTCAGATCTGTCCAATTAAAACCAGATTGGATCCCGTAGTTCGGCCGGCGGGGACCGTGCACACGCTCCGGTGCAGACAAAACTACGGCCACGCCGCGGGGTCGGGCAACTCACCTTCTCCGGAAGCGAACTTTCTCCTCCGAAGGCTCAGCCTGAACTATTCATGAACATCGGCGTAAGGGGTAAAAGATCGAAAGAAACACCAACACGCCGATGTTCACCGAAGGTGCGTTGTCTTCATCAAGATAGCCGTGTTGCCGACCCCGGTCAGTACGTCCTGTACAGCCCGGTGCCGGCGCCGCGGCTCTCCCGCGAATACAACGCATGAATAATTCAGGCGGACATGCCCGACCTAAGGTGTTGCTTTCTCGTGCTTCTTCGTGTTCTATAAAGAGGAAGATCGGTGCACCATAGTTTCTGCA
>Ga0247841_10013481_pt1 | contig 10429 bp, 13 predicted proteins | sample LaCruzMarch2015__2_FD_192410 | JGI IMG/M metagenome (GOLD analysis project Ga0247841, IMG submission 192410) | Freshwater microbial communities from meromictic Lake La Cruz, Castile-La Mancha, Spain - LaCruzMarch2015_18m | ecosystem: Environmental > Aquatic > Freshwater > Lake | place: Spain...
TAGTGGTCAAAAAACCAAAGCCCGCAGAAAAGGTTGCGCCAGAGCAAACTAAAGGGGCGATTGGGAAAAAGCCCGTAGCTGTAAAAAAATTACCCGCACGAAAGCCTATTAAAAGAAAAGTAAGGGCTGGGCCAGAGAAAAAACCGGAAACCGAGCAAGCAAATCCTGTTTCGTTTATTCCTACGCTTAAGGCGCCGATTCCCGCTGTTTCTGTTTTAGAACAAAAAAGAATTGATATTATTGAAGCTGAACCAGAATTGGCGAAAAAAACAATAAGAAGAAGCGGGTTAGAAATAAAAAAAGCAGAGGAGCTTCAGGAAAAAAAGAAAATAGCCCAAGAAAAAGAATGGGAAATTCCGGCATTCTTGCGAAAGGTCAAATTCAAAAGCTAACACAATCGGCGGGACCACCTACTCGCACCCTTCATTAAAGAAATATATAGAAGGCTGTCAAATTCAAAAGCTAACGTAAAAAAACATGGAAGAACAAAAAGAAGTCAAAAAAGTTATTATTCCTGTTGCCGGATTGGGCACCAGATTTTTGCCGCTATCTCGGGCCATATCTAAAGATTTTTTCCCCTTGGTTGATAAACCGGTTATACAATATATAATTGAAGAGGTAAAAAAATCCGGCATTAAAGAAATAGTTTTTGTTACCAGCCCCGGGCAAAAAACAATTTTCAATTATTTTAAAAAAGACCCAGAACTGGAAAAAACTTTAATAAAAAGAAAAAAAGATAAAATTTTAAAAGAGCTTAAAGATTTTGAAGAGGTATTTCAAGGAGTTTCATTTTCTTTCGCGGTTCAAAAAAAACCTCTTGGCGATGGTCACGCCATTTTGCAGGCGGCAAAACATGTGGTCGGAGAACCGGTTGTTGTTTCTTTTGGCGACGATATTATTGATTCAGAAGAACCGGCAATAGCCCAGCTGGTGAATATTTTCAAAACATGCAACGCGCCGGTGGTGGCTTTAAAACAATTACCAATGGAAAAAATTCCTGCCTACGGAGTTGTGGCTGTAGAGAAAATTGCTAACCATTTGTATAAAATAAAAAAAATAATTGAAAAGCCGGAATTATCTGAGGCCCCGTCTAATCTTGCGGTTGTGGGCAAGTATGTTTTAACCCCGGAAGTTTTTAAGTACCTTAAAAAGGCAACGCCATCAAAAAAGGGCGAAATAATTTTAGCCGAGGTTTTTGATAAAATGCTTTCTGAGGGGAAAATTATTTACGGGTACGAGCTGAAAGGCGAGTGGTTAGAGTGTGGCGACAAGTTAAAATGGTTAAAATCTTTTTTCTATTTAGCGCTAAACGACCCAAGGTTTAAAGACGAGCTTAGGCAATATTTAAAAACATTAAAATAATTTTAAAATTTTGTTATGGTTTATGACCTGATTATTATAGGTTCGGGCCCAGCTGGCGTTTCGGCGGCAATTTATGCATCTCGGCAGAAGATGAATCTTTTGGTTATTTCAAAAGATATGGGCGGCCAAATTGCTAAAAAAGCCGTTGATATAGAAAACTATCCGGGCTTTGATAAAATTTCCGGCCCGGATTTAATTAAAGTTTTTGAGGAGCAGTTAAAAACCAATAAAGTGGAGATTGTTTTTGATGAGATTTTAAAAATAGATAAAAACGAGAAAATTTTTTCAGTTTCCACCGGATTAGGCGACAAATATGAGGCTTTAGCTGTTATAGTCTCCACGGGAGCTGATCCGAGGCCGTTGGAAGCAGAAGGCGAGAAAGAGTTTATTGGCAAGGGTGTTAGCTATTGTTCATTGTGCGACGGTCCGGTATTTCGCAGCAAAACCGTTGCAGTTGTGGGGGGCGGTAACGCTGGTTTTGAGTCTGCCTTGTTTCTGTCTAATTATGTGAAAAAAATTTATATTTTAGAATTTGGCAAAGGAGTAAAAGCCGACCAGGAAAACCAAAGATTAATTGCCAAAACCGGAAAAGCAGAAGTTATAACAAGCGCTAAAGTTTTAAGGATAGAAGGCGACCCTTCGGCCGGCTCAGGGCAGGCAAATTTTGTTAAATCGTTGACATACCAGGATTTAGCGTCGGGTCAGGAAAAGAAATTAGATGTAGAAGGAGTTTTTATTGAAATAGGCAACTTGCCGGCAACTGCATTTGTGAAAGGTTTGGTTGATTTTTCCGAAAGAGATGAAATTGTTACTGATTTAGAAAGTTATGCTACCAGAACTCCCGGGCTTTTTGCCGCAGGAGACTGCAATAAAGGAAAGTACAAACAAATTATTACTGCCGCCGGTGAAGGAGCCAAAGCCGCCCTGGCTGCTTACGATTATCTGTTAAGGGTAAAAAATAAGTAGCACGCACCCACACACACCAACGAGTGAGTGTATCATTTATGCCAGTATTTCATTTAAATGATTTGCCAAAGGAAAAAAGAATTCAGATGATAGGAGAGTTTTACGATACAATAGATTCTCTTAGGGATAGAGCCGAAGTTCGTTCGTTTTTTAAAAGTTTGCTAACTGCGGACGAGATAGCGACTTTAATGAGAAGAATAGAAATTGCCGTGCTTTTGTCGGCTGATTTTAATTATGATAGAATAATAAAGATGCTGGGAGTGGGCAATAATAAAATTACCAGTGTACATAAATGTTTGCAGCAGGATGATAACGGGTATAAAATAATTGTTAAGCGATTGATTGAAAAGCGCAAGCAGAGGTTGAGAAAAATTAAAAAGGAAAATAAGGTTGATATGTCGCCATTAGCTGGGGTTAAGAAAAAATACGCGGGACATTTTTTGTTGCCAAACCTGCTTGATGTGGCAATAGAGAAATTAGAGGAAGACGACAAATCGTTAGAAAAAGAGGCAGTACTTTATACTCCGTCGTCCGGCTATCGCAAGTAACACCCACGCACCAACGCGTGAGTGTGCGGGATAAGTTCGATTATTTGCTAAAAAACAAAATGAGCAGTAATATTTTCATATTCCACGACACCGAAGGTTATCCCGATGAGAACTGGTTTCCGTGGATGAAACAAGAATTAGAACAAAAAGGTTATAAGGTTATTATTCCACAATTTCCGACGCCGCCGGTAGTTTCAGCGAAAATAAACGAGTGGTTTGAGGTTCTTAAAAAATATGAACAAGATATAGACGAGAATACAATTTTTATCGGACACAGTTTAGGTGGAATTTTCACCCTGAGAATACTAGAAAAATTACAACATCCGGTAAAAGCTGTTTTTCTTGTTGGCACACCAATTGGCGTTAGACCAATTTTAAATTATGACAGAGACGATAATTTCAGCGGCTTCGCATTTGATTGGGGAGAAATTAAAAAGAAATCAAAAAACTTTGTAGTTTTTCAATCAGATACCGACCCTTACGTTTCTCTCGATAATGGTAAAGAGCTGGCAAAACATTTGAAAATTGAATTAAATTTTATTCCTAACGCAGGACACTTCAATGCGAAAGCGGGATATTTAAAATTCGAAGAATTAAGAGATAAAGTTTTACCGATTTTAGAAAAAAATAAATAAATTTTACGATGAGCAAAATTAAGGAAATAATTGCGAGGGAAATTAAGGATTCGCGGGGAAACCCGACTATTGAGGTTGAGTTAGAATTTAGTAAAGGAAGCGTTATTGCTTCGGTGCCTTCGGGTGCGTCAACAGGAAAAAATGAGGCGTTAGAATTAAGAGACGCCGATGGAAAAGGAGTTTCTAAAGCAATAGAAAATGTAAATAAAATAATTGCGCCAAAACTCAAGGGCAAAGACGTATTAAATCAAAAGGAGATTGACAGCCTAATGATTAGTTTAGATGGGACCGAAAACAAATCAAAATTGGGAGCTAACGCAATTTTGGCTGTTTCAATGGCTGTGTGCCGCGCCGGAGCCGGTGCTAAAAAAATTCCGTTGTATAAACACATCGCAGAATTAGCGATGTCGGACTTAACCGTGTTAAGTCCGACATCGCACAAACTTCCGTTGGCGATGTTTAACATCTTAGAAGGAGGAAGGCACGCTAAAAATGGGTTAGCTATTCAAGAATTCATAATAATCCCGCAAGAGAAAACATTCAGCGAGAATTTAGTTTTATGCAACAAAATTTTTCAGAATTTAGAAAAACTTATCAAGGAAAGCAATGGAGCAGTAGAGTTGGGCGACGAAGGAGGTTTTGCCCCGCAAATTTCTAGAACAGAGCAGGCCCTGTTTTTGTTGAAGGGAGCCATAGGCGATTTTAGAGCAAAAATTGCTTTAGACGTCGCTGCTTCAGAATTTTACGAGCAGGGCAAATATAAAATAGATGGACAAGAATTAACAGATGCCGGACTTCTGCAGTTTTACGAAGGCCTGGTAAACACTTTTTCGATAATATCAATTGAAGATCCTTTTGCCGAAGACGACTGGAACGGTTTCGAATCTATTATGCGACAATTAGGGAATAAAATTATTATTGTGGGAGATGATTTAACCACGACTAGTATTAAACGAATCAAAGAGGCGCACAATAAATTGGCCTGCAATGGAATTATTTTAAAGTTAAACCAAATTGGAACGGTTTCTGAAACAATTGAAGCATCAAACCTTGCAAAATCTTTTAATTGGAAAACTATAGTGAGCCACCGAAGTGGCGAAACTAACGATGACTTTATAGCTGACTTGGCGGTCGGCTTGGGGGCAGACTTTTTAAAAGCCGGCTCTCCCGCAAAACCGGAAAGAATGGCCAAGTATCAGAGGTTATTAGAAATAGAGCAGGAATTAAATAAAAAATAATATGGCTAAATTATTTTTATTACGGCATTTAAAATCTCAGTGGAACGAAGAGAATCGATTTACTGGCTGGACAGATGTGCCGTTATGCCAAGAGGGAATTGACAGTGCCCCAAAGGTTGCTAAAAGTCTTACTGGCGCGAATATCGAGAAAGTGTATACGTCCCCTTTGATTAGAAATAGAGAAACAGTTTTACTAATTTTAGAAAATTTGGGAGAAAAAGGTTTACCTGTTGTAATTGACAAGGCTCTTGATGAAAGAAACTACGGAACGTTACAAGGGCTGAATAAAGAGGAAACAATAGAAAAATATGGCAAAGAACAAGTTCATTTGTGGAGAAGAAGCTATACCGTGGCTCCTCCGGGAGGGGAGAGCCTTAAAGATGTTTTCAAAAGAGCAGTGCCCTTTTTTAAAAAATATGCTGAGAAAGACCTGAAGGGCGGGAAAAACGTTTTAGTTGTCGCCAGTCATAATAGTTTGAGAGCAATTGTGAAATATATTGAAAATATATCTGATGAAAAAATTATTGACCTTGAATTGCCGTTTGGAGCGCTGGTAAAGTACGATTTTGCTGGGGATAAGTATACAAAGTTGCAATAAATTTATTTTATAATATAATAAGGTATTAAATAATTTTATAATTTTATAATTTTTAAATAATAGATATATTATTAAGAATTTAAAATTAAAAATTTTAAAAAATGTCTAAGTTTAATTTTTTAAAGAATAAAAATACTATTTTTGTTGGTATCGCAATAGTTGCTATTATAGTAACGGGCGTTTTGATTTTTGTCGATTCAAATCACGGTTTTGCCCTGCCAAACTTTTTTGGAATGTCGGGCGACCAGATTGGAAAAAAGGTGGTTGATTATATTAATAGCAATCAACTTTCGCAAACGCAGGCTTCGCTAGTGAGCGTTTCCGAAGAAGGCGGACTTTTTAAAGTAAAAATTAAAATTGGCGAGAATGATTTTGATTCGTACGCAACGAAAGACGGAAGGTTTTTATTTCCAACCGGAATAGATATGAACCCCAAAAAGGATACTGCTGGCCCAGCCAATAAAACTTCGGCCGAAGACCAAGCTAAAGCAGTAGCTTCTGTAACAAAAACCGATAATCCTATGCTTGAGGCTTTTGTTGTAGCCCGCTGCCCGTTCGGACTTCAAATGCAAAGAGCAATGGCCGATGCAGTTAAAAATATGCCGTCATTAGCTCAATATGTAAAAGTAAGATACATGGGGGCTGTTTCCGGGAATACTATTACCGCCATGCATGGAGCCGCAGAAGCAACTGAAAACCTAAGACAGATTTGCATAAGAGAAGAGCAGCCCGCCAAGTATTGGGATTATGTTGCCTGCCAGATGAAAGCCTCGGGCACCGAAACAAGCTGCGAAAAGTCTACTGGTGTAGATTCAGCTAAATTAAGCTCTTGTATTTCAACTCCAAGCAAGGGAGTGGCTTATGCTCAAAAAGATTTTACCTTGAGCGATGCATATAATGTTTCGGGTTCGCCAACCTTAATTTTGAATGGAAAAGTGATTTCAGAAAACAGTTTTGGCGGCAGGTCTTCAGATGGGGTTAAGTCAATGGCATGCGCCGGGTTTAATTCTAGGCCGAGTTTTTGCTCAACAGCGTTAAACACAGCAGTTGCAGCCTCTTCTTTTTCTTCAACCTACGCCAGTTCTTCCGGCAGCGCTGGTTCTGATACTAATTGCGCGCCAGCCCAGTAACATGGTTAAGCTATATTCCACACCAACTTGCGTATACTGCAAGACATTAAAAGGATATTTAAAAAAACATGGCATTGAGTTTGAAGACATTGATATATCAAAAGATGAAAAGCAGCTTCAAAAAATGATAAAGGATTCGGGCCAGATGGGGGTTCCGGTGGTTGACATAGACGGAGAAGTTATAATTGGTTTTGATAAAGAAAAAATAGATAAACTATTAAAGATAAACAAAGTATGATTAAAGTAGCAATTAATGGTTTCGGCCGGATAGGCCGGCAGGTCTTCAAAAACATTGAGGAATCGCACCCGGATTTGGAGATTGTGGCGATAAATGATTTAACAGACAACCAAACGCTGGCGCATCTTTTGAAATACGATTCTAATTATGGCAAATACTCGCCTCGCGGCGAAGCGGGCGGAAAAGAGATTTCGGCTACGGAGGACTCAATTACGGTTGAGAAAAAGAAATTTTTAGCATTAGCAGAAAAAGACCCGGAAAAACTGCCGTGGAAGGAGCTAAAAGTAGATGTTGTTTTAGAGTGCACAGGCTTGTTTACCGATGACTACGGAGCTAGAAAGCACATTAAGGCCGGAGCAAAAAAAGTTATAGTTTCTGCCCCCGGGAAAGATTTGCCGGGTTTTGTTTTGGGAGTTAACGCCGACACGTTTGATGCTGAAAAAAATGATGTTATGGATATGGGTTCTTGCACAACAAATTGTTTGGCTCCAATTGCCAAGGTTTTAAATGACGAGTTTGGCATTGTCAAAGGATTTATGACAACAGTGCACAGCTACACTAACGACCAAAAAATTCTTGATTTGCCGCATAAAGATTTAAGGCGCGCCAGAGCTGCCGGAATGAATATAATTCCAACCTCAACCGGAGCTGCCAGAGCTATTGGCAAAATGATTCCGGAATTGAACGGAAAATTAGACGGGATTGCCCTGAGAGTGCCAACACCAACTGTTTCGGTTTTAGATTTAATTGTTGAAGTAAAAAAATCAACAACAAAGGAAGAGGTAAATCAGGCTTTCAAAAAAGCAGCTGCCTCAAAAAACTTCAAAGGGATTTTAAGAGTTGAAGAAGAACCACTAGTTTCAATGGATTTTAAGGGAGACACTTATTCGGCAATTGTTGACGCCGAAGAAACAATGGTAAAAGATAATTTAGTAAAAGTCATCGGCTGGTACGACAACGAATGGGGATACAGCTGTCGGCTCGCAGAGTTTGCGGAGTTCGTCGGCAAACGCCTCTAATACCTAAAATAATTTAAAAAGCTCGTGCAATAGCACGGGCTTTTTTGTTGCCCGAAAATTCTATTTATCAACAACATTGTTGTAAAAGGTCGGCAAAATTAAAAATCATTGTCCTCGTAAATTGATGTTTTCCACAATGAAAAGATATGCGATAGGTGCAAGTGCTGTGGCAACAGGTTTGTTCGGTTTAGCCGCTTCAACCTTTGCCGCTGAAATAGTCAACTTGCCTCTTACCGCAGTTGCGGATTTGACTGGTAATGCCAGCCAAATAATGACAGATGTTTGGGTGCTTGTCGCCCTTGCAGTTGGTATCCCATTGGGATTTTATATTATCCGCAAGGTTGTCGCTTTAATTCCTAAACACTAAAAGCGAACGGACGGCGGGCTTGTTTGAGAGGCGAGCCCGCCGCCGCAAACATTTATGACAAAATTTCTTTTTGACACACAACGAGGCAGGGACTTTTATGAAAAACAAATTGAGAAAGACGATAGAGCGATTGAAAAAATCCAAAATGCAAAGAGTGATAAAGAAATTCGCCGAGCCGAAAGGGAATGGCGGCGAGAGGAGAGGCGGGATAGGGAAAGGTTTGACAGGGAAATGAGAAATTCTTAATTAAAAATTTTATGTTTATCAACTGGACTTCGGAAATGACAAACGCTGTGCTTTCAAATGCCAGCGGTTTGATTACAGACCTCACGCCGCTTTTGACGATAATTGTCGGCATTGGCATTGGCTTAATCGTCTTTTACGCCATAATTTCGGCGATAAGAGGACATTAAAAAATTATGGACGACATACTCCACATTGCCTTTGACTGCTTTAATGTAGCCGAATATATTTTTTCAAATATCGGCTCTTTATTCGGCTATCTCTTTACTCCATTAACGGGGCTCTTTAATTTTGCAAAGGGCTTTTTTGATGGGCTTGCGTCAACGCCGCCAGCGACCGCAGTTGCTTGGACTTTTCCTGCAAATGTAATGGCTGTGTTTAATGCAATTCCATATTTTTCGGTTATTGAGTATGCCTGTGGTGCAGGGATTTCAATTTTAATCCTTATCTTTATATTCCGCCGTTTGGTGGATTTTTAGTATGAAACATACAAAAACACTACAATTTGCGGCGTTTATTGGGGCTGTATTGAGTTTTTTGATGTTTGTTGATGTTTTACCCGTTTCCGCTGTCGCAGTGCAGGCATACCACTCAACCATAAACTTGAACGGCACGGGTGCTGATATGAAGTTTGATTGCATTTACGGACAAAACTCGGAGTCGTGGGCTATGATTTACACCAACGGCTCGGTCTACAAATATGTTCAAGGCGGTGCTGGTAGTGGGGCTGTATGTAATAACGGGTATGTTGATTTAAATTTCGGGAACTTTCCCAATTATGTTCACAACGGAGTAGCTGGGCTTGCGGGAACAGAGATAGGCACTTACTACATTTTTTACAACACAAATGGCACATTTCCTTTGCATTGCACTTATCCTTACACACAAAATTGGGGATTAGACGGCTGTATGGCTGGAATGTATGAGTATTCAATTTTCAGCCAAACAGCAACTCCGCCAGACAAGCACTGGTCTACAACGCCAGCTCCGCCAACGAGCCCGACGCTGATTATTGATACGCCAGCAATTAGCACAACGATAACAAGCAACTCAACGACAATGTCGGGAAGCTATGCGGCTTTGCATATTGGCACTTTTGGCTATGGCTATTTACATATCAAGTTTAAAAATCCGAATAACGGAATTTACTCTTATACATACACAATACCTCTATCAACTTATGAGGGCACTTTTTCAACGCCCCTTTCAAACTTCGGCATTACAGAAAATGGAGAGTGGGATTTAATTGTAGAGCAAGAGCTGGACGCTAACACTTTTGTAGAGGTTTCAACAGACCCCGACGGATATACATTGAATTTCAACATTAGTGGCAATTCAATACCTTATACATTTACCAACTGGAATGACTGGTATTCTGTAAACGCCGCAGGCGGTTATTCTGCCCCGTCGGACTGGGGGACTTCCTTGACTGGATTTTTTCAGCCGATATTTACCAACGCTTATGAGTTCGCAAACAATACCCTCACATATTTTAATGCCGAAACAGCTTACTCAAAAGGTAATCAAATTGGCATTATTTTTCCAACAACGCAGGCATACATAAACAAGATAAACATTTTCTTTGGAGGATTTCCTTTAATCCAGTTTTTTGAGTTTGCCGTTGTAGTAATGCTCGGCGTTTTTATTGTGCGAACGATTTTTAAATTTATTCCATTTTTCGGTTAGTTGCTGGCGGTTGTTGTTGCCCGATATTGTCCCACGAGGACGCAAAAAACGGGCTGATACAACCGCCGACAACTGCCCGAAAGGACAGCTCTGCGAGCCGTGAGTGAGGATAGAAATTACACGGCAGACAGACATTGTTTGAAAGATAAATTGATAATTGCAATGTAAAAGAAAACCCGCCCTTTGTGGTAATTTCAGACGGGTTTCTCTTTGTGAAATTATCTCACAGGGATAAAGTTTTATCAAGCCATTTACTTGGGCTCTGGCGGCTCTAAATAGCCAGCGGAAGTGCAAAGAACATAACGAGGTTGTGTTTTCTGCACTTCTGCTTGCAATGGTCTTTCGGCTCACTGCTTAAAACGCAGGCGGGCTGAAAGACCTTTGCTCTTACAACGGAAA
>Ga0247841_10013483_pt1 | contig 10428 bp, 10 predicted proteins | sample LaCruzMarch2015__2_FD_192410 | JGI IMG/M metagenome (GOLD analysis project Ga0247841, IMG submission 192410) | Freshwater microbial communities from meromictic Lake La Cruz, Castile-La Mancha, Spain - LaCruzMarch2015_18m | ecosystem: Environmental > Aquatic > Freshwater > Lake | place: Spain...
GAGCCAGCTCAGCCCGAGCTGGCTCGGGCAGCCTGTTTCGCCTTTCTCCCAACCAGTCATCCTCTGCGCAACCAGAGGGTCAATTCCTGCAAGCATAAATGGGTTAATTTTGGCGAGCGGCCAAGCCCCTTTAGGCGGGTGATTTTAGTGATTCGTCGGTCCGTTCGATGTGGAATATTTTCATGTGGACGCACCTATTGGGTGAAAAAGAATGTTCAGTGCCACTGAAACACAACACACTAGAATAATAGGATATTGTCAACTTAAATATGCAGCGCCACTGTTGTAATAACTGTTGTAGTTCCCTGATTTAGGATAGATATTAAGGCACGGATACGCGCGCTACATGTAATTAAGAAAAAAACAGTCTTTGCACGTAGTAAATAATTTTTCCTTGCTTCCACCAAAAGATCTTTTTAGTCTCATATATCCGTCATCATCCACAAGAGGATTTTGATTTTTAAATATATTGCCGAAGCCCCCAAGGACATCTGCTTCGATAGCACAGCAAGGCTGAACAGAACCATCACTATTAATATAAGGCCCCCGCGAAAGGACATTGCAAAAGCATTTAGCTGGACTTGTCGGTATTGGATGGGGGTAGGCGCAAAGAAGATCAGGATATTTTGATTTCTGATATTTTTTCATGTCAGCTATGTGCCTTGCCGCCTCTGTGTCATTATCATAAATCAAAGGGTACGTATTCACTTTTGTGTTTCTAGTTTGTATAAACTGTTGGAACCATATTCTCTTTATTCCAAGACTCGCTGAGAATAGCATCGTTTCAGCCATTTCTTCAATATTGTCTTTCGAAATGAGCTTTGTCAAAGCAACGAATGTTGCATTTGTTTTACTACCCATCAGTAAGCGTATTCCGTTAGATTGCTTATCTTGAATGCTCTTATAATAAGAGACTCGGACAATATTCGGAAACGGGAATGAGAATTCTTTATGTCTATCCTCCAGCAGAGTAGCATTCGTTGACGTGCAGGAAATAATCTTCCTCTTATTCAGCATTGCTATATACTGAAACAAGTTATCATGAAGCAGTGGCTCGCCAAGTCCAAAGGTTGCATAGAAAGAATATTTAAATATTTCATGGTTTATAATTGTAGTGAAAGTGTCTAAGTCGATGTCCGGGTAGCTGGGGCTCTGCTTGTGGAATCCTCCATAAGCGCAAAACGAGCATGACAAATTACAGCGGTGAATTATATTGAGCCCACAGATTAACGAGTAGCGATGCTCTGGCCATTTTAATCGATGTAAAATGGCGTTTGCAACTTTTGGCAACCCGCCTGGCGGTAAAAATGATTTTAAAATTTCGAGATAAAATGAATATCGCATAACCATCCTTTGTGTATTCCATTCAGTCGGAAGAAACTTATTATTTTGAAGGATTTATTTTAGGCAATACAACTGAGAGAGTGAGCAAAAACGTGAAGACTAGACTCATTTTCAGCATGAAAAGATACCGAACCTCTTGATGTAGCATCAAGAACATCAAAAAAAATCCAAAATAATGTGTAGCTGTCAGCCAAATTAAAAACACACCATCAGTGCCTGAAACAAAGAAAAGCAGTATAACACCGGCCAAGGCAAGGAGTATATACAGTGAATTATCAAAATACTCAGGTCCATTAGGTTCGGAATAAGCTACTTTTGAAAACCAAGAAGCTGGTAATCGCTCAAAACGAAAGAATAGCCACTTTAAGGGATTCTTCGCCATCGTGGTGAATGTCATTTTTTTGTAATATTCCCATAAAGGAGGACCTGACAAGTCCTTAAAGACATCTTCCTTGTTGCTTTTTCGCCTAGCAATTTCCTGGCATAAGTTAAAATCGACATAGCAAGGAGCTGGAACTCCAAGCTTAAATAATAAATCTTTATTAGGACCCAATTCATCTATTTTCTTCCACATGAACTCATAGTACCACCCAGATCTATCCCATACAGTGGCGGTATATTTATATTTATACCAATAATCACCGGTGACAACGAAAACTATAGCGATGCCGACGCCAATACAGAGGTGTATTTTGATGTCTTTTGCCGAATTAAATACCAAATGTATATTATATTTTACTTTCAAAAATTTTGAGAGCCATCCGATAAAAACCCATATCGCAAGCAAGCCTGCTCCTGAGAGGATAACTGTTACACACTGCAACCTAAATATACAGGCTAATCCAAAAACAATGCCTGCCAAAATTGAATATTGCTTTTTCTTTAGGCTAACTCCAACAAAAAGAAAAGATATGGCTAAACAAAACAAACCAATCGCAATAGGCTCACTCGATAAGAGCCCGTCGCCAAGGAAATAGACCCGAAAGATGGAGAACCCAAAGAAGACAAACGGAACCAAAAAGCTTATATATGATGAAATATTCCTCCGAAAAAATGAATACAATGCCGTCATGACTCCACCCCACACGCCCGAGGTGAACAGGATTAACCCGAGCACAACTGGTCCCTGAACGCCGAGGAGGATAAGTAAGGTCAAATGAAGTAGGTACATTCCTAAGGGCCACAGGGTATATTTCATCCAGCCACTTGTAAATCCATGGTCTTCGTAAAGCATGAGCCCGCCCGCGGCAAAATGAACTAAGTCTTTTTCCCCGTAGGCCTTTTGGATCTCTTGGTTGGTGGAGAATAGTGTGATGACGCCAGGCGAGATATCCAGCACGCTTTCCTCACCGAAATGCCAAGCAGCCACGACCACCAAAATACTCGTGTATGTGAGCCAAATAATAGCGTAGTGGACTAGCAGCCAGCGTAGAGGCCGATGTTTATCGATGCAGGCAGATGGATTTTCGCTCACTATAGTACCTTACCCGGGAATGGAAAACGGCTTCTGCCGTTGACTTGCAAAGTCAACGAGCATTCCATGCAGCACGATAAGGAATCTGGCGTCTCGAAGTGTGATGACATTTTAATCTATCTCCCTGATAAATGGATACTTGTTTTCGACAGACAATACAAAATGATATTCCATTTTATATCTGGTGTGGCAGCCGCGCCGGTGTTCAATGCGTCAGACTTTGCTTTAACTCCTAGCTGAAAGCTACACGGACAAAGTCGGGGCTTAAATCTTTGGTCGGCAAATAATACGATATTGACTTCAATTTTTGTATTTATGGTGCAATGAGTTGCACTGTCAATATCGACGTCCATATTCGCCTTTAAAACTCATAAACTATAGCGTCGTTGCGCCTTCATGCCTTTCTGGCGATAAAATCCATAACGCCGTTGCGTCGAAGAAACGACGCCATGATCGCCAGCGGCGCCATTGCCATCCCAACTAATGGGAAATACAATGTACGCGTATAAGGCCTTGTCTTCACCTTCTTGCGTTGCAAGAAGTTCTGTAAACTTACGGCCCAGTCGGCGGCGTTTGCTGTGACAGGATAACACACGCGGCGAAACCCTGTCTTTTCCAGAAGCAGCTCGAAATTGCAGGCATTGAATAGATAGATGTGCCGGGGCATGTGATACCCGCCCCAATATTTTCCAAACAGCCCCCTGTCCCAACTATTATGGTTGGGAGTGGACCCAAAAACGTAGCCACCGGGCTTAAGCAGCAACCTTACGTCATTGAGAAAGCGTATAGGGTCAGGCACATGCTCGATAACGTTGTCCATATTAACAGCGTCGAAGAACCCTTCGGCATACTGAGCCGTTTCCAACGGCCCCCTGTGAAAAGAAATGGACTTGGCCGCGAAGTCGATGCCGGGGTCCTTGATATCGAGTCCGTGCAAATCGAAATTTCCTAGGGCGTTGAGGTGTTGCAAAAAGGCTCCGTTGGCGCACCCCACATCGAGCACGCGTCCTTTACGCCCTATCAAGCGAGCTACGGCATTGGCTTTTCGCGAGTAAAGCACCCTTTTTAAAAAAGCGAATAAGGGGTTGTTCTTGGAGGCAAAGTTCGCATTATGAGCGAGATAATCCGAGGGATAAAACAAACCAAGCCGATCATAGCCAGGAACCTCGCGCTGCCTAACTAAGCCGCACCCCTCGCAACGGATCAAATCTACACAATACGGGGTTCGGTATTCATAATCCAAGAGGGCATCGCGGTAGGGAGCAAATAATTGGATCTCACAAATCGGGCAGTACTTGGTACTCATTGACTTTCCGTGAAGAAATCTTGATAAGGTATTGGAAAATCTTTTCGATGAAAGGTATTTGGGAGGTAGACGGCTAAATACGTGGGATCTTCCGCGCACAAACAAAGAGGCGGAGAAGAGGCGAACAAAGGTATTGAAGTCATTCTATTGCGGATGTCGAGCATTGGTTCCTGGCGAACGTTGCCAAAGGACGCCTGAATTTTTGTACACGGTAAGACATCTCCATATGGCGTTATTACAAAACGCTCAGTTCCTGCCGGACAACCTCTGCCCATATAATTGCCGTCTAAGTCACGCCTCAGGAAATGATGCTCCTGTTGTTTTTTGTTGAGATAGTCGATGTCGTTTTTGGTGAGAATGACCTTGCGAAGGGCCTGATCGTTAGCCCAATTTCCAGTCGGTGAGGCTAGACTCACGTGCAGGGGGATGTCGAGAACTCGGGCCAGCTCAATGAGCTGATCGAAATGGCCTGCAGCCACAGAGTGGTGCGTGAGGGTATGAATCGCCAGCACTGCGCATCCCTCTTGCTTACAAACCTCGATGGCGCGCATTACCCCCTCAAAAACTCCTTCGCCACGGATTGCGTCATTGGAGAAGCTATCAGGCCCGTCTAAAGATATGACGAAATTATCCACACCAGCTTTTTTTAGCGCTCTGGCGCGTTGGCGTGTCAGGAGCGTACCGTTGGTTGTGATAGAAATCAGAGTGCGTCGAACATCAAAAATGCGTATTATCTCTTCTAATCGTGGCGAAAGCAGCGGCTCTCCTCCTGTAAAGGAGACCATGGGCACCCGGTGTTCACTGCATTGCCTGGCGATGTTAGCGTAGTCCTCGAGAGACATGAGGTTCCCCTGCTCAACAAAACTGGCAGCCGAGCAATGTGTGCAACGCAAATTGCACGCATAGGTCAACTGAATCTCTATCTGACGGAAGGGAGGTATTTTATTGAGCAGCCTAGCATTGGCGACAGCGACAGCAACCCGTAAGGCAAACAACGGTTTGCCCATCTTCAATACTATCTTTATTTTTTTAAGGAGAAGGTTCATTATATTTTTTAGGGTGGTGAGCTATGTTATGGGCTTGCCTACGGCAATTATCCAGGGGAAACGGACGTAGCAACGTTCTACTGCGATGAATGACAAAAGAAAATGGTGAAAGCTTCGCCGACTCCAATGCCGAACGTGTTCAGGGTGATTACCGAACCGAGCGACATCGCGGCCTCTAACCAAGTTGAGCAGCATAAACCAGGGTTCACAAGGCACAGAGAACAGAAGCCTTCCCGAACAAAGATTTGAGAGGCGTTGCACGTAACGTTCCGCGTCTTGAAGATGCTCTAATACCTCCACGGCCAAAACTAGATCAAATCGGTCGCTCTCCAGGGGAAGGCTCATGACATCGCGATCGGCGAAAACGTACTCCGGAAGTCGTGACTGCGCTTTCATTACCGCATCAGGGTTCATGTCAACCCCCAATATCTTGATGCCAAGCTCCAATCCACGCCTTTGCATTGCTTGCAAAAACACCCCTTCTCCGCACCCGAAATCCAAGATGGATCGAGGCGCTGCTAAGCGTATTTCCGCGTTTGCCGCATCTAAAAAACGATTGAGCAGAAATCGGTGAAGCGGATTGCAGTTAAGGTACTTTTTCTCATTTGAACTTTGTGGCAACATCTATCTCCTCTGCTGGGATTCAAGAAACATAGGGGAAATTTTTTCGCCAGTAGCAGAAAGCGATCAGATTAAGAATGACACGGTAATAATTTCTCTTGCCACTCAAATGTGCGTCGACAATTATTCGCAATATATCAACATCCACAAGTCCTTCCAACATTTCCTCGTGAAGGAGTGAAGTCACGTGATCGCGCAGAATAGTCTTCATCCAGCGTGCCACTGGGAGCGTAAAACCCTGTTTTTTTTGGGTTACAATATTCCGAGGAACGCCCTGTAAGGCCAACAACCTCTTGGGCAAAACCTTAAGATGCAACTTCTGAATTTTCAGTCTGTCGGGAAGTCGGTTCACAAATTCGACAAGAGGGACGGATAAATATGGAGAACGAACTTCCAAGCTGGACTGCATAGTGGCCCTGTCCGTATCCATACAAATCATTTCGGGAAGAAAAACTTTTTGATAGAAATACAATAGCCGCTGCACGGAACTCATACCCGAAAAGGACTCTGGAAATTCGGCAAGATAGTCAAAGAGCGTCCCCTTGAAAAATGTCGGAAGATAGAATTCCGGTTCGCCGGGGCAAAGTGCAGCTAGCTCGTCGACAAAAATGCTCTGCAGCCACATCTGGAACCGAGCGGGCTCAGGGGCTGGAAATCCGTGAAGATAATTCAATAGTTTGAATTGAACCCCAAGATACCCGTCGCTTGCAGGAATAATGGAACTCACGGATTTCCGAAGGGCGCGAAGGACGCCCGTGGGAAGAACCGAGCAGACGACGGCGCCATACAACCCCCAAAAGGGAGGATACCCGGCGAAGACTTCGTCTGCTCCGTTGCCACACAAAGCAACCGTGATTTCAGGTTTGCACGAGAGCGCGAGAAAATAGGAGTTGACGCACCCAGGATCACCGTGGGGTTCGTCGAGACTTTGGAAATACGTTGCGAAGGTGTCCAAAAAAGAAGCTTTGGTTTGAGTGAAAAATCGGTGCGTTTGGCTGTTAAAATGAGCCAGCACACTTTTAGCCTTATGGCTTTCGTCGTAATCCCGCTCTTCCATAGCTACGCAAAAAGCACGGACATCAGGGTTGATTTGATGGCAGGCGGTATATAGCAACGCGCTATCAATGCCGCCGGAAAGAAAAACGCCATACGGCACATCGGAACGCATGGCCATCTCGCAAGATTGGTGAAAAAGACGCCAAACTTCTTCTCCGGCCAGATCGTCATCAATATCCAACATGTTGCGCCCCGGCCTTGAGTCGAAATAACAATGGTCGGAGACTCCATCGGCCGCCAAACGAAGAAAATGCCCGGGAAGAAGCTTGTAAACTCCTTCAATCGGGCTGTTATTCCAATAGTAACACGAATTGGCGATGAACCTGCGAAACGCGTCTCGGTCAATCCGCCAGGAATGGAAATTAAGACTCAAGATAGCGCGTAGCTCAGAAGCGTAGGCAAAAAAATCTTTCTGCTCTGTAAAGTAAAGTGGCTTTTGACCAAAGTGATCGCGAACAAGGTAATGAACATCATCTAAGCGATCATGGATAGCGGCTGCGAACATACCGTCAAATCGATTAAAACACGAAGCCCCCCAAACTCGAAAAGCCTCAAGGAACACCTCGGTATCCGATTGCGTCCGAAAAACACACCCTAGCAACTTGAGCTCTTCGCGTAATTCTAAATAATTGTATATTTCTCCATTAAAAGACAAAATATAGCGACCATCGCTACTGCAAAAAGGTTGGGAGGCCTTCTCGGAGAGATCGATTATTTTTAAGCGCCGATGGCCCATGTACATCCCAGCGGAAACATATTCCCCGCCTGCGTCAGGCCCGCGATGTCGCATGGAATTGAGGGCAGACTTACATGCAGAGATATCAGGAGGAGATAGCGTTCTGCTAAAACGTAAAAATCCAAAAATTCCGCACATATAAAATGCTTAAAGGCCGGATTGCCAAATCGGGATAGTTTCAAGTTGCATAGGGTGCTGTACCAGCTATTTTTTCTTAAGGATTAAGCGGTCAAGTTTGTCTGCCATGTTAATATTTATACTGTGATGCAGCATAAATTCGCAAATGAAGCCCGTAAAAAAAATATTGAGACCAATTAACAGACCTGTAGTCGACAGCACCAATAGCGGCCTTGTCCAAAGAGGATCAGACAGCCCAAACCAATATAAAAATTGAGAAAAAATAAAATACAAAAGCATTAATCCGCAAGGAACAATAAAAAACAAACTAATATGACTAAAAAAATGAAGCGGACTATACTGATATTTTGTCAAAAACAAAATCGTCATAAGATCAAAAAAAGCTTCAAACCTGAATGTAGGATAGCGAGATAGTCCAAATTTGCGTTCGCTATTTTTGACCTGGACTTCAGCGACTTTATATCCCTGTACATGGGCCAACACAGGCAAGAAGCGATGGAACTGCCCATAGATTTTTAGGGACTGAGAAACTTCACGTCTTATAGCTTTCAAGCCGCAATTATAATCGTGGAGATAAATCTTGAAAGAAAAAGAGACTCCCCAATTAAAAAAACGCGAGCCTAATTTGCGAGAGGATGTATCTTTTCTCTCTTTACGCCATCCAACCACCATATCGTAGCCGCTTTCAAGCTTGGTCAACAAATCAGGAATATCTTCAGGATGATCTTGAAGATCGCCATCGATCATTACGATGATATCGCCGCGAGAAGCGAGCACCCCAGCCATTAGCGATATGGATTTCCCCTGGTTCATACGGAAAAGCAGATATCTCACCTTTATATTTTGCTCTGATAGTAGTTCTAACGCATCACGCGAACCATCAGTAGAGCCATCGTCTACAAAAATAATTTCATATGATTTTCCCATAGACGAAAAAACAGCGTCAATACGGTCGATCAACTCCTTAAGGCTTTGTTCTTCGTTAAAAACAGGAATGACGACGGATGCGAATATTCGACCATTGCTTTCCTTGCTGGCAGTGCTTTCACTCACGCTGGTTTCCTCACAACCATAAAAATTGATAGCCCGAAAGGAAAGTTTATCACGGTAAGTGGGTATTTCTCTAGTGAGAAAAGATGGAAAAAAAATGAATTAATAAACGAGGGAGGCTCACGCATGATGGACATTGGGTCGCCTCCAGGAAGCATAAGTCTAATTTTCGCAAGTAAAGAGAAAGGAAATAGAAAAAAATTGAAATATGAAGTACGAACAGTATCGAGTCCGCACGTCATTGCCTTAGACCGCAATTCCGCTGCGGTGTATCTGCGTTTATGGCCGATGGTTTCATCGTGTTTGCTCCATAGAAAATTATATGCGGGAACTGTAATAACAGCAATTCCGCCAGGCCTAAGCAATGAATGTATCGCTTGAAATGCCAAAGAGTCATCGTCGATATGTTCCAAAACATCCAGCAAAACCATCACCCCAAAGGATTGATCCTTATACATAGCGTTTTCTGGAAATGAGCCAACTTGAACCTCTTTGTAGGTGCCACTTTCAATATGCTTTGCGATATCCTCATCGATCTCAAGGCCGTATACGTTGCCAAGCGGTGAAAGCATGTTGAAATTACCACCAGTTCCACATCCGACGTCAAGTATGTCGGTGGGTTTATTAAGGCGGAGTCGATCAAGAAGGCGTCTTAAAATGACTCTTCTGGCCTTGAACCACCAGTGGGAGGATTCATATTGAGTTAAAACTAAAAATGTTGGGCTTTTCATGTATCATTTATAGCGGCTAGAATTATTGGGAAATCCCAGCATATCTAGCCGGATTGATGTTCAAAATATAAGCCGATCAAAATCGTTGCGGGGGGGCTTTCGCATACAGCTTAGGGCATTCCGGCCTGTAATCAAACTTCACGAACACTCCCCAGCAAAAGACGTTGATCTTCTACATTACGAATTGAACAGTACACGGTCCCATGGCTGACTGCAATAGCTACAATCTGCCTATTATTGCCCAACCCCTCGAAAAGGTGAAATATGCCTGAGAATGCGGCGTTCATGCCTTCCTCGGAACCTTAATATGGTCAGAATGAATGCCGGTGGCGATATTCTCCAATATCTTCGGGTAGCGGTAGAGGCCGTCGAAGCGAGCGCATAGTTCAGTCATCCCGCGCTGCCCGGCGGTGTCCATCAATTGCTTGAAGTCGGGCATCTGGTCGACCATCTCGATTAGGATAGTCACTTCGTTGGCGCCGATCCGCTCCAACTCGCATATCCGGGCATCGATTTGCGACGTGATGTCCAACTGCTCGACGCTAAGGAGTCATTAGAAAATAACATAAACTTTTCAAGTCATACCTGGGCCTATAATATAGTTCCATTCCCTGTGAAACTCCTCGCGGGTTAAGCGAATGGACTCAAATTCTTCGTCAGAAACTTTGAAACCTTTTGGGTAAGAATCGGAGTCAACCTTTGCCTGTACCTTCAGGCCATTGCGAGTCTTTGTCGCCGCAATCAAATTGACGATGACTTCATGGCTTATCAGGGGCTGTCCACGCCAGTTGAGGCTGAAGTATGAGAAAAGACGATGCTCTATCTTGTTCCACTTGCTCGTTCCAGGCGGAAAGTGGCAGACTCGAATTGGGATTGCAAGTTCTTCAGCGAGTCGCTGCAGTTCCATCTTCCACAACCGAACCCGT
>Ga0247841_10013484_pt1 | contig 10428 bp, 8 predicted proteins | sample LaCruzMarch2015__2_FD_192410 | JGI IMG/M metagenome (GOLD analysis project Ga0247841, IMG submission 192410) | Freshwater microbial communities from meromictic Lake La Cruz, Castile-La Mancha, Spain - LaCruzMarch2015_18m | ecosystem: Environmental > Aquatic > Freshwater > Lake | place: Spain...
CTCTTCAGGAGATATGACTGCTTTGAGCTCATTTGCAACAGACTGTGCAACTTCACTCTGAATAGAAAAAATTTGCGACAGATCACTCAGATCTCCGTTGTAGATCTCTGACCACAAGTGGGCATCGGTTCCGGCATCAATCAGCTGAACGGCAATGCGAACCATATTGCCTGCTCTGCGAACACTGCCTTCAATTATGTTTGCGACTCTCAGTTCCCGGGCAATCTCCTTTATCGATTTGTCACTATTCTTATAATGCATTGAAGAAGTTCGTGAGATCACCTTCAAATCACCGATCTTGAAGAGTCGGTCAAGGATCTCCTCCATCATCCCGTCGCTGAAATACTCCTGATCGGGATCATTGCTCATGTTCTTAAAAGGCATCACGGCAATGGATTTTTTATCCTGCCCCACCCTCAGTATCCCATCCCTTATGGCTTTTTCGAGATCTTCCTCTTTGGCTCCATCCTTCCTTAGCAGGATCTTAACCACTCCCGATAATTTATTAATGTGCTCTTCCAACGGAGGGGTCTTCGCATCGAGCCAGTGAACACTGCTCAGGTAATATTCAAGTTGTTTTGACAGGGGTACATCCTCGAGCCGGAGGTTAATGACCGGAAGACCCAAATGTACTGCCCGGTCCACTTCCCTGATTACCTGTTTCGAGTTATTCGAGTTTGAGGAATAAACCAGGATAAACATTTTCGATGATTTTATGCCATCGATAATGGCTTCAGCAAAATCAAGTCCCGGGGTGATATCCCGCGGAGCTATCCAGCATCTTATGCCATTTTGCTCAAGTATGGAACAGACAGTTTCACCGGCGGTCGTGTCGACGTTGGAGTAGCTTATAAAAACATCGTGTGACATATAAAAATTTGTTAAGCAATGGATTATCTTATTCCCAGTTATATGTTAAAGGTAAGAAACAGATTTATGTGAGTCAAGAATATTTTGAAAGAGACCTGAAATAAACATTTGTAGGTTCGTTGCATGCAACGAACCCACAATGCCATTTTCATCTTTCAGCTTATTGGTAAAAAATTGGTTTGAAATAGGTTTCTTTACATAATATTTCAGAGCAGGATGCGCAGATCCACCAGAAAAACACAGACAGGACCAGGACAGAAATCAGGTTTAATCAGTGTGATTAATCCTTACAGGGGATTTGTTATTCTGCTGATCCTGCTGGCCCTGGGAGGAAGCGGGATAAACCTGCTTATACCCAGGATTATTGCAGGTGGCATTGATGATTTTTCCGCGAACAGGTTCGACGCCGGAAGGATTATCGTTCAATTCCTTATTGCAGCATCCGGGATATTTGTTTTCACTTTTCTCCAGGGCGTGGTACAGACCTTAACAGCTGAAAGAGTCGCCTTAGATATGCGCAACAGGCTTGCAAATAAACTTTCTCATCAGAGTTTTTCCTATATTCTGAAAGCTAATCCGGCAAAACTTCTTACTAACATGACTTCCGACATGGACTCTGTGAAGATGTTTGTATCACAGGCATTTGTCACTATCATTTCCTCTTTGTTTGTCATCGCAGGCGCATCAGTCCTGTTGATAATGATTAATCTAAAACTGGCACTTGCCGTTCTTTTAATGGTACCAGTCATTGCCACCGCCTTTTATATAGTTTTCAGAAAAGTGCGCGTGCTTTTCCGTAAGAGCAGGGAGGTGATTGATGCTCTTAACAGGGTAATAAACGAGAGTATACTGGGTTCAGCGATTATAAGAGTGCTGAATTCACAACAGCCGGAGAGTCAGAAATTCCTTGAAAAGAATATTGAATCCAGGGAGCTGGGTTTATCTATAGTCAGGCTCTTTTCAGTCCTTGTTCCAGTAATAATGTTTGTCTCAAACCTGGCAGTTGTCACAATTCTTGCCCTGGGTGGTCGTTTTGTTGTTCTCGGTACACTTTCCCTTGGCAATTTTGCGGCTTTCAACAGCTATCTTGTAATGCTCATCTTCCCGGTGATGATGATCGGATTTATGAGTAACATAATAGCTTCCGCAACAGCTTCATACGGCAGGATAAGAAAGGTTCTGGATGAGCCGCCACCGGTAGAGTCAGGAACGGTCAGATCGGATATAAGGGGAGATATTGTGCTGAAAAACGTATCATTAAACTATGACGAAAAACCGGTATTGAAAAATGTTACATTCTCTGTCAGGGCCGGCACCAAGTGTGCAATTATCGGTCCTACTGCTGCCGGAAAAAGCCAGTTGCTGTACCTTCTTACAAACCTTATATCACCTGACTCCGGCATTATTGAATTTGACGGGATATCAATTGAAAAGTATTCAAGGGAAGTTTTTCATAAGCAGATTGGCTTTGTATTTCAGGACAGCATAATTTTCAACCTGAGCATCAGGGAAAATATCGCTTTCAATGATTTAGTAACAGAAGAGTCTCTCAAAAAAGCGATCGAAACAGCTGAGCTGGAAGATTTTATTGAATCACTTCCCGGGAAGCTTGAAACAATGGTCACAGAAAGAGGAACCAGTCTTTCGGGAGGCCAGAAGCAAAGGATTATGCTCGCGAGGGCTCTGGCCATGAATCCGGGAATATTGCTGCTCGACGATTTTACTTCGAGAGTGGACAGGAAAACAGAAGACAAGATATTGTGCAATATCCAGGCCAGTTACCCCAACCTTACACTCCTGTCAGTCACCCAGAAAATAGCGCCGGTAAAATATTATGATCAGATAATACTTCTTATGGAGGGGGAGATAATAGCATCGGGGAAGCATAAGGATCTCCTGGAAAGTTCCCCTGAATATATTCAGATCTACAGTTCACAAAAAAGCACTCATCATTATGAATTATGATCTGAATCAGGGATCGGATAATATGGCAGGGAAACTCCCAGTGCTGGCATCGCTGAGGAAGCTTATTACTATTATAAGCGGAGAACGCCGTAACCTGATAATTGCCTTTTCGGCTATTTTCCTGAATGCGGGACTAAGTCTCGCGGGACCGTATATTGTGGGTTATACGATCGATAATTATGTGCAGGCGAAAGATTATCATGGTGTGCTTTTCTTCGCCGGGATACTCCTGATTATGTTTATTATGGCATTTGCCGTTAACTATGCACAGATGCGCATGATGGGCGGTATAGGTCAGCGGATGCTTTTCAGCCTTCGAAATTCGGTTTTCAATAAGCTGCAGGAACTTCCTCTCGATTTTTTCAACCAGAATAAGGCGGGTGACCTGATATCGCGCATCAACAACGATACTGACAAGGTTAACCAGTTCTTTTCCCAGTCGCTGATGCAGTTCATTGGAAGCATTATGACTATGACAGGCGCAGGGATACTTCTCCTCGTGATTAACCTGCCCCTGGGTGTGGCAGCACTTTCCCCGGCAATTTTACTTTGGATATTTACTAAAAGTGTTTCACCCTGGATCAGGAGGAAAAATGAAGCAAGCCTTATAAGCCTGGGTAATTTGTCTGCAGAAATACAAGAGAGCCTGGCAAATTTCAGGGTGGTTGTTGCCTTTAACAGGCGCGATTATTTCCGTAAACGGTTCGAAGAGGTTAACAATGAGAATTACAACAGATCTCTACATGCAGGTATTGCTAATGTCATACTGACACCGGTCTATACCTTTGCATCAAATATCGGTCAGCTCATAGTACTTTCACTGGGTATCTGGCTTATTATCAGGGGATATTTTTCAATAGGACTGCTGATAAGCTTCATCGCGTATATAACTAATTTTTATAACCCATTGCGGCAGATGGCCGCTCTGTGGGCCAACTTTCAGCTGGCTCTTGCAGCCTGGGACAGGATCTTTCATCTGCTATCATTTGAAAATAACCTTAAGGTCATTGATAACAGAAGTAATGACAGAAATGCATCCTACTTGCATTTCAGGGATGTCTCCTTCAGTTATCCTAACGGGAAAGAGGTGTTGCATAATGTCAGCTTCAATCTCCGGCGAGGCAGGACATATGCTTTTGTCGGACCCACCGGAGGTGGAAAAACGACCACGGCTTCTCTTATTGCAAGACTTTACGATGCTACAAAGGGAATTATCCTTATCGATGGCAGGGATATCAGGTCGTACACTCCCTGTGAGAGAGCTTCGAAGATAGGCTTTATACTGCAGGAACCTGTACTGTTTTCAGGCACGGTCCGCGATAATATTATGTACGGCAATCCTGAATGTGCAGGTTTCTCCAATGATCAGCCTGAACGGGCCCTTGAGGATGTGCAACTTGCAGGTTTAATTAAACGCTTTGATAAGGGGCTGGACACACCTATCCAGACCAATGGTGATGGAATAAGCCTCGGACAGAAACAGATAATTGCTTTCATGAGAGCTATATTACGTAAACCGGAACTTCTCATTCTTGATGAGGCAACCGCAAATATTGATACCGTTACTGAACAACAGCTGGAAACAATAATGAAGAGATTGCCGGAATCAACTATAAAGGTTATCATTGCCCATCGACTGAACACAATCGAGAATGCCGATGAGATCTTTTTTGTCAATTCAGGGGAGATTATTGCTGCAGGATCATTCGATGAAGCCCTCAACCTGCTTATGCACGGGAAAATGGAGAGCTGATGAAAATGATCACATTACGGAGACAGGCGTTTAGATCATACCGGAAATGGGGAAAAACCGGCTGCAAAAAGGTTAATAAAAATCAATATTTATAGGATAAAAAACTATCGTTTTTTACCATGTTTCAAAACATTTTTTTTAGTTTAGCGCCTTAGCAATCTTTTACCTGTGATAAAGCAATTTTTTGAAGGTTCTTGTATTATATAACATCGAAACTTACTGGGATTCGTCAGAAATCAGGGATGCCCGTACTTCCGGCCGGATCCTTTATGAGGCCCTGAGAAAAGAAGGTATTGAAACATTTCTTGAAGAACTTAGCAATCCCCATCTCGCTTTAGTCCTTAATAAACATTCTCCGGAAGACACAATTGTCTTCAACCTTTGCGAAGCCCTGCCTGGAATTCCCTATAGCGAAAGAAGGGTTGCCGAGATCCTGCAAGGAAAGGGATTCACCTATACCGGAAATGTTCCGGAGGTAATAGAACTGAGCTACGACAAGCAAAAAACCAAGGAACTTCTGATTTCTCTCGGTATCAGGGTTCCTTACGGCGCTCTCCTTGCTCCCGAGGAGGCTGCCAGCTGGACAGTCTTCCCCGCCATAGTGAAACCGTCACACGAACATTGCAGCCTGACGCTTACAGAAAAATCGGTGGTCTTTGATCCCTTTTCCCTGAGAGAGCAGATACTGCTTGTAAACAGGGAACTTGACCAGCCGGCAATGGTCGAGGATTTTATCGACGGCCGTGAGTTCCACGTATCAGTCTGGAATAACGGCCCGCCTGAGATACTCCCACTGGCCGAAATGGACTTTTCCGCCTTCAGCGAAACAAATGAACGGCTCTGCACCTATGATTCAAAGTTTATTCCCGGATCGGGCCATTATGAAAAAATTGAAACCCTGATTCCGGCACCGCTCGATGAAAGATTATATAAAAATCTGGAAAACAAGGCGCTGGCCACATGGCACGGATTCGGCTGCCTCGATTATGCCCGGTTCGACTTCAGGCTCCGCGACGAGAAATTCTACCTTCTCGATATTAATCCAAATAACGACATCAGTTTTGATACCAGTTTTGCTCTTGCTGCAGAAGCAGTCAATTACTCATACGGCCAGATGGCAAAAAGAATAGTGATGATGGCGGCCGAAAGACACCCTGTTTTCGGAGAAAAACTTCCTTATACTTTACTCTCCCATGCCTCCGAGGAAGTCCTGTAAAGGATTAAGGACATGACTATCAGCAAATCAGGTTTTCTCCTGCCGGCAGCAGCTTTGGGCTTTTGAAAAATTGGATCCTGTTATTCAAAACTCTCCCGTTCACTGTCATAGTAATTCTCCCTGAAATATTTGTACTCTTCATCCTCAAAAAAGAACTTGTCTCAAGCTGCCGGTTTTAAAGCCATTAGGACGGGTTACGCTCATCCCTAAATTATTAAAGGCCTACGGCCTGAGTCTGGCCCGGAACATCCTGCATCCCGTAAAATATCAAACATCAACGCCTCCATAAATTCTTTCCTTGTTTTTTCGTAGTTTTGAATAACCCATTCAAACCATCAACTTAAGGATCATGAAAACCAGCCGTCGTACATTCATAAGAAAGTCCCTGGCATCAGCAACAGGACTCTCAGCTCTGTCAATGTTCCCCCCGGAGATCTTCTCAGGGGACCTGTACAACACTTCCAATCCGGTAGAAGTAATAATTAAGCCCGAAAAACGCCCGGCACCAGCCAACTCGATCAGGTTCTCGGTCATAGGCCTCAACCACGGACATATCTACGGCATGACGGATGCCCTGATCGGCGGAGGAGGTAAGCTCGTTTCAGTTTTTGCCATTGAACCTGACCTGCTGAAGGGTTTCACAAAGCGATACCCCGATGTGAAGGTTGCCGGTAGCGAAAATGAAATTCTGGAAGATAGCTCAGTTCAGCTTGTCGCCAGTGCATCGATCCCCGTCGACCGGGCTCCTCTGGGCGTCAGGGTGATGAAGGCAGGAAAGGATTTCATGGCCGACAAGCCCGGCATTCTAACTCTGAGCCAGTTCAAGGAGGTGAAGAAGATATTTAAACAAACGAAATGCATCTATTCAATCATGTACAGCGAACGTCTGGGTAACCCGGCATCGGTAAAAGCTTGGGAACTTATCCGCGAAGGAGCTATCGGCAAGGTGGTCCAGACTATCGGGCTAGGCCCCCACAGGATGAACCCCTCCACCCGTCCCGACTGGTTCTTTGACCCCGGGAAGGCAGGAGGAATTCTATGCGACATCGGATCGCACCAGTGCGACCAGTTCCTGTTCTACACCGGATCAACAAAGGCTGAGGTAGCCCTTTCACAGATCGGCAACTTCAACACACTCAAATACCCGGATTACCAGGACTTTGGCGATATGATAGTGAGAAGCCCCAATGCATCGGGCTATATCCGGATCGACTGGTTCACTCCCGACGGGCTCGCAACCTGGGGCGACGGCAGGACATTCATTCTTGGAACCGACGGATACATAGAAATGCGTAAATACATCGACATCGCAGGAAGAAAAGGAGGAAACCATCTTTTCCTTGTTAACCATAAGGAAACAAAGTACTTCGATTGCTCCCAGGTTTACATGCCCTACGGCGGACTACTGGTCGACGATGTTGTCAACCGCACTGAAACAGCCATGTCGCAGGAGCACTGCTTCCTGGCTACCTGGCTGGCACTGACCGCCCAGAAAAAAGCGGTCACAATTGCGCCCTTCGATTCTAAAAGTTAAGAAACTTAGGCCCCGTCCCTGGTACCGTCATGACTAAACAACTAAAAAGCGAATGGCCTCTTCAAGGGAAAGTTGCCGTCATTACAGGTTCATCACGCGGTATCGGAAAAATTGTTGTCACCAGGCTCGCTCACAGGGGCGCAAAGGTCGTTATCAACAGCCGGAACGAAGAGCGCCTCAGGATGGGTGAAGCTGATATCAGGCAGATCTCCCCTGATGCAATAGGTGTTTGTTGCGATATCGCTACCACTGAAGGAGGCAAATATCTCACTGAAGAATCGGTATGCGGTATGCGTTCATCAGGGAGTAAAGCGCCAACTGGTAGTTTGCCATGAACAGATCGGGATCCTCCATCAAAGCATCACTGAAAGTTTCTACTGCCTTGTCGATATTTACGGCATCGTAATACTTAACCGCCTGATCATACAACGATAAAGCCTTCTTTGATGATGTGGTTACAGGCATCATTTTCCCCCTGGATTGAGGATATCCTGATAACCCGACGGATACAAGAGCCAACAAAAATAACAATCTCTTCATTTCTCAATTTTTTAGTAAGCAACCCGTTAAAAGAATCACCATTTATTGTGCCAAATCCGAACTGACATGCCAAAACGGCACAAATTCAGGGTGTCGTTACTGACATACAGATAATTCAAAATCACAATTTCCCAAAGAATTTTTATCTTGCATTCAAAGAATTTCAATGGAACACATACCTGCCGGCAAGACCGGTATCAGGCTGCCCCCTGTAATATTCGGCACGAGCGCATTCGGAAATCTCTATTCTGCTTTAAGCGATGATACCAAAACCGACATTGTAAAAGAATGCCTTTACCATGTCCCGAAACCTGTCGTTTTCGACAGTGCCGGCAAATACGGCGCCGGGCTGGCTCTCGAAAAACTAGGCGAAATCCTGGGAAATCTGGAAGTGCCCTCAGAGGATATCATTATCAGCAACAAGCTGGGCTGGCTTCGCACACCGCTTACTGGTCCGGAACCCCTGTTTGAAAAAGGTGTCTGGATCGATATCAGGCATGATGCCAGACAAAACATCAGCTACAACGGGATCCTTGAATGCATGGAACAGGGAAACGAACTTCTTGGGGGGAAATACAAGCCTCAGATGTTGTCAATCCATGATCCGGATGAATACCTTTCCGCAGCCGGCAACAGCAAAGAATTTGACAAGCGCTTCGGAAATATCCTTGATGCATACAAGGCTCTGTCAGCGCTTAAATCAGAGGGAAAGGCAAAGGCCATAGGAGTTGGGGCCAAGAACTGGCTTACAATCAGGCTGATAGCAAATGAAGTTGATCTCGACTGGGTCATGTTTGCCAACAGCATGACTATCTACCGGCACCAGAAGGAGCTACTTGATTTCATGAAAATACTTAAGGAAAAAGGAACTGCAATTATCAACTCAGCTGTTTTTCACGCCGGCTTCCTGACCGGCGGTGAATACTTCGACTATATAAGGATAAAACCGGATTCCGTCGAAAACAGGGCGAAATTTCTATGGAGAGACAGGTTTTTTTCTTTGTGCAAAAAACACAGGGTGGTTCCGGCAAACGCATGTGTCCAATTTGCGTTAACCCCTCCCGGAGTTATAAGTGTTTCCCTCAATACCTCCGTTCCTGACCGTATTAAAAAAAATGTTGAATCGGTCGAATGTGAAATCCCGAGGGACTTCTGGAAGGAGATGGCTGATAACAAACTTATTGACCGGGATTATCCTTACCTTTGAAAAACCTCAACATTAATATAACTATAGGAAATATGAAAAAGATGAATGCGGCTGTACTGACTCAATACAGGAAAGTCGAGTGGAAACAGGCAGATGTTCCTGAGATAAGCGGTAATGAAGTTCTCATAAAAGTCAGCTATGCCTGCATCTGCGGGAGCGATCAGCATGTTTTTATGGGAGAATTTCATCCGCGAACCTCACTGCCGCTTATACAAGGACATGAGTTTGCCGGCACCGTTGTTGAAACCGGACCCGATGTTAAAAATCACATGGCCGGCGACAGGGTAGCAGTTGACCCCATAATATGGTGCGGTCATTGCTCTGCCTGCCTCAGACATCATTACCCCGCCTGTACTACCCTGAAACTGGTCGGCATCGATCTTGACGGCGGCTTCAGCGAGTATATGAAAGTCCCAGAGACAATGCTTTATAAAGTTACAGATAATATATCCGATGAACATGCTGCTCTGGTCGAGGTTCTCTCGATCGGATTTCATGCCTGCAAAAGGGCTAAAGTAAAGGAGGGCGACCGTGTAGTGATATGGGGCGCGGGCAAGGTCGGACAGAGCATTCTTCAGGCACTCAGAACCAAAACACAGAATACCGTGATAATGGTCGATATTCTTGATGAAAGGCTTGCAATCGCTAAAAACGCATACAGCGATATCCATATAATCAATGCTTTAAAAGTAAATGCAGTCGACAGGGTGAAAGAGCTTACCGGCGGTGAAGGCGTTGATATTGCCTTCGAAGCCGTAGGTCACACAAAGGATCTGCCGGGTCTGGTAAATCCGGTAAGAGGATGCATTCAGTCAATCAGGGGCGGCGGTACCGTCTGCGTTCTTGGTCTTTCATCTGAACCGTCACCAATAGTAATGAAAGAACTGATCTGGAAAGAAGGCATGATAATGACATCACGGGTGTCACACGGTGAATTTGCCGAAACGATTGACAACATGAACAGAGGAACACTTAAACCTGATGCCATCGTTACCGACATAATGCATCCTTCCGAAACTCAGAAGGCATTTGAAATGCTTGAGAAAGAACCGAATAAGCATCTTAAAATACTATTGAAATTCAAACAGTGAAGATTGATTCCCACCAGCATTTCTGGAAATATAATGCAACAGATTATGGCTGGATCGACGACCGGATGGCGATCCTGAAACGTAACTGGCTTGCTGACGATCTTGAACCCGGGTTACTTGATGCCGGGTTCGCCGGATCGGTAGCTGTTCAGGCCAGGCAGACCCCGGAGGAGACACGCTGGCTCTTAAACCTTGCCGAAAACCACCCACTCATTAAAGGTGTGGTGGGGTGGGTTGACCTGTGTTCGGAAA
>Ga0247841_10013485_pt1 | contig 10427 bp, 13 predicted proteins | sample LaCruzMarch2015__2_FD_192410 | JGI IMG/M metagenome (GOLD analysis project Ga0247841, IMG submission 192410) | Freshwater microbial communities from meromictic Lake La Cruz, Castile-La Mancha, Spain - LaCruzMarch2015_18m | ecosystem: Environmental > Aquatic > Freshwater > Lake | place: Spain...
CCGGAACATGAAATCATCGGGAAATCGGTCCGTATTCCGTTTGACCTGCTCATTCAACCGTTTTGTGGTAATTCCGTAAAGAAAGGCAAGATCAGCATCCAGCATCACTCTCTGGTTGCGTATGAATAGGATGGTTTTTTCAATACGCTCCGCAGGAATCAAAGAGGAGTCGTTCATCATACCGGATTTTCCTTTCCTTTTGTTAGATCTTGTGGCTTGCGACGGCACCCAAGATCGTTGTCTGAAAAAAGTTCGGAGGCCCGAACAGATTTAATGGTTCGTGATTACCGGTTAATAAACCGACCACTTTTACGTTTTCATGTTTTGGAACGGTCAACTCAGGATCGGCCCTTTTACCTCCATCGTCTCCTTCTCCCCAAAAGGCTCTTCATCATCCGTAGGCTCCATCTCTTCCTCTTCCGTAATTGTGGCGCCTTCGTCCATTTGTATATTCATCATTCATAGACTGACATATTTATCTTATCGTACTTCAATCAGATGGATAATCAAGGAAAATTTATATTGACTTTCTTTATGTTGAACTTCATAAAAAACACCTCGAATAAAAGTGTGGATATTTGATTTCATGACTATTCGTACCAAGCTGATTCTTATCTATGGCGCCCTGGCCATTATTTTCTCGGCGATCTTTTCCGTTATCGGCGTGTTCAGAATAACCCAGAATGCCATGGACAATGCCGATAACATGAAAACGACAATCCGTAACGGCCTGGAAAAGTTTCTCGGTGAAAAGGCCCATGACCTGGCGGGACAAGTAGAGATTTATCTCCAGAACCACCCCCTGGATACCAAAGACCCGAAACTGAGAAGGATTGTCGTGCAGAAGATCCAGAGGACGGGATACAGCGGCCTCCATGACGGCGTGGGACAGGGGGACGGCAGGTATCTTTTCCACCCCAATCCCGATATCGAGGGGAAAAGATTGTCGGATTTCCGCTATAAACTGCCCACCCTCTGGGAGGCGATTCAAAAGAATCTTACCGGCCGGCCGGTCACTCAATATTACCTTTGGGAGGAAAAAGACGGTCGCATCAGGGAGAAATTTTTTGTAGGCTTACCAGTGAAAGGGACGGACTGTATCCTTTTCGCGACTGTTTATGTAGATGAATTCTATCAACCCCTGATCCAGGCTCAGGAAACCATCGGCAGGGAAAAAGATGCTGCCATAAGCATTTTTCTGTTTTCCTCCTTCCTGGCCACGGTCATCATGATCCTCGTCTCGGTGATGATCGCCCGGGGTGTTTCCCGGCCCATCCATCAAGTCGCTCTTCATGCCCGCAGGATCGGTGCCGGGGACCTCGACGCCAGGCTTCACATTCCCACGGGGGATGAAATGGAAGAACTGGCGGAGGTACTCAACAAGATGTCGGCGGATCTAAAGGACTATATCGAGAATCTGAAGGAAACGACAGCGGCGAAGGAGCGGATGGAAAGTGAACTGCAATTGGCCCGGGACATCCAGCAATCCATTATTCCCCATACTTTTCCTCCCTTTCCCGACATCAGGGAATTCGACATCTATGGAAAGATGCTCCCGGCAAAAGAGGTGGCTGGGGATTTTTATGATTATTTCTTCGTCAGACCGGACAAGCTCGGAATCATGATCGGCGACGTCTCGGGTAAAGGCGTACCTGCCGCCCTGTTCATGTTCATGGCCCGGGCCCTGATCAGGGTTTATGGCATGGAGGGGGAAGGTCCGGCAAAGACCCTTTTCAAGACCAACAGGATGTTGGCCGCGAATAATGATGCCACCATGTTCGTTACCGTCATCTACGCCGAATATGACCTGGTAACAGGCAAGCTCGTCATTGCCAATGGAGGCCACAACCCGCCGTTGCTATGCACGGGAAAAACTTCCGTATTTCTTGACCTTCCCTCCGATCCGATCCTGGGTCCCCTGATTGAAAGCGACTACCATGAATGGCCCTTTGCTATGAAAGTTGGTGATTTGCTTCTCTTTTATACCGATGGCGTCACGGAGGCCCAGACCGAGAACGGGATCCTTTATGGCGAAGAAAAACTTGCGGCCTGGAATGCCGGGCAGGAAGACCGGGATCCGGAGGGGATGTGCCATTGTCTGTTGAGAGATGTCGAGGCTTTTGCCCAAGGGGCGCCGCAGTTCGATGATATCACCCTGGTGGCCTTCCGTGTCAACGACATCCCAGGGGTGTGATTTCATATCTTCAACATTATGGGTTTGTCTTGACAGAATGGACATTCTCCTTGTAATAAATCTCCATGTCATGACACAGACACAGAGGGGGGAATCATGACCACCGTGCCCAATATGAAGTTGCCCGACATCCTGGCACAGTTCCGGAAGAAGGATCGGGCTGCCGGTCAGACAACGCTTGCCGGCCAGGCTTCGGGAAAAAGTTACGAGCCCATTCAGCCCGGTGACGGGAAAAAACCCTATGCACCGCTAAAGCCCAAGGGGGGAGCCTCCCGTTCCTGGCCTTTTCTGCTGGGTATCGTCGTCATCTCCATCCTCTTTGGCATCAATGACTTTATAAAGGAATCTGAACCATTTAAGATCGCTTCCGCCTTTGTTAAAGAAAGTCAGCAGATCAAGGATGATCTTGGGGAAGTCACGGAAATTTCGCCCTGGTTGCCATCCTCCTTGAAGACCTCGGGCAGCACGGTCCGGGTCCAGCTTGCCCTCCGCGTCGAGGGGAAAAAAGGCGCGGGGAAGGCTTATGTGACCATGGTGTATCTGCAGGAACGCTGGCAGATCACGAACGCTTCCTATGAAAACCGGCAGGGCAAGGTAAGCCCGCTGATCAAGGGGGACCTCCGGGACACGGCCATTCCTCCTGCCGCCGGAAAAAACACCGGGAATCTGGCGGCGGGGCACCGGTTCTTCAAACAGAATGATTTTAAGCAGGCCATCGCCGAGTATGACCAGGTCATTCAGGCCGATCCCCAAAACAGCGCCGCTTATTACTGGCGTGGCCGGGCCTACAATAAACTGAATCTTCCTGACAGGGCCGTGGCCGATTTCAAGCGAACCGTGGAATTGAACCCGACCCATGCGGACGCCTATAACTGGCTGGGCTGGCTGGCTGAAAAAGACAATCAATATGACGCCTGCGTTGGTTATCTTACGAAGGCAATAGCATTGAAAGACGACAGCAGCTGGAGCTACTATCATCGGGGAAGGTGCAATTATCAGCAGGGCAAGAAGAAAGAGGCCGCGCAGGACGCCGAAAAGGCATGCAAACTTGGTAATCAGCAGGCCTGCAAAGTCTTGAAACAATTGCCGGAGGGGAAGACTAGCCAATGAAAAACAGGGGAAAATCATGAAATTTGTCACTGCAAAAATTGCCATCCTGATTGCATCCATTAACGTCGTGTTGTTTTTTCTTTTCAATCCACCCTGGAAATGCGCTCTCCATATTGGCAATACCACTGTGAGCAAATACTGGGGCTTGCATACGATTCTGAAGCCGCCCAATTCCTTTGATTACTTTTACAATCTCGGGGATAAATTTCACCTCCCCCTTGTCGACAGCGGCCGCTATGATCCCCGAATATTGAATGCCTTCGAGTTCAATATCGACTATTCTTTGGCGGCCATCTGCATCGCCGGGATTGTCATTGTAACGCTGTGGGGATTGTGGACCGTAAAGTTCATCGAGGAATACATCGCGGGCAAACAGACATAACAAGGTTAGGTAAGCACGGGGAAAACAAATTTTGTCATTTCGAGGATATAGACAACGAGAAATATTTATTTTTAAGATTTCTCCCTACGGTCGAAATGACATGACGGGTATTTCCCGACATTTGCGTACACGTCAGGTTTAATCATGGATATCAATACCAAGAGGAGGGAGATAAACAGATGAAAAAAACGCATATTTTGATAGCGTTATTAATTAGTTGCAGCATGTTGTTGTCATTTGCCGGATGCGCTGGAAATCGTGATTCCCGCCGGGACGGGACAACTATCGAGGACGATTACAAAAGTGACCGGGATATTGGAAAGGAACTGGATCGGGACAGACTGGACCACGGCGGTTACTGATATGCCTGGTATAAAGAATCAATATCATTGGTGAAGGGCTGATCGATCACCGGCCGGACATTCTGTTCGGGTTATTTTCCTTTCATGACATTCCGCGGATTCAGAATCATTTCATGAGACTGGGCAGATAAAGGGCGATCTCCGGGAAAATAATGAGCAGCACGGTCAGAATAACCATGGCGCTCATCAAATATGTCGACCCCTTGAAAATGACATGGAGGGGGACGTCTCTGGCAATCCCGCCGACAACGTAAACATTGATGCCCACGGGCGGGGTGAGGACGCCCATGCCGCCGACCATGACAATGATGACCCCGAACCAGATGGGATCATAACCCAGGGTGGTTACTACGGGATAAAAGACAGGGATCGTAAGCATTATCATCGCGAGAGAATCCATCAGGCAGCCAAGGAACAGATAGGTCAGAATGATCAACCCCATAACGACGACGGGAGGTACGGGGAGTCCTGAGACCCAGGTTCCGATCTCGGTGGGGATCGTCGTTACGGCCAGAAAATGACCGAAAACAGTCGCCCCGGCGACAATGGCCATGATCATGCAGGAGATCCGGGTGGTTTCGTTTAGGGACTGAAGAAAGTTATGCCAGGTCAGGTTTCGGCCCACCAGGGCGATGACGAGGGTTCCGAGGGCGCCGATGCCCGCCGCCTCCGTGGGCGTGAAGAAGCCGATAAAGAGTCCGCCCATGACCAGGGCAAAAAGGATCAGGGTTTCCATTATTCCCGCCAGGGAGGCTATTTTCTCCCGGAAGGTCGTTTTGGGGGCCGGGGCGCATAATCCCGGCTGCAGGCGGTTCCAGATAAGGATCACGGCGATGAACAGCAGCGCCAGGATGATTCCGGGCAGCACGCCGGCCATGAACAGTTTTCCCACCGATTGTTCCGTCATGATCCCGTAGATGATAAAGATCGTGCTGGGGGGGATGAGAATGCCCAGTGTTCCCCCGGCGGCCACAACCCCCGTGGCCAGGGCGGGATCGTAATTGTATTTCTTCATCTGGGGCAGGGCGACCGTGGCCATGGTGGCGGCGGTCGCTGTCGTTGATCCGCAGATGGCGGCGAAAAATGAACAGGCGCCGATCGTGGCGATGGCCAGACCGCCGGGGAGATGGCCCAAACATTTATGGGCGGCGTTGAACAGGCGGCCGCTGATTCCCGAGTAGTGGGCCAACTGACCCATGAAAACGAAAAGGGGAATGACGGTTAGATTGTAAGAGCTGAAGACGGAAAAGAAATCACGTGCCAGGAGATTGAGGGAGGCCGGCCAGGAGACGAGGTACCCGAATCCGAGGAAACCCACAATGGCCATGACAAAGCCCACGGGGACACGCATGAACATCAGGATGATGAGAACCAGGAAGCCGGTTACGCCTGTCATAATCGGCGTCATGCCTTGATCCTCCTCAGGCTGCGGGCGAACTCGGCTATCAGGACGAGGCAAAGGAGGGCGCAACCGGCGGCGATGCCGGCGGCGAATGGATATACGGGCATCCCGAGGGTGGCGGAGACCTCGCCGCTCTGCCTGAGGTCCACGGCATACATGGCGCTCTGCCAGGTTATGGCGCCGAAGATGGCCGTTCCCGTGAGGGCGCCAAAGACGTCGAGAATGATCTGTGCGCGGGGCGGCAAAAGATTGACGAGGAGATCCACAGCGATGTGACCCTTTTCGACGGAGGTATGGGCCAGGGCAAAGGCGACGGCCAGGGCCCCCAGGAAACCGATGATCTCATAGGTACCGGGGATGGGACGGTCAACAAGGCGCATTACGACGTCGGCGCTGGTCAGGAGCATCATCGCCATGATGGCGGCGCCGGCAATCGTATTTACATGCCGGCTGGTGGTGTTTACAAGTCGATCGACGCGCTGCATGGATCCTCTCCGGGAAGATTGGAGAAACTTCCCCTCCGCCTGTTAATTATGCTGTCTGGATTCCCGCCTGCGCGGGAAGGACGACTTTTTGCGAAGCCGTCACCTGTCTTAGAAAACGTTTACTTGTACACCTTGCCGTACTTCTTGATCAACTTTTCTGTCTCCACGACGGCTTTCTGTCCGGGAAGACCCTTGGCCGCTGTCGTTTGTGAGTACTCGGTCAGCATGGGGCGGACGGCCTTTTTCCAGCGGGCGCTCTCGGTTTTGCTGAGGGGAATGATCTTGTTGCCGAGGCTCAGGGTGTACTTGCGGCCTTCCATGTCAAGATTATCCCAGGCTTTGCCATGGACATCGATCCACTGATTGCTCACCTCCTCGAAGACCTTCTGGACATCCTTGGGCAGGGCGTTCCATTTCTTGAGGTTCATGACCACGAACATGGCGGTCGTGTAACCGATTTCCGGACAGTCTGTGGTTGACTTGACAACTTCTGCCTGCTTCCAGCCCTTGAGGACTTCGATGGGTCCGAAGGTTCCTTCTACGACTCCCTTCTGAAGAGCCTCATAGGTTGCCCCTTGGGGCATGGCTACGGGAACGGCTCCCAAATGAGATACTACTTTGGCGCTCAGTCCGGTGGAACGGATCTTCATGCCCTTGAGCTGTTCGAGGGTGGCGACGGGCCGGGTAGTATGGAGCAGTCCCGGGCCATGAGCATGCAGGTAGAGGACCTTGACGCCGTCCAGCTCCCGGGGGCGAAACTGTTTGTAAACTGCATTGGCGACGGCGGTGGCCGTGCGCCCGTTAGGGTATCCGACGGGAAGATCGAGGACTTCCATTACCGGAAAGCGTCCCCGGGTATAGGCGAAGCAGGACATGCCCAGGTCGGAAATGCCCTTGAGAACGCCGTCATAGACCTGATCGGCAGGAGTAAGAGAACCACCGGCAAGGATGGTTATCTTGACCTGTCCATTGGTTCTCTTTTCGATCTCCTTGGCCCATGCTTCCCCCGCCTTGGCCTGTCCGTGGCTGGAGGGAAAGAAAATGCTGTAAGTAAGAGAAGTTGCTGCTTTAGCTGTGCCGGAGGCGACTATGCCCAGGATAGCGATTATTGATAATATGACGATAAGTTGCTTTTTCATGGCGTGGGTCCTTTCTGTCTTATGGTGTTAAATTAATAGGGTGTTGGGAACTTTGGGTCTGGAGAGGCCTGCCTGCACGTCGCTGCGACGGTCGGCAGGCATTAATACATATAGGGATACTCGTTGATGTGTCCGGTCAATGATCTCAATGGCAGTTGATGCATAATGGATGCTTTCAAACGGTAATGGCTATCGCAACTATGGGATTTATGTCAATTTGTCAAGAATTATTTTCCCTTGATTTGAGTGATTCATCCTTGAGCCGTTCCAGCTCTTCCCGGTATAGTTCCGCTTTGGCGCGGATCTGTTCAATTTCTTCCCGGGCCTTGTCAAGCTTATCGTCCTGCTTTTTTTTGTCTTCACGAAGTTGATCCTGAATGTCATCATAACCTACATACATGGCCAGACCGCCACCGAGGAGCAACATGATGGGCAGGGCGCCTTTTATAATGATGACAAAGGCCTGCCACCAGACAATCAAGCCGAGCAGACCTAAAACCGTGGCAACGGCGCCGCCGACAAGGAGAGGCATGGGTTTTACCTCCAATGAGTAAATTTTCTTACCTTGCGAAAAGTATCAAAAAAGATTGCGATTAGCAAGGTCAAATTCATCGTAACGGAAAATAATGCTTGATAAAATGAAGATATTCCATTACCATGCGCCCCCAGCTCGGCAAAGGGGCGGGAAATATTATGACTGACTGTAAGGATAACAAACAATGATTTCTCTGGATTTTGATAGAGCCGGCGGTCTTGTGCCGGCTATTGTTCAGGACTGCGATACAAATGAAATTTTGATGCTCGCCTATATGAACCGGACATCATGGGAAAAGACTCTGGAAACAGGGATGGCTACCTTCTGGAGCCGGTCGCGTCAGTCCCTGTGGGTCAAAGGCGAGACATCGGGAAACATTCAGGAAGTCAAGGAAATAAGGGTTGACTGCGATCAGGATGCGGTGGTCCTCAAGGTTCTCCAGCGGGGAGGGGCCGCCTGTCATACGGGATACAGGTCATGCTTCTATCGGAGAATCGATGGCGGCCGCTTTGAGGTGATCGGCGAGCGGATATTCAACCCGGAGGATGTCTATAAATGAAAAAACTCAGGCTGGGAATACCCAAGGGCTCTCTTGAGGTCAGCACCGTTGACCTGTTTAAAAGAGCGGGGTGGCGCATTACTTATGACAGCAGGAATTACTTTCCCGACATTGACGACGATGAAATAACATGTATCCTGGTGCGCGCCCAGGAGATGTCCCGCTATGTGGAAGAGGGGATTCTTGACCTTGGTCTGACCGGTAGAGACTGGATTATCGAAAATGAATCGGATGTGGTCACGATACAGGATCTGATATACTCCAAAACATCGACTCGCCAGGCGCGGTGGGTACTCGTGGTCAGGCAGGATTCGGATATCCAGACCCTTGAGGATATGGCAGGAAAACGAATATCCACGGAACTGGTCAATTTCACAAAGAAATATTTTCGTGAACATAATATCGACGTCCATGTGGAGTTTTCCTGGGGGGCGACGGAAGCCAAGGTGGTCGAAGGCCTTGTCGACGCCATTGTCGAAGTGACGGAGACGGGGTCAACCATTCGCGCCAACAAATTGAAGATAATCCACGAGTTGATGAAAACCAACACCCAACTGATCGCAAATCGTGGCGCCTGGGATGATACCTGGAAAAGACAGAAGATCAATCAAATCAGGACCCTCCTGAACGGATCCTTGCAGGCCATGGGAAAGGTTGGTCTGAAACTGAATGTTGCCAGAGAAAATCTGGGAAGGGTTATCCTGTTGCTGCCTTCCCTGAAGGCGCCGACCATCTCCGGCCTGTATTCCGAGGAATGGCTTGCCGTGGAAACCATTGTGGACATAAGTATCGTCAGGGATTTGATCCCCCTCCTGACGGAGGCGGGCGCCGAGGGCATTATCGAATATTCTTTGAATAAAGTGATATAAATCAACCCCATGGCTGATCGAAAGGAAGGCCGGCCGGTTTGGCGGCGAGAGGAGAGGAAATGCGGAAGGGAAAGATCAAGAGGAAAACCAGCGAAACTGCCATAGCCATGGAAATGGATCTGGATGGTTCCGGCCGGGCGGAAATTGGCACCACGGTCCCTTTTATGGACCATATGTTGAATCTCTTTGCCAGGCATGGTCTTTTTGATATCAAGATAGCGGGGAAGGGCGATCGTGATGTAGATGATCATCATCTTGTCGAGGACTTGGGCATCTGTCTGGGACAGGCTGTGAAGAAAGCAATCGGTTCCAAAGAGGGTATCAGACGTTACGGATCAGCTCTGGTGCCGATGGATGAAAGTCTTTGCAGTATCGCTCTGGATCTTTCGGGGAGACCTTATCTGATTTACCATGTAGAGTTCGGCGAGGCCCGGATCGGGGATTTCGATCCCGCCCTGCTGAAGGAGTTTTTCAAGTCTTTCTCGGATCATAGCGGAATGACCTTGCACATCAATGTGCTCTATGGTAATAACAACCACCATGTTGCCGAGTCCATCTTCAAGGCCTTTGCCCGGGCGCTGCGAAGGGCGGCGAGTCTTGATGAAAGGATTCAGGGCGTCATGTCCACAAAGGGAAGTCTATAAACATACGCAATGATCATCTTAAAGAAAAAATGGCAGGTGCTGGCGTGCCTGATGTTGCTACTCGTGATTTCCGGCTGTCAGAGCGCCAGCGGTGTATCTTCGTCCCTGTTGAAGGACAAGGACATCACTTTCAGGCGCCTTGCCGTCATGCCCTTTCAGCAAGTTTCCCCCGAATTGGTTGCTACTTATGCCGCTCAAAATGCCCTTTCGGCGTCTGTATTGAAAACGGATAATGATCTCAAGAGCCCGGAACGTTTTCTTCAGGATTTCTTCATGGAAAGGATGTCTGCCTATCCCCAGTTCGAACTTGTTTCGCCCGACCGGGTAGGAGGTATTTACAAGCGGGTCAACAGCAATTCTTTCAGTGCGACCCTGCCGCAGGTGATGAAGGAGGTGGGGGAAGAACTCAATGCGGACGGCATCGTTGTGGGATATCTCTACCGCTACCGGGAAAGGCGTGGTTATGATTATTCTGTGGAAAAACCCGCGTCGGTCTTCTTTGAAATCCATTTATACAGGGTTAACGATGGGGCTCTCGTCTGGAAGGGGATATTCAATAAAACCCAGACATCGTTGATGGAAAATGTATTGGGAGTATCCTATTTCCTGAAAGATAAGGGGCGATGGCTTACAGCGAAAGAGTTGGCTATGGAAGGAATGGAAGATACGGTCAGAAGATTTCCCGGCGTCGCAAAAGATTCGGTTCGGGCCACCCCCTGATCCCCGGCCGGACCTGACTTAGCGCC
>Ga0247841_10013486_pt1 | contig 10427 bp, 11 predicted proteins | sample LaCruzMarch2015__2_FD_192410 | JGI IMG/M metagenome (GOLD analysis project Ga0247841, IMG submission 192410) | Freshwater microbial communities from meromictic Lake La Cruz, Castile-La Mancha, Spain - LaCruzMarch2015_18m | ecosystem: Environmental > Aquatic > Freshwater > Lake | place: Spain...
CTCCCAACGCCAGCCACAGACAGCGCCGTGGCAGAAGAGAGGATTGCAAACTCTATGGCAGACACCTCTGGCGACATGTACGCCAAGGTGATGGCAACGCTGGGCGTGTATGTTGAAGGCTACAAGAAGTAAGGACGCCTTTTTTCTTCTGTTCTTTCATCGCCTTCAGAGAAAGCCTTAAATTACTGTGCCAGCACATCTGAGAGTCCTAAGAGAATCAAGGTGAGATTTATGACGAAAGTTACTATACCTGCCATCGTTGAAGGAGGGCGCGCCACAGCCGGACCGCCACTTGGCCCGGCGCTCGGGCCGCTCGGCGTGAATATCGGCGGGATAATTGACGAGATAAACAAGAAGACCGCGCCTTTTGCAGGCCTGAAAATCCCAATCAAGGTCATTGTTGACAAGAACACTAAGACTTTTGAAATAGAGGTCGGCTCCCCTTCCACCGGCGAGCTTCTCAAAAAGGAGCTTGGAGTGGAGAAGGGAAAGAAGGGCGGGCCGGATGACCCGAAAACGGTCGGCAACCTGACGTTCGAGCAGGCAGTGAAAGTCGCGAAGATGAAGGAGAGCGGCTCGCTTGTGAGAAACGTCAAGCAGGGCGTGAAAGAGGTGCTTGGCACCTGTGTTTCGCTCGGAATTACCGTTGAGGGCAAGGACCCGCGTGAAATAAGAAAGGCAGTAGACGCGGGAGAATACGACTCTGCCCTTACAGGCTAGAGAGCATCCTTTTCACTTGCCGGATTATTTTTATTTCTTTTTGATTTTTCCATGCTTCCTAGCAACGCTTATATAGCCTAATTCCGAATGCGTTCCATGAGAATATTCGCGCTTGCCTTGCTGCTCCTCATCTGCCCTTTTTCCTTTTCCGCGGTGATTTGGAGCGCTGCGGCAACGGACGCTGTGAATGACAGGGTAGCCATTGCAGGCAACCGCGCGGTTTTCACTTCATACGACGGAAGCGCTTATGGTGCGGATGCGGACAGCGGCGCTATTTCCTGGGTGTATGACTCAAACGGCAAAATAACTCTTTCCCCCGAGATTGTGGATGAAAACACTGTGGCAGTCGCAACCGGCAAGGGAAGCCTTGTGCTTCTTTCCGCATTGGACGGGAAGGTGAAGCTGGAAAAAAACCTGAACGGCACTCCGCTTTCGCTGGCATCGGGCGAGGGAAAGGTATTCGTTGGTTTTGAAAACAGCCTAGCCGCGTTTAGCGCGAACGGGAAGGAGCTTTGGAGAAAAACACTTGCCAGCAAAGCGGGCGAAATGAGCTATGAAAACGGGATTGTTTACCTCGTTTCAGGAAGCACACTGTATGCGCTTCAGCCGGGCAACGGCGCCGAAGTGTGGTCCGCGCCGATGGGCGAATCCTTCCTCTCCCGCCCGGTTGAATACGAGGGCAATGTGTATGTGGGAGGGACGGACGGCAGCCTCCATTCGTTCGACTATGTTTCCGGCAGGCAGATGTGGGAATACAGCACAGGGGGATGGGTAATGTCCTCGCCCGCGGCAACCACAAGGGCAGTTTATTTCGGATCCAACGACGGGTACTTCTATTCGCTTTCGCTTGCAGGCAAGCTCAACTGGAAATTCAAGACAGGGGAGGCGATATGGTCGCAACCCGCCATACACGAAAGCGAGGGAAGGCTGCTCGCAGTATTTTCCTCGAACGACGGGAACGTCTATGCCCTTGACACCGAGACCGGGAAGCAGATATGGTCTTTTTCAGCATATGGGAAGCCGGGCTCGCCATCTGAATACGAGGGCGCGTTCATTTTCGGGACGAGCACCGGAAGAGTGTACTCGCTTGCCGCCTCACCTGTCTGCAGCTTCAGCTGGCCAAAGAACGGGGACGTTGTCGGGAACTGGAGCACGGACCTGGAAGGCACTGCGCACTCGGACGTAGGAGTTGAAAAGGTGGAAGTCAGGGCGGGAGATGGCCAGTGGATGACTGCCGTAGGCACGGGCAAATGGTACGCCCCTGTTGACTTTTCAGAGGTAAAACCAGGCGCAATCGTTGTGGAGTGCCGCGCGCTTGACAGGTCTGGAAAACGGGAGGAAGGGGACTATTCATTCACCACATTGGTGGTGTCGGAAAGCGCGCCCGTGCAAAAGATGGCTGTCACCTCCCAGCAAGAAGCCGCATATAACGAGAGCTTCGCAATAACGGCAAAGGATGGCAGGGGCGAAAGCCTCCACGGAGTGAAAATAATCGTCGGAAACTCCGAGCCGGAGGTAAAAGACAGCCCGATAAAAGTCATTCTCGGAAAAACAGGCAAGTCGCAGATAACACTTGAAAAGGATGGTTTTGAAACCATTTCCTTCAGCGTGAACGGCACTGGCGGAAGCGACCTGCTGACGCCCCTTCTTGTGCTGCTCGCCGTGCTGGCAGCCGCATTCTTCCTGCTTCGGAAAAAGATTGCGGAAAGGCTCCCCGCGTTCCTCCTGAAAAAGTAATTCACTACTTTTTACCACAAGATTTAAATAGGCTCATGCGCATAAGAGAAATGATGGAAAACATAACGCGCGCATCCTTCAATGGAACAACTCCCGTGAATGGCGGGCTTGGCTTCCACTCCACAAAGGGCAAGATAAAGATTGAAAAACCACTTTCCCCGAAGAAGAAACTGGAAACGGCAATTGGAAAGCTGAAGGCGCAACCGGATCTTTACCGAAATATTTTTAGGGAGAAAGAGACGCTTGCCTTCCAGCAAAAACTCCGGGAAATGTACAGTGACTTTTTGGGCGAGTTTGAAGCGGAGCGTGAGTATGTGGGCAGCTACGACGCTTATCGGAGACTTTCTGACTGCACCCGCAACATGAGTTTTGCAAACGCCGAACGGCTCAACACTGTTTCAGGCGAGCTTTTACAAACCGTCACATCGCAAAAAGGAAATCCGGAAGAATGGATATCCGCAGGCTACCTGCGCACCGTCTGCACTCTTCTTCGGGACGTCTATAAAATGGGAATGTGGATGAACACCGCGGAACACGATTATGCATCGGCGCTCGAGCTTTTTGGAAAGGCAGTTCCACAAAGAGACGCGCTCGGCAAGAAATGCCAGCCGAACAGCAGGAAAGCGAGAATTTTGGCAAAAAACAGCGAGCTTGGCACACTAGGAATGGAGTTTGCCGAACTGGTGCTTCGCACCGGATCGCCAGCGACTCTTTTTGAAGCAGACTAGCTACTTCTGGTCGGACGCCTTTTGGAATACCTTTATCGTGTTCGCCTTGACAGTCACCGGGATTGGCACCGCGACTTCGGTGAGCTCCACCGTCACCTCGTCCTTGTTGGTGTCTATTTTTATGACGCGCGCCTTTTCCCCCTTGAACGGGCCTGAGATGAGCTCGACAACGTCGCCCTTTGAGATGGAAAGCACTGCCGGCTTTGCCGCCTCTATCATGCCCTCTATGTCCTTTACGTCCATGGGCCTGTCAAGAACGCCCTTTATGTGAGGTATGCGAAGGCCTGCCTGGCGCACCGACACTTCGTCCTCGCCTTCCACTATCAGGTAGCCTTTCAGGTCCTCGAAGTAGGCGATTGAGTGAATATTGAGGCTCTCCTTCTTCACTTTCTTGGAGAGCATGTCAAGCACTACTTTTTCCTGCCCTGCTGTCACGCGGTATACATAAATCATCAAAACACCTTTAGATTTGGCTCAATATTGCCGAAATTATGACCCCTATCAGGCCGATTAGTATTATCCCCAAGCCCGTGGTTTTTATTATTTTTTCAAACTCCTTCTGGCGGGGCCTGGTGGCAACGCTCATCACGCGCCTGCACTGCTTTACAAAACCGATAACATCGAACATATTCTCACCTATCCTAAGAGGTCCAAATCAAGCTCGGCATCGGCCTGCCTGGCGTTTGCGCCGAGATTCTGAAGTTCGTAGTGCGGGAATTTTGCGCCCGCAATGACTGCAAGCACGCGGATGGAGCTTTTCTTCGCCAGCTTCTCAACGCGCGCGCCCCAGATAATGTGCGAGCTCGGGTCTATTCTCTTGCTCACTTCAGAAACGATAAGCTCCGCTTCCTTCAAAGTCATGTCTTCGCCGCCCGTGACGTTTATGAGGGCGCGGTTTGCCGTGCTCACGTCAACGTCGAGAAGGGGCGAGTTCATCGCAGTGTCAACCGCGATAAGGGCGCGCTGGTCGGGCTTTGCTTCAACGGATGCTTCGCCTATGCCGACAACCGCGCAGCCCGCGCTTGAGAGAATTGTCCTTAGGTCCGCAAAGTCAAGATTCACAAGCCCCGCTTTTGTCACAAGTTCCGCGATGCCCTTCACCGCGCCTGCAAGCACCTCGTCAGAAACCTTGAATGCGGTGTTAAGGGGCAGGTCAGGGACAATGGAAAGCAGCCTGTCATTCGGTATGACTATGACCGTGTCTGCGTGCTTGCGGAGCTTGTCCAATCCTTCAAGCGCGTTTTGCATGCGTATTTTTCCCTCTGACTGGAAGGGAAGAGTAACCACTGCTATTGTAAGCGCGCCCGCGGATTTTGACTGCTCTGCGATTATGTGCGCCGAGCCCGTGCCTGTTCCGCCGCCCAAGCCGCAGGTGATGAATACCATCATGGCATCAGAAATGGAAGACTTTATTTCCTCTACGGACTCCTTTGCAGCCGCTTCGCCCAGTGAGGGGTTTGAGCCTGCGCCCATCCCTCTGGTTGCCTTTTTCCCAAGAAGTATTTTCTTGTCCGCACGCATCTTCACAAGGTGCTGCACGTCGGTGTTCATGGCAACCGTTTTCACGCCCTCTATCTTCATCTCGTGCATGCGGTTCATGGTGTTGCAGCCCGAGCCGCCCGCGCCCACCACATATATTTTGGGCTTGCTGCCCTCGATGAACTTCAAAAGCTCCGCGTCCTCTGCGGAAACAGTTATCCCTTCCGGGATTTGCGATTCGATGTTGTCAAGGCTCATATAACCACTTGGATTTTTTCACCAGTTAAATGTTATATTATGTTGCATCCGTTCTGATATATTATGCTGCATCCGCGGCAAGAGCGGAAAGCGCTGCCATGCCGCTCGCGCACGCTAAGCTTTTTTTGTTGCACGTCGGATGTGACGGGAAAAATTTAAAATGGAGGCGGATTGGGCGTTTTGTTGAGGACACCGCTGTTCGAATCAATAGATAGCGCCCCAAAACCAAATTGTATGCTCAGTTTATGCTAGTGAGCACCACTTTGGCAAGCTCGACTGCTTCCCAGCCCTCAAGCGCCTTTATGGCAAAGTCGAGCTTGGTTTCTGACGTGGACTGTATCTCGAAAAGCACGTCTCCTTTCTTCACCTTGTCGCCGCGTTCGCAGAGAAGCAGCACACCCGCAGCCTTGTCGTTTGGCGCGCCCGCGGCGCGCGCTATCTTTGAGACCATCTTGTTGTCAATGTGGGAAACGCGCCCGTCCTTTTCCGCGTGAACCTCGTACTTGTAGTTGGCGGTCGGAATGTCGGCTATTTTTATGTTGCGCTTGCCGCCCTGAAGCTCCACTATTTCGCGGAACTTGGAAAGCGCTTTTCCGGATGTGATGAGCTGCGAGGCGATGTCCGTTCCCCTGCCTTTTTTCACCTTGCCAGAAAGCTCAAGCAAAGAGCCTGCAAGCTGGCAGGACTTGTCGCGCAGGTCTGTCGGCCCGCCGTTGTTGAGAACGGAAAGGACACCCACGCACTCGAGTGCCGGACCTATGCCTTTTCCCACAGGCTCGCTGCCGTCCGTTATGAGCACTTCTATTTTCATGCCCAGCCTCTTGCCTATTGTTATGAAGTCGCGCGCAAGGGCGTTCGCCTCCTTCGCATCCCCTATCTTTGCGCCCCTGCCAATCGGTATGTCAATGATTACGTATTTCGCGCCCACGCTTTTTTTCTTCGCAAGAATGGAAGCGAGCATTACCCCTTTCGGGTCGAGCGAAAGAGGGTTGCGGATTTTTATCAGCCTGTCATCCGCGGATGCGAGCTGCAGCGCGCCGCCCCACACCACGCAGCCCCGCGATTTTCTCACAATGCTCCGCATCTCGTCAAGCTCGAGCGAAACGTTGCACAGCGTTTCCATGGTGTCCGCAGTTCCTGATGCGGATGTTATGGAGCGGCTCGATGTTTTGGGAATGTAAAGCCCTGCTGCGGCGATGATTGGGACCAGCACCATGGTCGTCCTGTTGCCCGCAACCCCGCCCACGCAGTGCTTGTCGCATATCGGCGAGCGGGCTAACTCCAGAGTCTGCCCGGTTGACACCACGCTGTCTGTCAGGCCGACTATTTCGTCCTCGCTCAGCCCGCGTATGTAAACAGAAGTGATGAAGGAGGCAAGCTCCGCCTCGGAGAGGCGGTTTTGCATAAGCTCGCGCATGATGACGTCCATTTCCCCGCGAGACAACTGCCTGCCTTCCATTTTTTTCTTGATGAACTCGATGGAGGAAGGGCGCTGCATGTGCTGTATCTCTATTTCCGCGCCGTCCATCACGCCAAGGTCGTCTGAGAGCTCGGCGAAAAGCCCCACTTCGCCCCGCAAGACCAAGTCTGAGGAAACATCGAGTATGGCTATTGACTCTTTTCCCTTGTTCCGCAAAATGACGCGGTGCCCGGCGTAAAGGTCGTTCTCGTTCGCCTCGGTTTCATTGAGCACGACTATTTTGCCGCCCGCGGTGAGGTCAAAGCATTTCGCGCGGCAGAGGTATTTCTTGAATTTCCAGACTGCGTCCTTCGGATGAAGCTCGGCGGGCATGGTTCGTGCTATCCTTGTGAAATTTAAAAAGGGAAGTGAAGGAGCGCGGCTATTGGAAGGCGGCGAATTCCTCCTCTTCTACGCGAGCAAGCTTCAGCACTTCTTTCAGCGTCCCGAGCCGCAGTTCCTTATGGTTTGGCACGATCGTTACTATTTTTTCCGCACCACTATGCTTGGCTAAGACGATATGGCTTCCCTTCTGCCTCCTGATAAAAAAACCGAATCTGTTACAGAGGATTTTCACGCACTCCTTGCCAGAAATCCAGGAGGCTTCGCCTCCCGTCTCCTCAACTGCTGCTGCAGTTGCGGATCTTCCTAAGCAGACGCGGCATGCGGACTACCCACCCGAAAAGTAGCCATAATGGGCTTGCGCAGTTTCAGGGGGCATTCCTCAAGATAGAGCTCGGTTGCCTCCTTGAGGTTCTTGAGTGCAGTTTTCACCGTCCTGCCCTGGCTCACTGTGCCTACTTCAGGGCATCGGGCCACATACATTCCCTCTTCTTTCATGATGACTGCGCTTAAAGTCCGCATGCTACCTTTGCAGTTTTTGCTGATTATAAACATTTCGTCCTGTTTGCCGCGTGTTTCCATGAAGAAATTAGGCGATTGGCGCATTTAAAAACAGAAGCAGAGTGGGATGCCAGTGTGTAACTATCCAAAAACCAGCGCTTCCCCTAAGGGAAATAGAGTTGTGTCAGCAGCAATGCGCCTTCCCGCGCAGAGCGCAGTACAAACAACATCGTAAGGGGGCTTAACTTCCGAGTTCGGAATGGGTTCGGGTGTTTCCCCCCTCCTATGACCGCTGACTTCGGAGATATGAAAAGAAGGGTTTTTAAGGGCTTGCTCCTGCCGCCTTTTTTTCAACCGAGTGAAAATTTGACTGCCTTGTCCACTTCCCTTGCGATTTCCGAGACCTGCTGCCCAGTAGCCCCGTAGGCAAAAAGGAATATTGATTTCAGCTCGTCCACGCCTTTTTTCATGAACGAGGACTTGAAGTGCGAAAGGATGGCACTCGCCATCACCCCTGATTTTACCGATAAGGAAAGCTTGTCTGACCGGGCTCCGAGCACAGGCATTGCGAGAGTGTACACGTGCCTGCCTTTCTGGTTGAGAATCGCCACACAGGCGATGCAGTTGCCTGTTGCCCGGGAGATGACTGACATCTTGTTCACCTGCGTTATTGCCAGATTGGAAAATGTCACAAGGTTGATTTCATAAAAGCCGCTCCCATACCCCCTGTAAAACGCATAAGCTTCGCCCAGCCCATTGCCGGATTCCACCGCTGCAACTGGATTTTTATTGCCGTTGAGGAAGCCTTTCTGCTTTTGCTTCACGCGTGCATCAGTGGGAAAGTCAAGCGCGTCTTTTTTGCCGTTGTCTGCACAGACGAATAACTTTGTGCTGAGCCCGAAAGAGCGGCGCACGCCCTGGGAAAACGACTGCACCTCGATGCGCGAATTGCCATCGTTGGAATTGATGTTGCATGAACGCATGTTATGCATAGGAAAACAACGTGTATTTAAATCCATCGTAAAGGTGAGGATTTTAAACTGGAGAACACCTTGTCCTCCCATGAACATCCAGCGGACCCCGTCCACTGCCGCCTCAAATGCAAATTTGCGGATCGCGCTCTTCACAGACTCCTACCTTCCCACGCGCGACGGGGTGGTCTCCTCGATATTGGCTTACCGCCAGGGGCTGGAGGCAGAAGGCCACAAGATGCTCATCTTTGCCCCCGAAATAGACGGCGCGAAAAAAGAGGCGGGCGTTTTCCGCTACGCGTCAATGAAATTCCCGCCCTACCCGGAATACCGCGCCGCAATTTTCCCGCACGTCTCATCCTCGCTTGCGAAAAAAATGGGAATAGACATCGTGCACTGCAAGGCAATGGTAACAATGGGGCTGTCTGCAGCGTGGTTTTCCAAGCGCGCAAAAATACCGTCAATGGCGTCCGTTGAGACAATGATACCGGACGGCATGCACTATATACTGCCGATAAAGCAGGCGGAAGGGATAGGGCGCGCGGCCGCTTGGGCATACCTCCGCTTCCTTTACTCGAACTTCAAGCTTGTGACCGCGCCCTCGCGCCACACGCAATCGCTTCTTGCAGAGCACAGGATAGAGAGTGAAATACTGCCCTCGCCCATTGACACCGAAAGATTCAGGCCCACAAACGGCGGAATGGCGGTGAAAAGGCAGCTTGGCATAGAGAAAAAAAAAGTGGTGCTGTCTGTCGGCAGGGTGGTTAAGGAAAAGAACTATTCCTTCCTGCTCCGCGTTGCGGAAAAGATGCGGAGCGAAAACGCGGTTTTCCTCCTTGTGGGCAAGGGCCCTTACCTAGAGGAGCTGAGGCGCGAGGTGGCTTGCGCCGGGCTTGCGGACGTGGTAAAATTCACGGGCTTTGTGCCCGACGAGCTTCTTGTTGACTATTACAACAGCGCGGATGCCTTCCTCTTCCCCTCGCAGTTTGAAACGCAGGGGCTGACCCTGCTTGAGGCGTTTGCCTGCGGAAAGCCAGCCTGCGTGCTTGACGGAACGCCGATGTCCGAAGTGGTGTCACAGGGAAAAAACGGCTACAAGTTTTCGCTTGATGAAAAAGAGTGCGCGGAGAAGCTTTGCGCGTGCCTGGAAAACAAAAAGAAGCTCTCAGGCGGGGCAAGGAAAACCGCGCTTGATTATTCCATACCGAAATGCACCGAGAAACTGGTCAAAATATACCGCAGGCTGCAAGAGTGATTCCTGTCGTGCAGTGAACAAAACCTTATAAGCAGTAAGCGCGAATGTGGCAAAGTGAGATGATGATTGACTACAAGTATTTTGCGTACGGCGCGGCTGCCATGGGGCTCATTGGCGCAATGGGCTCGTTTGTCAGCGGCGGCAACCCAATAATTTCATTCATCGCGGGAGTGCTGTGCCTCTTGGGCTCGGCAGGCGCCATTGCATTTTACAAATACGGCTACCTGCTGATTCCGCTCATCACACAGCGGGGCAACATCGTCCAGATAATGGAGGGCGGCTGGGAAATACCGTCCTCTAACGACGTGGTCCTGAAAAACGTGGGCGGGGTTTACTATGCGAGCAAGTATCTCGGAGTGAAGATTTACGAGTCTGCTGCGGAAAAATCGACCGAGGAAAACATGGTTTACTCGGAATATTTCGAACGCGCCATCTCATCGGTGAAGTACGTGACCAAATTCGCCATGATGGTGTACATGAAGGACATTTCCGAGCACAGAAGCAGGATAGAGACAAAGCACGCCGAGGCGCAGCTGCGGCTTGCACGCGAGAGGGACAAGCCCGACCCCGATGTCCTCAAGATGGACAGGTATGAGAAAGAGGTCGCGATGTGGGAGAACCAGATAAACAAGCTCACGCGCGGCATCAAGCCCATGGGGCTGGTCTCATACATAATGACAACCGCGGTCGGAGTGAGCAAAGAGGCGGCGATGGCGGCTGCAAACGCGCAGGCGAACGAGCTCAAGGCAACTATCGCAAACGCGCTCAACGTGCAGGTGGAGATTCTCTCCGGCGATGAAATGCTGCGCTGCTTCCAGTGGGAAGTGATGATTCCGCCAACACCGCAGGAGCTGGAGCAGGCTGTTCTTTAGATTGTTTGAAAGTTCATTATTGAGAGGGCTAAAGCAAGAGGGAGGCTGGAGGGGAAAGTGTGGCGGTGGGAGAAACCGGCTGCTCCCCGTGCAGCGTCCTCAATT
>Ga0247841_10013490_pt1 | contig 10425 bp, 6 predicted proteins | sample LaCruzMarch2015__2_FD_192410 | JGI IMG/M metagenome (GOLD analysis project Ga0247841, IMG submission 192410) | Freshwater microbial communities from meromictic Lake La Cruz, Castile-La Mancha, Spain - LaCruzMarch2015_18m | ecosystem: Environmental > Aquatic > Freshwater > Lake | place: Spain...
AGTTACTGGCATTGGCGCGATTCAAGGCGGGCGAAAAGAGGCAGAAGGAGAAACTCACGGTATGAAAAAAAACCGGCTTATCAAAATCTCAACCTGCGGTGCCGCGATGCTGCTGCTGGCCGCCTGCGGGCGGGCGGAACCGCCGCCGGGACTGACCGTGCAGAACGGGCTGTTCCATAAGGACGGCAAGCCGTTTTCTGGCGTCGGGATCAATTATTTTTCCTGTTTGATCCGGATAACCGGGATGGTGCCGGCGGGCCCGAATCCGGAGAATCGGGATTATGTGGAAGGGTTCCGCACGCTGAAATCGTTTAATATCCCGTTCGTGCGCTTTCCAGCGGGAGGGTTCTTTCCGGATGACTGGAAACTCTATCAGACCGACAAGGAGACCTATTTCAGGCTGTTTGACGGACTGGTCGCGGAGGCGGAAAAACAGGGCATCGGCCTGATCCCCTCCCTGTTCTGGACCTACTCCACCGTGCCGGATCTGGTCGGGGAAACACTCGATCAGCTCGGTAATCCCGAGAGCAGGACGCTGGCGTTCATCCGGCAATACACCACCGAGGTGGTCAGCCGCTACAAAGATTCACCCGCCATCTGGGCGTGGGAATTCGGCAACGAGTGGATTCACGAGGCCGACCTGCCACCGCCGGAAGCGGGGCGGGGATGGATCGCCCCCGAATTTGGTACGCCGGCGGTTCGTTCCGCAAAGGATAAAATGTTCCGTAGGAACATTTATGTTGCCTATCGCGAGTTTGAAAAGGCGGTCCGGGCCATCGACCGGACCCGCCCGTTGCTGACCGGCGATGTCATGCCCCGCCCCACCGGCTGGCACAACCATCACCGCGGCATCTGGGATACCGACACGCCGGAGCAGTGGCGGGAAATCTTTCTTCTCGACAACCCGTTCGAGACGACCTCGGCCCACTTATATTATTACGACAAGGACAAGCAACCCCGGGATGCCGGGGTTCGGGAATATGATCCGGAAGAGCAAATGAAATTTCTCATGGAAACCTCCCGCGAGGCCGGCAAGCCGCTCTTCATCGGAGAATTCGGCCAGGCACCGAACCCTGCGCTGCCTGTGTCCGACCAGTTTCAGCAGGTCGAAACCCTGTTGCGGTTGATTCAGGAAAACGGGGTGCAGCTTTCCGCCCTCTGGAATTACGACTTCGAGCACCAAGATCAGAGGCATTGCAACATCACCGCATCAAATGAACGGGCCGGAATGCTGGAACTGCTGAAGAGAATAAACACAAAAAGATGATAGAAAGGCTGATTATGAAAAATACCCTGATCACTTTGGCGGGGCTTGCCGTCTGCGGAGCTGTGCACGGCGAAGCTCCCGCCCTTCCGGCGCGTCCCAATATTCTCTTTATCGTGGTGGATGACCTGAATGCCGAGGTTGGTTTCCTCGGCGACCCTCATGCGATCACACCCAACATGGACCGGTTGGCGGCGCAGTCCGCCGTATTTGAAAACGCCCATTGCCAGGCGCCGATCTGCGGACCGTCGCGCAACAGTTTTCTGACCGGCAAGCATCCGCACAACACCGGGCTCTACGGCCTCGATCCGATGTTTCGCGACGTGCCCGACCTCGCTGGGTTGGTCGCTCTGCCACAGCTCTTCCGCAACAACGGATACAAAAGCGTCGGCATTGGTAAAATCTATCATACAAAACCGGACCCGGAGTCTTTTGAAAAAAGCCTGGGATGGTTCGGCGCCTTCGGACCGTTTCCCGAAAAACTGTTGAATCTGGATCCCGAGTTGCCGGTGACTCCCTATTATGACTGGGGAGCATTTCTGGAAGATCCGGAAACCGCCGACTACAAGGTGGCCGAGGCCGCATCTCGCCTGATCCGTGAATCCGCCGCTGACGGCCAGCCGTTTTTTATCGCCGCCGGATTTTTCCGTCCGCACTGCCCGATTTATGCCCCGCAGAAATGGTTTGATATGCATTCGGGCAACCCGATTCCGCCTGTGCCCGATCAGGCGGAGGATTTGAAGGATATTTCTCCCTTCGGACTCAAAGTGGTTTCCTACTCGAAGCAGCAAAAGCACGCGGAGTGGCTTCGTGAAGCGAATCGGTCGTCCGGGATGTTGCAGGCTTACCGCGCCTGTGTCAGTTTATCCGACCATTGTATCGGGATGGTGCTTGATGCGCTGCGCGAGTCGGGCCTGGAGGAGAAGACCGTGATTGTTCTGTGCGGGGATCAGGGCGTGCAGAACGGCGCGAAGAATCTTTGGTTCAAGCGGACCCTGTGGGAGAAAACAACACGGGTGCCGCTGCTGATCAAGGTTCCGGGCCAGCCAGCCCGGCGCATCACAGCACCGGCTGGCCTGATCGACATTTATCCCACCCTGGCTGAGCTGAGCGGGCTCACCCCGCCGCAGAAGCTTGACGGGGAGTCGCTGCTGGGGCTGATCGGAGGCCGTCCCGGCGCAGAAGAGCGTCCCCCGGCACTGACCTCGCACGGTCCCGGGAATTTCAGCCTGCGAGATGAGCGGTGGCGGTACATTCGCTACGGCGACGGATCGGAAGAATTGTATGACCATCGCAATGATCCGGAGGAACGCGCGAATCTGGCTGTGAATCCGGAGTATGCCGACGTTATCGCCCGCTTCCGTCCGCTTGTTCCGGATGAATTCAAACCCTTCGCGCCGGGAACGAAGGGTCTGGGCAGTGATGCATTTCCGGGGAAATAGGGGATCACATGATAAATGAAACGCGAGCGCAGGTGAAACTCTCACGCGGTAAAAAATCAGCATGGGCGCTGGGCTCCATCGCAGACGTCTACATGACCAATGCGCTGAACTATCTGGCATTCCCGATCTACAACATGGGTTTGGGGGTCGATCCGCGCCTGCTGGGCTGGGCGCTCGGACTGCCGCGCATCTGGGATGCGCTTTCCGATCCGCTGATGGGCAACATCTCCGACAACACCCGCACTCGCTGGGGGCGAAGACGTCCTTTTATGCTTATCGGCGCGGTTCTCTGTGCAGTGATGTTTGCGCTGATCTGGAGTCCGCCGACCGGTTGGTCCCCCACGGCCATCGGCTGGTATTTCATGGGAATGACGTTTCTCTACTACACCGCCTATACCGTCTTTGCCGTGCCGTGGGGCGCACTGGGCCTGGAGCTGACGACCGATTATAACGAACGCACGCGGGTGCAGGCCTATCGCACCGTGATTCAGGCCGTCGGCGGGCTCGGGCTCGGCACCATGTGGGTGCTGGCCCAGAAATGGGGCGGCGGCAACGATGTGGCCGGTGTCCGCTACGTCGGTCTCGCCTTTGGAGCGCTGATTCTGGTTTGCGGAATTGTGCCCGCCGTTCTGTGCCGCGAGACGCTGCGGCATGGTCAGGACAAGATCGCCTTCTGGCCGGCCATCAGGGCCACCTTTTCCAACAAGGTGTTTCTGCTCCTGATCGCGGTGACCGTCTGCGTGATGCTCGGCATCTTCATGGTCAACAGTTTCGCGGTTTACATCAATACTTACTATGTATTCGGCGGCGACAAATCGGGGGTGGCCCGGCTGAACATGTACGCCAACTTTGCCTTTCAGGGGGCCGGTATTGCGCTGGTTCCGGTGATTTCGGCGGTGGCCACACGCATCGGGAAAAAGAAAACGCTCGTCGGCGGGCTGCTGCTGGTGGTGATCGCCTACGGCACCAGTTGGTGGTTCTACACCCCGAAAAACCCCTGGCTGCAACTCATCACCCTGGCCCTGGCCGCGCCGGGGCTTTCCTGCATGTGGACGCTGGCCTCCTCCATGCTGGCGGATATCTGCGATCTCGACGAACTACGGACCGGACGCCGCCGCGAAGGGATGTTCGGGGCTTCCTATAGCTGGGCCTGCAAGGCTGGAATCGCGCTGACCATGATTCTCAGCGGCTACATGCTCAACTGGTCCGGTTTTGATGCCGCTGTGGAAGTTCAGCCCGAACAGGTCCTCACCAACATGCGGCTCCTTTACATGCTTGTCCCAATGGGCTTTGTCGGCCTCGCCGCATTGCTGATCGCGTTTTATCCACTGACCGAAAAGCGCGTGCATGAATTGCAGGCCGAACTCGCTGAGAATCATGAAGGCAACCCGTAGAGAGAATTCAATTGGGCGTGGGACGAATAGACGGGATGGGGCTGGATCAGACAACCTCGATGAAAATGTTTTGACACGAGTGCAAACACGGGCAACAATTCCAAGTGATCTCGTTTTCTCTGATCACGAAACGCCCCCCCATGATAAAAGAATGAAGCCACTGCCTGTCGATTTTTTGGTCGGAAACTCCAACAAGGCCTTCACCTTGGTCGAGCTGATCACGGTCATCGCCATTGTCGCGATTCTGGCTTCTCTCACCCTTGGTGGGATCGGGAGCATGAGCGAGACGTCGAAGTCGGTGAAGTGCTCTTCGAATCTCCGCCAACTGGCGCAAGCAACATTCCAGTATGCCCAGGATAACGACGGTCAGGTGCCGCCCTCCGTCTATAATGCAGACCCCAATGGCTCAGGCGGATCGATCTGGTCTGGCCGCCTCGATCCCTATCTGCCCGTGCCAAAACCTGGCAACAAAAGCGGGGAGTCCCCGTATTTTTGTCCCAGTGCACGCCGACCCGGTAATTGGGCGAACTCATCCCCCGACTACACTTGCAACGCCCGGCATTCCGGATCGTCCACCACGACCACGGGTGCTTTTGTGGCGCATGCGTGGACCCCCGTGTATCCGCCCCAGGTTCGGCTTGCTGCCATTGCGCGCCCCGGCAAAATCATCATGTTTGCCGATTCCTTTCAGAATGGTGACGTCCGTCAAAGCGGTAGTTGGGGAGTGCCCATGGACCGGCTGCAAAGCGCGGACTATTTCGGGAAGCCCACTCTGCCGGAGAGTGGCCTGGCTCCACGCCATTACTTCCGCGACAATCCGGTGCGCGGCAAATTCAACGCGGTCTTTTTCGACGGGCATGTCGAGTCATTCGATTGGAATGATCCCCGTCTCCAAGACCCCGCTTTCCGCCGCAGCCTTGTCGATACCCAATGAAGGCCGGATGGATCACCCTGCCGCACCGCGTGCCGCGCGAGTGCTTCTATGCGCGCAAGCGGTTTCATCTCGCTTCGTCGGGACGCCTCAAGCTTCGCCTGAGCGCCACCCCGGCTTTCCGCGCATGGATGAACGGGGTCTGGATCGGCGACGGCCCGGCGCGGGGATGGCCTCACCGCTATTTTTACGAGGAATTCGATCTGGATTTGAAAAGTGGAGAGCACGAGTTGCTGGTCCTCGTGCATGGCCGGCGCCTGGGCAGCTTCGTCCACCGCCCGCGCCAGACCGGCCTCTGCGCGGAGGTGCGGGACGGCGGGCGTGTCTTGTTCGGTTCGGGTTGCGACTGGCAGGTTGCAGCAGACGAGACAAAGACAACCGGCACACCGAGAATCTTTCCTTTGGCCGGGGAGTTCGAGAACGTGGATGGTCGGCGGGCACTCTTGAAATGGGGCTCCGCCGCACCGGTGACCTCCCCGCTTTGCGATTCCTCCCGGTTGGCACCCCGTGACGTGGCCCGCCCACGATGCGATTGGCTGGCCTTTCCGCCGCCCGATGGTTTCGCATCCCTCGCTGAACCGCCCGCTTGCTTTGCCGTCCCGGTTCGCTCCCTGGTCCACGATGACGCCGGCGAGGACATCTCCATCAACACCACGCAACCCTTCGGACTTGTGGCGACTCTGGAAGCCGGACGGGAGATTTTCGTCCCGCGACTGACAGAATCATTTTGGATTTGGTTTGTGAACGGAAAGAAGGTCAACCGCTCGCTGCGGTTGCCGCCGGGGAAGCACTTTGTGGGCGCCTTCACCAAGGATTTGTATTCGCATTTGACCGAAGTCCCATGGGAAACTTGGGCAGGGCACGAATTGGAATGGCAGAGATGTGCCTCGGGCACCGGAAAAAATGGTGTCTGGAGCGCCATCTTTTTCCCGCATCTCCTCCATCGCGAGGATGACTTCTATTGGACGGAGCTGGGCGAGGATTTCCGGCGGGACATGGAGAAAAAATACCGCGCTGAAGTGCTCCGCCTCGGACGGCTCACGGCGTCACCCGAAAAGCTTCGCGAAACCTTGGGGGCGCGATTGCAGGCGGTCGAGAACGACAGGCTTTTCTTCCGCGATCCCCATGCCGAGTTTGTCGCGTCCGGTTCCCCGCAATGCGCCAACCCCGGCACGTCGGAGGGAGAAATCGTCATCGCCCGGAACGACCGCGCCCTTTCGGAGTTGCACTTCGACTTGAAAGACCAGCGGGCCGGCTTCATGGAGATCGAGTTGACCGCGCCGACCGGCACCCGCATCGACTGCTTCGGTCTCGAACATGTCACCGCCGGGGGCATCCGCCAGCACACCCACAAACCCAACTGCAACCGCAACGGATTCCGCTACGTGACCAAGGGCGGGCGACAGCGCTTCTTCTCTCTCGTGCGGCGCTCCGGACGCCACTGGTTCCTCCGGGTTAAAAATCCCGCGGGGCCGGTCCGCATCCACCGCATCGGGATGATCGAGTCGGGCTATCCCTGCGACCGGCCAGCCTCCTTCGCGTGCAGCGACCCGTTGCTCACCCAGGTCTGGGAGGTGGCGCGCAGGACGATGGAACTGTCGTGCGATGACACCTTTGTCGATTCACTTTACGAGCAGGCACTGTGGGTTGGTGATGCCTGCGTTGAACAGGCCTACGCCCTCAGCACCTGGAACGCACAGGACCTGTCCCTGCGCTGCATCAAGCTGGCTGCCGACTCGTTGCACGACTATCCGATCGTGCTCAACCAGGTTCCTTCGAGCTGGGCCTCGTTCATTCCGGTCTGGAGCATGCTTTGGGGGTTCTCGGTGTGGGATTACTTTTTCCACAGCGGCGACCGCGCAGCACTGGCGGAATTGTGGCCCGCCTTCCGCAAAAACCTGCACGGTTTGCTTTTTCATCTCGACCGCCGGGCACTCTTCAATGCCCCGACCTGGAACTTGTTCGAATGGGCGGACATCGACTGGAAACACCGGGTCGTCCTCTACAACACACTCTTCCTTGCCGGACTGCTGGACCGTGGAGCCCGGATCGCGCGTGAACTCGATGAGGCCCCGACTGCGGTCAAGTGGGAGCATGTGTCGCGCAAGCTGCGCCGGGCCGTCGAGAATCAGTGGGACAACCAGCGAGGGGCTTACCCGGACAGCTTGGATGAAAAAGGAGAGTCCACCAACCACTTCAGCGTTATACCCAATTCCTGGCCCTGCTCTTCGGAGGCGCGGAGAATCCGCACCGCAAACGCTTGCGCCTTCTCTCCCTCAAGCCCCCTGTGGGATTCGCGGGCGTGGCCTCGCCTTTCGCGCTGCATTTTCTTTACGAAGCGCTCGAACAAACCGGGGACTGCGCGGCCATCATCGATTCGATCCGGGATTGCTACGGGCGGATGCTCGCCGCTGGAGCAACGACCCTCTGGGAGGCCCTGCCCGGTTCCCACACATCCCCGGAGGGCTTCCCGACCCGCAGCCACTGCCACGGATGGTCCTGTGCGCCACTCTATTTTCTGCCGAGGATCATCCTCGGCATCAGGGCAACAGCGCCCGGAGGGGCAGCCTACATTGTCCGGCCTCAGGTGAGCGGACTCGACGATGCGTCCGGTTCCGTGGCCGGAGCCAGAGGCAAAGTCCATGTTCGTTGGCGGAAGGAGGACGGAGCGACCTTGCGCGTCCACATCCGGCATCCGAAATCCTGCAAGGTGTTATACGAGGAGGACGCATCGGCCCGACAGGAAGGATTGAAAAGCATCGTGACCTTCGATGCGCGATAAGCATACGGGTCTCAATCATGCCATGGCATCCGCCTGTTGTCGTCTGCAGTCAGGCGGACGCCATGGGAGTGATCGATTGTCTTTCTCGAACCGCGCTCCCTGTCTTTCCACCGAATCGGGGGAACTTCAGGCCTTCGGAAGCGGGGCGGGGGCGGTGGTTGCCCGGACGACCAGGCGGCCCTGCATCCAGGGTTCCTGCGGCGGTGCGGATGAGGCGGCCCCTTTGATCTGCCCATGCACCCATGCCGCAGCGGTGTGCCCGAGCCGCTGGTTGGGAATGTCGATCACCGTCAGGGGCGGCCTCCAGTATTCCGCGTGCGGCGAGTCATCGCATCCCAGCAGGGAAATGTTCGCTGGAACCTTCAACCTTCGCCGGTCAATGGCGGCATGCGCCCCTTCGATTAAATCGTTGCTCACGGCGAAAATCGCGGTGGTTTTTGGATATTCGTTCAGAAGGTGTTCCGTGGTTTTGAAGCCGAATTCCATGCCGTTTGCCTCGGTTGTCGGCACGGGCATGGCATACGGATGGAGCGGAATGCCGGCAGCGGCCATGGCATCTTGATAGCCTGCCAGGCGGTCAAAATAGGCCTGGCTGTGCCGGTCGTCGTACAAAAACGCAATGTGCCGGTGACCGAGCTGAATCAGATGTTCCGTGCCGCGTGCGGCCAGCGAGCGGTTGTCGATCGTCAGTATGCGCTTGGGAAACTTCGGATAGCCGCTGATCAGGCAGCAGTAGGGGAGATGCGCGTTTTCCAGCGTCTGAATGAACCTGCTGTTGTCGCGGGCGTTGAGAATCACGACACCGTTCACGCCACGGTGAAACAGCAATTTCACCGTATTAACCCGGTTCAGCCGGTCGTTCGGCACGCTCAAGACAGAGAGTCCGAGGTTGTTGTTGTTGCAATATTGGTTCACCCCGTTGATCACCTGGTCGGTGTAGGTTGAAAAAAGGTCCTCTCCAGGGGATGCGGTGCAAATTAAGACACAAAGGTTGGAGATGCGCGGGGCGAACTTCCGCAGATTGAAACCGCGTTTACGGGCCAGCTCCCTGACTTCCTTGCGGCGGGCCTCGCTGATTTTTGGGGAATCGTTCAGCGCGCGGCTGATGGTGGAGGGGGTAACACCCAATTCTTCGGCCAGGGTGGTGATGGTTGGATTTTTCATGCAAATGAATGTGCAAATTTGCGCCGTCGGCACAAGCTTAAATTACTTCCAGGCGTGCCTGCGGCTTTGTTATCTGCAGCAACGGACGCTTGACATACTTTGCTCTTTCTCAAATCTGCGTTTTCAGATCTCGCGCAGTGGGTTGCGTCTCTTTTTGGCCCGGCCTGCGTTGCAGGCGGGGTATCCGGATGCCGCATGGATTCAGGGGCTGCCGGAGTAGGTTTTGGCTCAATGGGGTTCAGATGGCGTTTCTGGCCTCGCTCTCGGCAGCCGCAAGTTATGTGATTGTTTCGCTTCTCTCGCCGCATCCGCAACGCGATGTCCAACAAGTCTTTGACCCGGCTTGGGGTCTCTCGCGCGGGCGTGTGTGGACGTGAATTTTCTCGGCGACCTGTTGTTCCCTCCAATAGCGATGCACTGGACGAGCGGGTTACCTGCTAATTCAAGCCAGTCGCGACCCCGGATAATTTCAGCTGGCCGAGCAATGGCATCACCGATTCCGACATCGCGATGGAATTTCGTGAAGACCCGTCCAGCCAGCGACGCGATGACAGGGTAGCGTGAACCTCCTTCGGGCGCACCTTCCAAATCCATTTGGGGGAGACCGATGGCGAACGTAAAATAGTCGCCCATATTGGGAGCCGCCCGGTCTTGCAGGCGTTCGAGAACGCGTTCTCCGCGAGAGGAGGAAGGCATGGAACAGCCCTCTTTACCCGCCTTCCCAACGGACCCACGAACCATGAGAATGCGCACTATCCGCAACTACGACTTCGGGGAAGTCTCCTCTGCCATGCAGAAGGCCATCCGCCGGGGAGATACCCAACGGGCCGGATACTGGGCGCTGGAACTCTGGGCCAGCGGGTTTGGAAATTACGTGTGGAAGCGTCTCCTCACGCTGAGCGCGGAAGATTGCTGGGGACTGATCACAGCGGAGGTCAAGGCGCTCCACGATTCCTACCTGATCGTGAATGAGAACCTGCCGACGCGGAAAGCCAAGGGCCGCATCTTCATTTCCAAAGCAGTCATTTTGCTCTGTGCGGCCAAGAAGAGCCGGGATGCGGACCACCTGCAAAACTTTGTCTATGACCAGATGGCCGGAGTGGATGCGGAAACCTTGGCTGACGATTTACGGGCGGCTCCAGAGTATGAGCCCATCCCGCACTACGCCTACGACTGCCACACGCTGCGGGGTAAAAAGGCGGGGGCAACGAAAGCGGATTTCTTCCGGGCCGAACATGCCGCGCTTTCCCCTTTTCAACCGGGGCTGTTCGACCATTTGGTGGATAATGGGTAGCCCGAAAACCTGATCGCATTCGCGCTGGGTGCTGTGGTAATAATGCCGACATGCGGACACCCACCCTGTATCTCGATACCTCAGTTTTGGGCGGCTACTTCGATGACGAGTGGAAGGAACCCACCCGCGAGCTTTGGCGGCAGATGGAGGCGGG
>Ga0247841_10013491_pt1 | contig 10425 bp, 9 predicted proteins | sample LaCruzMarch2015__2_FD_192410 | JGI IMG/M metagenome (GOLD analysis project Ga0247841, IMG submission 192410) | Freshwater microbial communities from meromictic Lake La Cruz, Castile-La Mancha, Spain - LaCruzMarch2015_18m | ecosystem: Environmental > Aquatic > Freshwater > Lake | place: Spain...
ACCGGGAATGACGAAGCTCTAGTGTACCAACTGTCCTACCAAGGGCATCGCTGGGTAGCTATCTTCGGTTAGGATAAACGCTGAAAGCATCTAAGCGTGAAGCCGTCTTCAAGATTAGGTTTCATAGGTTAGTTAGAGAATATGACTTTGATAGGCTCTAGGTGTAAGGCCCGTAAGGGTTTGAGCCGAGGAGTACTAATAAACCATTTGATTTTCCCACATTTTTGTTTTGAAAAATAAATTGCTTAGGCAATCTCTATACTTTTTTGATAAACATATAAAAAGGCATCATAGTTCTGGTGCTTCCAGCGAGAGGGCTACACCTGATCCCATCCCGAACTCAGAAGTTAAGCCTCTCAGCGCCGATGGTACTTGGGCATAAGCCCTGGGAGAGTAGGTCAGCGCCGGAACTATGATGCTTTTTTAATACAAAAATTGTGGATAACCCTATAATTGTAGCTGTATTAATTGACAATTATATTATAAATAAATAGCTAACTTAAGCTATTTATTTTTTTATTTGTATTTATTGTAGAAAAATAGTTGACAGATAATTTAAAAGTGATATATTAACTGTATTATGAAAAAAATTAAACAAATAAACTGCGCTGGTTGTCCAAAATTTTGCCAGAAAGAAGATCTAGATAAATTAAAAATTTTAATAAATAAATCAAAAAAGCAGGGTTATGAGAAAATAAAATTTAATTGCCAGGCCGGCCAACAAATTATTAAAAATTTTAACGCATAATATAATGGATACAGCTATTTTTAAAAAATTAGGTTTAAGCGACAAGGAGATGGCGATTTATTTAGCTCTCTTAGAAAATGGCGCCAGCTCGGTAAGAAATTTAGCAATTTTAACAAAGCTAAATCGCGGTACGACTTATGATATTTTAAAAAAATTGCAGGAGTCCGGCCTGGTAAGTTTTTTTCATAAAAATACCAAACAAAATTTTGTGGCCGAAGATCCGGAAAGAATTCTGAAACTGCTTTCCGACCGCGAACAAGATTTAAAAAAAGCAGAAGAAAAAATTAAAAATTTAATACCGGAATTAAGGTCGCTCCAGGAAAAAGGCGGCGGTAAGCCGACTACTAAATTTTATGAAGGAAAAGTCGGGGTTAAATTTATTTTAGATGATGTGCTGCTCTCAATAAAAAAACAGGGGGATAAAAATTATTATGTTTATTCAGCCGCCGGCGTGCGCGAAGATGTTTATAGCGCTTATCCTGATTTTAATAAGAAAAGAATTAAAAATAATATAAAAGCTAATACTATTTCTTTATCCGAAGGCGGTGGAACTTATGGCTTGGATGAACGTAAATGGCTTAAGACTGAAAAATCAAGCGCGGGCAATATGACCTATATTTTAATTTATGCGGATAAGTGCGCTTTTATTTCGCGCGATAGCCATGATAATCCGGTTGGCGTGATTATAGAAAATAAAATGATTTATGAAACACAGAAAATTTTATTTTTACAAATGTGGAAATTGATCTAGCGTTATAATAAATGTGGTTGTGTTAAATTTATAAAATTTTCTACTCCGCATTTGCGGGGTCCTCGCACGAAAATTTTACAAATTTAACACAACCCCTAATGATATTAACTCTATGTGCGGAATCGTCGGTTATATTGGAAAAAATAACGCTTTGCCGGTTTTAGTTGACGGCTTAAGGCGTTTAGAATATCGCGGCTATGATTCGTCCGGCATTGCTTTAATGACCGGTGGTGAGGCTGTTTTTTCGATTAAATCAGTCGGGCGCATTAAAGATTTAGAAGATAAACTAGGCCAAAATGGAATGAAACAAACAGGTAATTTAGGTATTGCCCATACTCGCTGGGCAACACATGGCAAACCGACCGAAGCTAACGCCCACCCTCACTCAGATTGTAAAAATAAAATTTGGCTGGCTCATAATGGTATAATTGAAAATTATAAAGAATTAAAAGAACGGCTAGAAGCTAACGGCCATGTTTTTAGATCGGAAACTGACACCGAAGTCATCGTTCATTTGTTAGAAGATTTATATGAGGGTAATTTAACCGAGACTTTAGTTAAGGTTCTACCAATGTTAAAAGGCACTTATGGCTTGGTTTTGTATCACGTTGATGAGCCCAATAAAATGCTGGCTGCCAGATGCGGTTCGCCCCTAGTTGTTGGTTTAGCGGAAGGTCAAACGATTGTTGCTTCGGATGTTTCAGCAATTGTTAATTATACGCGTCAAATTATTTATTTAGACGACGGCGAAATTGCCGAGATAAACGGCGATGGTTTTAGAATTATCAATTTAAAAAATAAAGAGATAGACAAGAAAATTAATAATATAGATTGGGATATCGGCGAGTGCGAAAAAAAGGGTTACCCTCATTTTATGCTTAAAGAAATTTTTGAGCAGCCGGAAACAATAATAGATAGCATGCGCGGCCGAGTTATTTTAGAAGAGGGTAAAGTTAAGCTGGGCGGGCTGGAAATTTTATTAAATGAATTGCGCAGGGTTGATAAAATAAATATAGTTGCTTGTGGTACAGCTCGTAACGCTGGTTTAGTGGGTGAATATATGCTTGAAGAGTATGCCGGTTTATCATGCGAAGTTGATTATGCTTCAGAATTTCGTTACCGCAAGCAAGTGTTTAATGGTAAAACAGCATCTATAGCCATTAGCCAGTCAGGCGAAACCGCGGATACTTTGGCCGCGGTTAGAGAAGCTAAAGAAAAAGGCGCTTTAACTTTAGGTATAGTTAACGCGGTCGGTTCAACTATCGCACGCGAAACCGATGCCGGCGTTTATAATCATATCGGACCGGAAATATCAGTCGCTTCGACTAAGGCTTTTACTTCCCAAGTTACTATTCTAACTTTATTAACCGTTTTGCTCGGCCGGCAAAGACAGATGTCGCTAGTAACCGGACAAAGGATTATTAAAGAATTATTAAACATCCCGGAAAAAATAAAAAAAGTTTTAGAGTTAAATGACCGGATAAAAAATATCGCTCAAAAATATTATCAAGTTAAGCATTTTGCTTATTTGGGCAGAAAATATAATCAGCCGGTAGCTTTTGAAGGCGCGCTTAAATTAAAAGAATTGTCTTATATTCATGCCGAAGGTTTCGCCTCTGGCGAAATGAAGCATGGCGCCATTGCTTTAATAGATGAAAAATTTCCCAGTTTATTTATCGCGCCGGTTGATAGTGTTTATGAAAAGAATTTAAGCAATATGCAGGAAATTAAATCGCGCGGCGGAAAAATTATCGCGATTACGACCGAAGGCAATGAAAAAATAGAAAATTTAGCCGATGATGTTATTTATATTCCTAAAACCTTAGAAATGCTAACCCCGATTTTATCGGTTATACCTTTGCAGTTGTTTGCTTATCATATGGCGATTTTAAACGGCCGAGATATAGATAAGCCGAGGAATTTGGCAAAAAGCGTGACCGTGGAATGACAAATAAAATTTTATGGAAATTAAACAAAGAACAACTAATGCTCATGGGGTTAAATTGTATATTGAAGACGGCGGCAAAGAAATCGCCCATGCTTATTTATATATTTTAAAAAATGATTTGCACGAAGAGCCTTTCGGTTTTATGGAAGATGTTTTTGTTGATGAAAAACATAGAAGCCAGGGCTTAGGCAGTAAATTAGTTAAAGAGTTAATAAAAGTTGCTAGGCAAAATAATTGCTATAAATTAATTGGCACTTCAAGGTATGAGCGGCCGAAGGTTCATGCTTTATATATTAATTTAGGCTTTAAAGATCAGGGTAAAGAATTTAGAATTGATTTTTAGACCTTTAAAAACCTTTTCAGAAAAGGTTTTCCCCCCTCCGGGGATAAATAATATTTTCCAAAAATATAAAGTATCGATTTATAATTTAATAGCGGGCAAAGCCCTACGGCCATTAAATTATAAATCGATAAAGTAAATATAGATAAACGTTAAATTATTATGAAAAAATTATTTGGTACAGACGGCATTAGGGGTCTGGCGGGTAGCGAAGAAATGAATGAAAAATTAGCCTTTAGATTGGGTAAAGCCTTAGTGCGGTATTGCCAGGCTAATAAAATTAAGCCGGAAATAATTATCGGCCGGGACACAAGGATGTCCGGTCCGTTATTGGAATTGGCGGTTTCACGCGGGATAACGGCGGCGGGCGGCCAAATAATTTCAGCCGGAGTCATTCCGACTTCGGCGGTTGCTTATTTTGTTAAAGAAGAAAAGGCCGGTTTGGGGTTAGTAATTTCAGCTTCGCATAATCCTTATGAACATAACGGCTTTAAAGTTTTTAAAAACGACGGCGTAAAATTAACGGACGCGGAAGAAAAGAAAATAGAAAAATTAATAGCCGAGGAAAAATTTGATGCCGGCGAGGAAGCTCAAAGTGCCATTCCGGAGATTAAAATTAGTCAAGACAAAATATTATTAAATGATTATACTAATAAGTATGCTGAATTTTTAATTAATATTTTAGATGGCGGTAATTTTAAGGGGTTAAAAATTATTTTGGACTGCGCTAACGGAGCGGCTTATGAGGTTGCCCCCTATATTTTAAAGAATTTAGGGGCGGATGTTACGGTAATTTTTGATTATCCCGACGGGCAAAATATAAACGCAGATTGCGGTTCTGAACATACTGAAAATTTACAAAAGGCTGTTTTAGAAAGGGGAGCTGATATTGGCTTGGCTTTTGACGGAGACGGAGACAGATTAATTGCTGTTAATAAAAAGGGAGAACGACTGACTGGAGACCACTTGCTTTATATCTGCGCCAAAATGTTTAAGAAAAAAAATAAATTAAAAAATAATACAGTTGTCAGCACAATAATGAGCAATATCGGTTTCATTAATGGTTTAAAGAATTTGGGCATCAAACACATTCAAACCGCCGTAGGCGATAGGCAGGTTTATAGCGCCCTGGTAAGCGGAGGGGCAATATTAGGAGGCGAAGAAGCCGGACACATTATATTTTTAGACCGCCACACTACCGGCGACGGGATAATAAGCGGTTTAATGCTGCTTTCGGCAATAAAATATTTCGGTAAACCGTTGTCAGAATTAGCTGAAGAAATTTTTTTAATGCCTAAAACATTGCTTAATGTAGAAGTAAAAAATAAGCCGGACCTTTCGGCCATACCAGAGATTCATGAGATTATTAAAGATACGGAAAAATATTTAGGCGAAGCAGGTAGAGTGCTTGTCCGTTATAGCGGTACTGAGCCTTTATGCCGCGTGATGATTGAAGGTAAAAATAAACAAGAAATAGAAAATTTAACTGAAAAAATAGGCGAAGTTATTAAAAATAAATTAAATTAGTTATATGAATAAAATTATTTTAAAAGAAAAAGATAAGGCAGAAAATAAGTTGTTAAAAAAATTTGGCGTGGTAATTTTAGCGGCCGGACAAGGGAAAAGGCTTAATTGCGGCGATTTGCCTAAGGTATTATATAAAATAGGCGGCCGGCCGATTATCAGTTATATCTTAGAAGAATTGGAAAAGGGAGGTTTAATTAAAAGCCAGATTTGTTTGGTAGTTGGTTTTAAAGAGGAATTGGTAAAAGAAAAACTCGGTCCGGGTTATATTTACGCCTCGCAGACCGAACGGTTAGGAACAGCGCATGCCACTTTAACCGGAGAAATGGCGCTACCGGCAGATTTTGAAAACTTTATTGTATTAAACGGCGATGATTCAGCGTTTTATAAATTTAATTCTCTTGTTGAATTAATAGAATCACATCTGGCCAATGATAATGATATTAGCATTTTAACCTGCGAACCGGATAACGCCCAGGGGTTGGGCCGTGTTGTGCGCGGCGTAAATGGCGAGGTGTTGGCGATAGTAGAAAAAGAAAACATGACTCCGGAGCTGGAAAAAATAAAAGAAATCAATACCAATACATTTTGTTTTAAAAGAGATTGGTTTAAAAAGCATTATCAAAATTTAAAGCCGATTGCCGGGTTGGGAGAATATGGCTTGCCAAGTTTTGTCGGCGAGGCTTTGGTTAATAAGTCAAAATTTCAGGCGGTTAAATTAAAAAATTCAAACGAATGGTTTGGCGTTAATACGCCGGAGCAATTAGCCGAGGCGGATAAAAGAAAAAGAAATATTTAATTTTATGCAGCAAATTTTAGATTTACATATCCATTCAAAATATTCGCGTTCCTGCTCGCCGCAACTGACATTGGAAAATATTGAAACGGCTTGCAGGATTAAAGGCGTGGACATTATCGCTACCGGAGATTTTACTTTTCCGGATTGGTTTAGTGAGATTAAAAATAAATTAGTTGAGACCAAGCCGGGGTCTGGATTATATATTTTGAGGCAAGCCAAAGATGATAAAGTAAAATTTATTTTATCCACTGAAGTGGCGTTAATTTATAAAGACGGCGGTAAGGCTAGGAGAATTCATCTAGTAATTCACGCTCCGAGCATAAAAGCGGCTGAAGAGTTAAATAATTATTTAGATAAAGATTTTAATATCCGTTCGGACGGACGGCCGATTTTAGGACTCGCGGCCCCTGATTTAATGAAGCTGTGTCTAAGTATTAATAAAAAGTTTTTGATTTATCCGGCGCATATTTGGACGCCATGGTTTGCGGTTTTCGGTTCAAAGTCAGGCTTTGATAAAATGGAAGAATGTTTTCATGAATACACTAAAAATATTTATGCCATAGAAACCGGTTTGTCCAGCGATCCGGAGATGAATTGGCGCTTATCCGCTTTAGACAAATTAACTATTTTATCAAATTCTGATGCTCATTCGCTACAGAATATTGCGCGCGAAGCCAATGTTTTTAAAATGAAAGAAATAACTTATGATGAAATTTATAATATTATTAAAAATAAAAAAATATTTTTTAGTGATGTTATCCACAATTCGGCTGAAAATGATAATAATATCGGCGTGATGCATACTTTGGAATTTTATCCGGAAGAAGGCATGTATCATTACGACGGACATCGCGCTTGCGGCATAAGTTTTATTCCGAGAGAAACCAGAAAACAAAAAAATATTTGTCCGGTTTGCAAAAAACCGTTAACCATCGGCGTGATGTATCGGGTTGAAGAGTTGGCGGACAGGCCAGCTTTTACCGAAGTTTCCTCCGGCGCTAAGATTTTTTTGGGTAAGCCCGTAAGTTTAAATCCGCCGCCGGGACAAGCTAAATTTATTAAGATAGTTGAGCTGGATAAAATTATCGCAGAAGCTATGGATGTTAAGTCTAGGCGGTCTAATAAAGTGCAAATGGTTTACAACAATTTAATTAAGCAAGGCGGTAATGAGTTAAATATTTTATTAAATATTAGCCTAAAAGATTTAGTAAAGATGGCTGATGAGTCCGTAGTGGAAGGCATTAAGCGAGTGCGTGAAGGCCGGCTTATAATAAGGCCTGGTTTTGACGGCCAATACGGCGAAATTAAAATTTTCAGCGAGCAAGAAAAAAAGAAAAATAAACAAAAAAGTTTTTTTTAATAAAAAATAGAAACGGTTAGAACCGTTTCTATTTTTTTATTTATAAAGCAGAACTTTATAAACTATTTCCTTTTCTTCTTTTTGGTCGCTTTCTTCTTAGCAACTTTTTTGGTCGCTTTCTTCTTAGCTTTTTTCTTAGCCATATTTTTTACACCCCCTTTCGTTGTGGCAAAAAATTTTTTTATTAATAAATTTTTTGCTGGTTATGTGAATTTTTTTAACTGCATCTTTATTATACCATAAAAAAAAATTGTCAACAAGTGTTTTTGTTAAAAAATTCATTTTTGACAATAAATTTTATTTAGATTACATTTTATATATAAATAATCGCGGCGAATAATTTTTTTACTAAAATAATAATTATGATTTCAGAAAATAATAACGGCAAAACAGACAATACGATTTTAATCGGTGATTTTGGCAGCCAAGTAGTGCAGTTAATTGCCAACAGGTGCAGAAAGGCGGGCGCTTACTCGCAAATAGTTCCGGCCAACTTACTATTAGAAAAAGCGCGCGAAATAAAACCGGCCGGAATTATAATTTCCGGCGGTCCGGCCAGCGTTTATGAAAAAGGCGCTCCAACCGTGGATAGGGCAATTTTTGATTTGGGCATTCCGATTTTGGCGATTTGCTATGGCCATCAGTTGGTCGGCCATTTGCTCGGCGGTAAAGTTATTCCCGGGCAAGGCGAATACGGTTATCGTGAAATTCAAACTTTGAACGTTAAAGGAACTTTGTTTGAAGGTTTGCCGGAAAAAATTATTACCTGGATGAGCCACGGCGATCAGGCCGTAGAATTGCCGCCCGGGTTTGAAACAATTGCCAAAAGTGAAACTTGCCCGATTGCCGCTACGATTAATCGCGAAAAGAAAATTATTACCGTCCAGTTTCATCCGGAAGTTGAACACACGCGGCATGGCCAAGAAATGATTAATTATTTTTTGCGACAAATTTGCCAAACAGCCGGTAAATGGACCATGTCCTCTTTTAAAGATAGGGCGATAAAGGAAATCAGAGAGCAATTAGGAAAAAAAGATTATGTCTTAGTGGGAGTTAGCGGTGGCGTGGATAGTTCCACTTTATCGGTTTTAAGTTCTTTGGCGGTTGGCAAGCGGGCAATTTCCGTATTCGTCAGTAACGGATTGCTTAGAAAAAATGAAGAAATTGAAGTGCCGGCTTATTTGCAAAAGGCCGGCGTTAAGGTAGAAACGGTTGACGCGGAAGATTTGTTTTTATTCCGTTTGGCCGGTGTGATTGACCCGGAGGAGAAGAGAAAAATAATCGGCGCGACTTTTATTGAAGTTTTTGAAAAAAAAGCTAAAGAAATTGAGGCGGAGCGCGGCATAAAAATTAATTTTTTAGGCCAGGGCACACTTTATCCAGACGTGATTGAATCAACTTCGGCGCACGGCGGCCCAACGGCGCGAATTAAATCGCATCATAATGTCGGCGGTTTGCCGGAAAAAATGGGGTTAAAGCTGATTGAACCATTCCGTGAAATTTTTAAAGATGAAGTCAGGCAATTGGCGCAGGAGCTAAATTTGCCTAAAGAAATTTGGGCGCGCCATCCTCATCCCGGACCGGGCCAAGCTATCCGCTGTATGGGTGAAGTTACGCGCGAGAAATTGGCAACGCTTAAAGAAGTTGACGCGATTTTTATGGAAGAGTTGCATGAGAGCGGAAAATATTATGAAGTCGGGCAAGCCTTTGCGGTTCTGACGGGAAATAAAAGCGTGGGTGTGGTGGGCGACGGCCGGGCGTATGATTATGTAGTAGCCTTGCGCTCGGTAGATACCACGGTTTATATGACCGCGGAAGTTTCGGATCTGGGACATGATTTTTTGTGCCGGGTTGCCAACCGTATTATTAATGAAGTAAAAGGAGTCGGCCGCGCAGTTTATGACATAACCTCAAAACCGCCGGGCACGATTGAATGGGAGTAAAGAAAATTTATATAAATAAAAAACGGGCTTTATAAATCCCGTTTTTTCTATATAAAATAATTAAAGGTGGTAAGGGGGCTGAATAAGTTTGTTGCTTGCTTTTCAGCCCTCTGTTGAAATGTTTCACGCCTCCTCCTCTTGTCGTTGTCGGCTTGGCTGCAAGCAGTATCTCACCGAATGTGAGTACAATGAGACCAGACACGACTACTTATGTTGATACTTTTATTTTAACAAAATTATAACATTAGTCAAGTTTAAAATTGTTTTGACATTTAGCTTAATTTAGGCTAAAATAAATTAATTAACCCTGTGAAATATGCAGCGCATCCCAAAGGGATTTCACAGGGTAAATTTGTGAAATTTTTTATATATGGCTGATAAAAAACAAAACATAAAACAAGCCAATAATCCCTTTCCGGCTATGGAGGAGGCGGTTTTGAATTTTTGGGAGAAGAATGAAATTTTCAAGAAATCAGTTGAGAGAGAAGCACCTAAAGGCGATTATATTTTTTATGACGGGCCGCCGTTTGCCACGGGCGAACCGCATTACGGCCATATTGTCGCCAGTATTATGAAAGACGCGGTGCCAAGATATTGGACTATGCAAGGCTACCGGGTGGAACGCCGCTGGGGTTGGGATTGCCATGGCTTGCCGGTAGAAAATTTAGCGGAAAAAGAGCTTGGTTTTAAAAATAAGCAGGACATAGAAAAAATGGGCGTGGCTAAATTTAATGATTATTGCAAAAGCATAGTTTTGCGCTATGCCGAAGAATGGAAAAAAACCATTAAGCGCATCGGCCGCTGGGTGGATATGGAAAATGATTATAAAACCATGGACCCGGGTTATATGGAAACTATTTGGTGGGTTTTTAAAAATTTATGGGATAAAAAGTTAGTTTATCAGGGCTATAAAGCCATGCATATCTGCCCGCGTTGCGGTACTACACTATCCAACTTTGAGGTAACGCAGAATTATAAAGAGATTAAAGATTTGTCGGCGATTGTGAAATTT
>Ga0247841_10013494_pt1 | contig 10423 bp, 14 predicted proteins | sample LaCruzMarch2015__2_FD_192410 | JGI IMG/M metagenome (GOLD analysis project Ga0247841, IMG submission 192410) | Freshwater microbial communities from meromictic Lake La Cruz, Castile-La Mancha, Spain - LaCruzMarch2015_18m | ecosystem: Environmental > Aquatic > Freshwater > Lake | place: Spain...
ATCGTCGTCCTCGTAAAGGATTGACTCCGTGAACTTGTATGGTCCTGCGAAGGACTCGTAGGGTCGGAATTGACTGAAGCCAAGGTCCGCCATTACCTCATCAACGAACCGAACCCTTTCCGCATCAAGTTGGACGCTTTCTTCCCTGGTCAGTGAAGGCATTGGGTCCCTCCTGCTCTTGATATGGCATTGAGCAAAAATGAGGTTATACCATGTCCGCCATCCTCTCCTTGTCACGATGGTATCAAGAAACCTATGAACAGCAAAGGTTTCTTCCATTCCAGGCAGCGCGGATCGGACATCCACCCCAACCCCCGTGCATTAACGCAGAGAGGCGCCCACCTCTGCACGAGGGGCCGGGGAGTTGGTCACGGTCAAGGCGCTGGCCAAATCGTTGGGGTACTCAGATTACCGTGACCTTGCAAAGCTCATGAAACGCAATGCCGTGGAATTTGGGGGTAAAACAACCGGGGCCAATTTGCCCCAGGTTGACAACGGCCGCAATATCAACAGGATGGTTAGTGCCATTAGCTACCACGGTTCAGGAGCGGGCCACCGAAACAATTGTGCTTGACCGGCTGCGTTCGAAGAAGTAGCCTGCTATAGGGGGGTATAGGCTTTATCGGCAACGTCACGCCGGATTCACCCTTTGTGGGGAACGATACGGGGGGTTTTCGGGGTCAGAGGAAGCACCCGACGACGGGTTATCGGCCCGCAGACCCCCGGAATGGCAAGTCCGCATAATTCCGGATCCCACAGGCGGGACAGGCACGACAGGGTTTACGAAGAAGTTGAACCGCATGTCGCCATAATCCATTTCATCCACAAAACAACCAAGGAGATGGAACAATGAAGGCGTTAGCAGTCGGTCTGGTCATCCTGTCGCTGGCTTGTTCCGCGTTCGCAGGACAGGAGGATGAGAATGTAATTCAGTTGGTGAACCAGGCTTCGGATGCATTCAAAACCAAGGGGAAGGACCAGGCCTTGAAGTTGATCGCCGCTTCGTCAGGCCCCTTGCGCAAGGGTTCAATCTATGTGTTCGCCGTTGACTTCAAAGGCAGGTTCGTAGCTCACCCAGTGCAGGAAGACCTGCGTGGTCAGGATGCCTGGGAACTTCAAGATGCGAAAGGGAAATTCATTACTCAGGATTTCATCAAGATTGCCAAGGAAAAGGGTGAGGGCTGGTCTGAGTACTGGTGGCTTAGGGTGAATGAGACCACACCCACCCTCAAGAAGACATACATCAAGCGAGTACCGGGCGAAGACCTCTTAGTTGGTGCGGGATATTACATCGTCAAATAGCGAAGGCTAGGGGTCAGTCTGCTCTTGGCTCATGTTGACTCGATGCCCAAAGCTTGCTCTTGGACCACCGGTAAGGATTTTCCCACAAAAGTCGTTATTGCCATTTTTGTGGGAAGTTATTCGACGGAGTCTTGCAAGTTGACGGTGATTCGAGTATCCGCGGCCTTGGACTACCTGTCCGACCGTCACTCACTTCTCCCCGCTGTTGTCCACGATCTCGATGTCTCTTGGCTGCGTGTTGGCCCGGAAGAATGGACGTGCAGGAAACTGGCTCTGCTGGCGGCTCCTATGGGGTCCCTAGCGGATGCTCCAGTGGGGAGGGTCCAGCTTGCCGCCATCGCATATTATTACTCTACCTCCCCAAGTCCACACATACACCACCGGAGATTTTTCACAGAAACTTAGCCCCGCACCCACTTAGCCCCCCCAGGGGGGGCGAGTAGCCGCTTCCGCCCTTTTCAGAGACCAATGTCAAAAGCGAATGGGCTATCAGCAACGAGCGAAACAAGGTTGACATAGCCTACCATGCCAACAAAAATAGGGTCATCCTAACTCAGGGGGGACGGCAAATGAGCAACAGGAGCGTTTCCGGGGGTATTCTTATTTTGGTTATGATTGCCGTTGTGGTCTTCTACATTGGCTGGAAATTTTTTGGGGGATCACGAATGCGGTTGAAGCCAGCGCATTCCAGCAAGACATTTTGCGAATGCTGAAAATTGGGGAGAAGCCCGACGTTAACGTGACGGATGGTGATGGTCGGACAGCGCTTATGTGGGCGGCTGCAAATGGGGAAGAGAACCTATGTGCAGTATTTGTCAGTCTCGGGGCCGACCTAAATCTACGCGACAAGCGAGGCCGGACAGCCCTGAGCCATGCTGCGGCCAATGGACAGTCGGGGGCTGTGAAATTTCTCGTGGAGCGGAAAGCAAACGTGAATTTGGCCGACAACAACGGTATCGCCCCCTTGATGTGGGCGTGTCTAAATGTACATCCGCAGACCGCCGAATTCTTGCTTCAACATAATGCGGACCCCAACTTGAAAGATAAGAAAGGCCGGACGGCCGCCCGGTTCGTTCAAGAGACGTCCGCACAGTATCAGCAGCTAGCGAAGATGATGGTCAAGTGATTTGACGTCCGTCGCAGCCCGGGCGTGGGGGGAAAATCGCAGCATCCCGGTTATTACATTCCCCTTTGGACCGCCCGTTTTTGATGAGGCTCACTTTCCGGAGTCGCTTCAGGCACAGCCCCTTGGAAGATCGGTGAAGCGATTTTTTGAGGAATTTTGACTTGGCTTGACGATTCAGGCAACATTTTCAGGAGAGTCTTGGAGATCTAAACGAAAGCGGTCCCCCCACCTGCGGCAAAATCCACCACAACAAAGTCGGACGAAAAGCACCGGGGGCATTTACTACCGCTAGCCCAAAAAGGTTGCTTGCATTCTCGACAGTATTTGACTTGAAGCATGAAATCGCATTCTGCATAGAGTATTGTGATTTTCATGCTCCAGTCTTCTACGCATCTTTGAAGCGCTTCAGATTTTGTCGATATGTTCCCGAGAAGCAACCCGCGGACATCCGTAAGAGATCTTTCCTTGGATTCGGCGATCAAATATTTCCTAAGCTGATTTAGGTCCTTCAGGTGAAGGGGGTCATTCTTTATTTCCACCACAAGGCTGACATAGGGCCATCTGAACACAACGTCGGCTTGGCTGCCGTCAGGATACTTATGCTGCCGAAGAATTTCATGGCTCGGCGCGATATCAAAGAGACTCGGAAATCTGCAAAGCAAGTCTTCTATCATCTTCTCTCGATCAACGTAAACCATTGACAGCCCTCCTTGCCGTCAATTCTTCCGCGATCTTTGTGAGTCTTGTTTCTAGCTTTGTCTTCTTGCTTGCCCCTGCCCGGATCCCAAATTTCTGCCGGAATCCTTTCAATTTGTCCTCAACTCCGTCTTTATCAGGAAAATGTTCCTTTAACATGGTCAGCATCTTCGTTGGAGTACTTTTGCACAGATCGTCATAGAAATCCTCGATCAATGTCTCCCTTTCCCGAGCTTCAGCGTCGACTTTCTTGATCGCCTCCAAAAGGTCATTGTCTTTCTCCTCCTGGTATGCCTTCATCAAGGCGTCTTTAAAGTAAGCAGCCTTTGCGGTCCCCTTAGCATCGATCTTAAATCGTGAGCAAAGTTGCTTTAACCAGAGCAGGGTGACGATTTTCGCATCAGCCTTGCTAAGAATTTCCTTGGCTTTTCCTTCAGTAGCTTTCTTGAGAAGGTTGAGAAGGGCAGTGTCAAATCCTGGCGGCTTGGTGAAGTCCGGGGAGTCGAGCAGCTTCTTCAGAGCGGACCAATTCTTGTTTCCCATTTCAGTTCTCCAAGGCGGCCAAGATCTTTTGGGCAAGCTCTTTGAATTGCTGGGTAGCTTCCTTGGCCGGATCACCGTTAATCACAAAAATCGGACGATTCTGCTCTGCTGCCTGAGCGAATGCGGTGGTGTCCTTTATGGTGGGAGCCATTAGCTCACACTGCGGTGGCAACGTGCCTTCGTTTTTCAAATCTTTGACCGCTCTCCTCAATTCCGCCATTCCTGCAGTAGCGGCCTTGAGCCCTTCTTTGTACCTGTTGACGATAATGCCGCGAATGGGAATCACCTTCCCGAAATTTGCCCCCAAAACACCGCCAAGTTCTCTGAGACGGCTGACAAGCTCCTTGAACCCTACAAGGGACAGGAAATCAGGTATACAGGGGACGAAAATGAACCTGCTCATCGCGATTGCGTTCTGAGTTACCCTGTAGGTATTTGGTGGGCAGTCAATGATAACGACATCATATATGGGCAGGAAAGGTTTCAGCGTTTCGCTCATAATTTGCTGCACGGGTATGTCGGGATGGATTCGCCATAGAAGATCCTCCGCATCCATCATTTTGTAAGTGCTGGGAAGAAGATCCAGGTTCGGCGCGAGAGCGATGGGGAAGGGATTCTGGACGAGAGCGGTCGGAAATTTGAACCCGTGGGTCTTGAATTCCCAATCCCGAAAAATTTGAAGGACCGTGTTTTGTGGTTTCTTCATGACTTGTTTCCGCCACTGCTCTGCTCCCATCGCCCAAATGCTTGCATTCGCCTGGGCATCCGCATCTATCAGGAGGACCTTCTTGTTGAACGGTTCCCGAGCTAGAGTGGCGGCCACATTCACGGCCACAGTTGTCTTACCAACTCCTCCCTTAAAATTCACAAAGCAGATGACGTTCTTTGCCATTGCGTCCCTCTCAGTGACCAAACCATAGCGGTGAGGAGTTTCGCTTTGCATTTCCCCCAAATTGGCACGCTCCCATAATACCGGACTCCCGTCGGTACACAACCCAAAACCACCTTTTCTGTTGCCTTTTCCGTTTCTCATACGACCGTCATCAGGGCAACCTGAATCCGGGCGCCTTCCTGGTATGCCTTCAGTCCTAAGGCCGCACGCGTACAGATCTGTTCAGGCTGACACGCACCACTTGTCTCTCGGGGGAAACGTTCCGTGTGGCTCTCGCTGCGTCTTGTGCAAGCCCAGTAGCATGGAGCGACTGGGGTGTGACCGGGGGGCGGGGAGGGGCGCAGGCCCGCGCGCATTAGCTTATATTCATGGGGCCCCAGAGGGAGTCTCACACACATCTTCCTTCAATCCTTTTCGGGGACTCGTAGGAGCTTGTCTTCTTTCTCCTCCTCTTTTCCCAACACGCCTTTACCTTCTGGCGCCATAGCTTTGCACTCGGCGCAGAGGTCCACGTATTCGATTTCCTCATCTCCGTGGTGTACGACTCCGTGATATCCGTGGGATGTGATGCGTTTGCCGCAGATGTTGCAGAGGGTGTAGCTCATTCTTCCTACCCCCACACGCCGAGTTCTCTCAATGTTCTGACACATTCGGCATAGACGTGTTTCCCGTTGCCGAGCTGGTGGACAGCAAAGCTCAGGGGCCCCATTTCGCAAGATAGGCGAGTCGCCTTCTGCCAGCGCTCACCAGAGGTTGGGAAACGCGATAGCTGATACAAACCACGCTATTCGTGTTGATCTATGTTTCGAAGCATACCGCAGTGTCAATCTGGCATATTTTAATGGGATTTATCCGGGATTGACAGCAATCTCAGCATAGTGATATGCTTTTTGCCGTACCTTTATTCGAAGGAGAATATTATGAGTAATAAGATAGGAAAAGGAGATATTGTTCAACTGAAAGGCGGGGGACCACGAATGACAGTCGAAAGCTTTGGAAGGCATAGCGGTAGACCTGGAACAATAACAGCATATTGTGTATGGTTTGATGAAAAAGGGAAAAAGCACGACGGTCTTTTTGTTCCCGAGTCACTTGAAAAAGTGTGAACACCTCGATACAACCCCAACTGGGAATGCCATCAGCGATGGTAATCACCGCGCGCCACTTGGCAAAACGGGCACCCATCTGAGAGTATTCAGCCAGGCAGGTGCGCAATCCATCCAGGCCTTCGGTTATTTTCTCACCTGGGTGACCAGCCATATCTTTCGCTCCAGTGTCAACCTTGATACCCTTTGAGCCTTCAAGCGTGCTGTCCGTTTTTTAATCTGTTCCGGGGTTCTTACTTGTTTAACAGCTCTAGAAATGGTCTCTGGGCCACCTTTTAGTGCCCTAATTTGTTCTCGTTTTGCCAACCGTGTCAAATCCTTGGCTGTGTATAGCTTCATTTCTCCTCGATTGACTGCATCTTGAAGCTCAGAAACACCATGTCTTTGAACGTGCCGAGCCTGATCAACAGAAGCCCTCCCTACCTTCATCAGTTTCGCAGCAGTCTCAATCGTAACCGGTGGAGATGCCTTGTAATTTCCAGCAGATACATCATACGATGCCTCTGCAGTCGCGTCTACGAACATGGAAAGCGGTTCAGCCGGGCTCTGCTTTCGTTTTGAGCGATGTTAGCGTCGAGGTCATCGTCGCGGTGAGAGGCAGGTGTAAAGAAAGTTGACACCTCTACCAGCAAGAGGGGGCGGCGGTCGCCCATTAGGTCTTATTAAGGCGGGGCCCCATTGGGACTCCTACACAGGGGCTCCGTTGTAGAGAAGTGACAACCCAATTCGATGCCCCCCTGAAGACACGCTATAAGCCGTTGTGGATGGCCTCTTCGTATGCCTCATTCAGGAGCGGACTTCTGAGTACCTTTTCCAAGACCTCCGTCCAATGGGCAGGCAACAAATCTCCGCAGTCCTCTGCGGTACATTCGCCATAGCCATCTAACTCTGCGAGAAGTTCGTAATACGGCTTTGTCATAATACGGGAACAGTCTATAAACCCATGATCTTTAGTGAGGAAAGTGTAATCGGCCTTCTTGACCGGGAACTGCAAAGGCAAGAGATTTTTGTTTTTGCGCGTGTCGTCTGAAATACGCGAGTTGAACCGAACGAACAGGAGGAGAGGCTTATAGGTACAGTCCTTTACCTCGCCCAACAGGACCGCCCACTTGGGATGATTCGGCCATTCAAACTTGCACTGGATTATTCGCCCCTGGCTATACCACGCGCCGTCAGACATGCGCCCCCTCCAGAGCATCTCACGCTGGTTCGGCCTCAATGTCGAGGTGCTGCAAAAGATTCTCGTTGTCCTCGGCGACATCGTACAACGACATGGGTTCAGATCTCTTGCCCGATTGTCGCTTTTCAAGTCTTTCCCATGCTGTCCGGTATGCCTTATCCGTGGCTAACTCATGCATCCTGTCAAATCGCTCCTCTGGTTTGTAATGCCCGTGTTCCGCATGCACTTCGTCCAAAATCTCGCGAGCGACCCTTGACAAGAACCTCATTTCAGCGGATGACCTCCCCTTGACTGTATTGGTGGGCGCTCGTTCTACAATCAAGAATCTCTGGGCATACTCACCAAGCCAGTGGTCCTGCTTGGGGTCTCCCATTGCTGCGTTCAGCAAGTCCAGAGTTTCCGACCCCACGGCTCCCCAAGGCAGAGCAGAAAAAGTGCCACCAGTAATGGTCTGACCCCATCGATGCAACTGGGTCTTGTCGGCCCAGTACATCATTTTCACCAGTTGGTACCTATCCATCACCCCGCCCGACTTCTGAATCAGGTAGAGCATTGCAGCAATCGCGACGTCTGGCTGAAATCCAGACATGTCAGACCTCCTCGTCCGCTCGGGTAACCTCTTCTTAACATAAGACCACTCAACCGGCCATTTGATTCTGATGGCCCCAAGTGCCTCATGGTAGCTAGACTACTTGTGTTAGAGCCGTCTACTTGCCAGCACTTACCAGAGGTTTTCAAAGGTATCTTCAAACGGCTTGATATCGCGCCATTGCAGCTCACCCGGTTGCCGGAAGGCGCTCGCCCGGAATGAAGTGGTGATCTCTATCCTTCTGCTCTCAACTCACTGACCATCTCTGCGGAAGAGGCAATTCTGATGAGACCCTCCGTGATGTCGCGAATATTCCGATTTGAGTTTCTTACAGAGTCCAGTATATCGAGATAGAGAGAAGAAGCCCTTGGCGAACAGCTCCCTTCAATGAGCCTATCCTCGTGGCCGGTGGCAAAATCCAACGTTGTCTGCGCGAGCTGCCCATGTTGGGAGAGCAGGTGATCCAGTAACCCTCTGTCACAGGTCGCCAGGACATCCCTTAGAATCGACAGCAACTTCGTGAAGACGTCGAACAACTGCTTCAACTCACTCATGGCATTCTCGCTGAATGCAATGCCGTCTCGGTGCTTTATCATGCTCGCTTTGAGAACGCTTTCCAACAAATCTCCCACTCGTTCCAGCCGACCGGGAAATAGGATGAGCTCCTTCAACACAGCAGACGAGCCCGAGGGCGAGCGAAGCAGACGTGGCGTGAGAGTTCTTTCCTCGTTGTGGACATCTTCGGCCAGGATCTCGCCCCGGCGGAACATTCTCTCGTCCCCAAGCACCAGAGACTTGTAAAGCGTGTTAGACAGCTCGATGAGTTTGCTGCACATGACCCACAAGCCTTCTTGCAGAGTCCTGATTTCTGTTGGCGGGGCACTCAACAATTCACGGAGCCTGGAAAGATCCGAATCCAACTTCGGGTTGATCAAGCGAAAGGGATCGATAAAACGCACCTTCTCCTTTTCCTTCATTTGCCTTTCCTCCTTTGCGATCGTACCTCTCATCTCGTTATGATCAGGGCCTTCGGCAACCCGTTTTCAGGTCACCGGGGGTCGAGTGTTAACCGATTAGGTTAATCTAGGTTTTTTCGGCCATGCTTAGCCCACCATTCCTCTTCCGGCCGAAAGCCAGCCAGACGATCTCTGCTTGGAGTTTTTCGGCGACGATTATGACTGTGCAAAGACAGGGGGAGGCCCCGTTTTTCCAAAGTTTCAAGGTTGCGAAAGGGATCTTCGTGCGCTTTGCGAAATGATTCAGGCTCTCGCCTTCTTTGCGAAACGATGTGACACGATCAAAGAAGGTTTCCTCTTGCGTCTCGGCGGGGGATTCCCCGAGTTCCTCCGGAATCATAGGTTGCTCGGCATTCGCGCTTGCATCTTTCTCTGGTACACCATAGTGTTCCATTTGCCAATACCTCCCATGGCTCTGGTCGTATTGGTCGGGCCCGGTAGAAGCCGACACTTCTCCGGGCTTTCGCTTTCCCTGAAACGAAAACAAAGGTGTGATGCAAGGCGGAATGTGTGGGGTCGGGGGGATGATGTCACAACGGTCGCGCGGATTGCAAGTCTTTTTTACGCAGTGCTGTGACAAAGATCAGTCATCGTCGCTCTTTTGGAGCAAATTAATCAGCTAGACCGCGCTTAAAGGGCCACTCATTGCGCGGTTGGTTGCGCAGGTTGCTTCACCCCTAGCCTTTCGCATTCGATAAAGTGGGTATCCTAATGACGAGCGGATTTTTGATCCGATTCCGGGCCGACGGACACCGATTTTCACTGTGTCAATTTTGTGTCGTTCGGTTGTGCTTCGTTGTGCTAAATAGTGATTTTGGTGGAACGGTCGCCCTGGCTATGTTGGTGATATTGCTAAACTAGTGTGCCTGCGGTTCAGACTTAAAATCCCTTGGGGCTTGTCCCCGTGACGGTTCGAGTCCGTCCTCAGGCACCAGAAATGGTCAAAGGATTCGGGATGTCTTCCGAGTCCTTTTCTTTTTGGCTGTCGCGGTGGGATAATAGTCCGTCGTTCTTCGGTCCCTCACATATCACGTACTGAGCCTGAGCGTCTTGCTGAAAAGTTTACCATTCCTCTATCCAACTCTGACGTTCATCACCGAGCCGCCGGGTGCCACTGCCGGCTCGTCCGACAGTGCGATGCTATTCGGACGGAATTTTGGGTAACCGCCATAACCGAAAGGTCGGCATGAGGTCGGCCCCTACGGACAAAATGCCTCCTCAGTTCATCCGCGCTCTGAGGTCTCTTCCCGACGAACGGAATCGTGAAGTACGACAGATCATCCCTCTGTCCTCAACTCCCCTATCATCTCCGCGGAACAGGCAATTCTCATGAGCCCCTCCGTGATGCTGCGAAGGTGACGATTTGCGTTTCTCACGGAGTCCAGTATGTCGAGGTAGAGAGAAGAAGCCCTTGGCGAACAAATCCCTTCAATGAGCCTATCCTCGTGGGCGGAGGCAAAATCCAGCGTCATCTGAGCGAGGAGTCCATGTTGGGATAACAGGTGATCCAATGACCCACGGTCACAGGTCGCCAGGACGTCCCTTAGAGTAGAAAGCATGTTCGTGAAGACGCCGGACAACTGCTCTAATTCGCCCATAGCATTCTCGCTGAATGGAATGCCGTCTCGGGCCTTGATCATGCTCGCTTTGAGGACACTTTCCAACAAATCCCCCACGCGTTCCAGCCTACCGGGAAACAGGATCAGCTCCTTCAACAGCGCCGTTGAGTCCGAAGGCGAGCGTACCAGATGAGCGGTAAGTGTTTTTTCCTCGTCGTGGACCTCTTCGGCCAGCACTTTGCCCCTGCTGAACTTTTTCTCGTCCGGAAGCACGAAAGACTTATAAAGCGTGTCAGAAAGTTCCAGGAGCTTACTGCACATGACCCAGAGGCCTTCTTGCAGAGTCTCGATTTTTGCGGGCGAGGCGCCCAACAATTCATGGAGCCTGCTAAGATCCGAATCCAACCTCGGGTT
>Ga0247841_10013495_pt1 | contig 10423 bp, 8 predicted proteins | sample LaCruzMarch2015__2_FD_192410 | JGI IMG/M metagenome (GOLD analysis project Ga0247841, IMG submission 192410) | Freshwater microbial communities from meromictic Lake La Cruz, Castile-La Mancha, Spain - LaCruzMarch2015_18m | ecosystem: Environmental > Aquatic > Freshwater > Lake | place: Spain...
TGGTGGGTATTTCTTTTCAATACGGTTTGGTATTAGTTCAAAGTTTTTGCATGAAATACTCTCAGCCAGTGGTACGGATATGCAAACAGTCTGGAAAAATGCTTGGATTGTACAACAACAAACCAAAAGTCGGAATATATCAGCTGCTATCTTGGTCGTTGCGATTATTAGCGCTACACCAAATTATCAATCGTTACTAAGTCATTTGCAATTAGAAATGGATGATTTATTATTAGGTGTCAAGTGGTATGATCATTTGCGCGAATTGACCGAAAAACATCGTTCGCCAAGGCGTACTGGTGGAATTGCTAGGGATTGGTCTTTTGGTTGGACACCATTACTAGATCGTTTTGGACAAAGAATGGGTGTTTCTGGTGAATCGTTTTTTCAACTTGTGACTCATGATGAGGTCTTGGATCAGTTGGTTGGCATATTTAGTAAAAATGGTCGTCAGAATGTGGCCTTAGTTGGCCAGTCGGGATCTGGCAAGACTGAAATTGTTAATGCTTTTGCCGCCAGATTAATGGATGCAAATTTTGATATACCAAATGGCCTTCGTTTTAGACAAGTTTATAATTTGGATGCAGCGGCATTGATAGCGGCCGCGCCTGATCGAGGTGGTCTAGAACAATTAGTTCCACAAATTCTGAATGAGGCTTATAATTCCAAAAATATAATTGTTTGTTTGGATAATGCGCAATTATTTTTTGAAGAAGGCATTGGATCAGTCGATATTACTAATGTTATATTGCCAATTATAAAAGCCGGAAGTTTACGTATTATTTTGACAGTTGACGAACAGCGATTTTTGCAAATTGGCAAATTAAATCCTGATTTAATTAATTCATTGAATCGAATTGCTGTTTCGCCTGCTGATCGCGAACAAACACTTGCTATCATGCAGGACCAATCTGTTATGATTGAATTTCAAAATGGAGTAACATTTATGTATCAGTCGCTAGCTGAGGCCTATCGATTGGGCGATCGTTATGTGCATGATTGTGCTATGCCCAGCAAGGCGATTAAATTGTTAGAATCATCAGCTAATTACAGCACAGATGGATTGGTATCAGCCGAATCAGTTCGAACAGCTATTGAAAAAACATTGGATATTAAAGTTGGTGTGGCAACTGACACTGTCGAACGTGATAAATTGCTAAATCTAGAAGAATTAATACATGGACGAATGATTAATCAGGTTAGAGCCGTGCAAGTTGTTAGCGACGCTCTCAGACGGGCTAGAGCAGGTGTACGCAACCTTAATCGTCCGATTGGTACTTTTCTATTTTTGGGTCCAACTGGAGTTGGTAAAACTGAACTTGCTAAATCGTTAGCGGAAATATATTTTGGTGGTGAAGATCGTATAATACGACTAGACATGAACGAATATGTTAGCAGCGATGACGTAAGTCGTTTAATAGCTGACGGGGCTGATAATAGCAATAGTTTAACGGCGCGGGTGATGAAGCAACCATTCAGTGTAGTGTTATTAGACGAGATTGAAAAGGCTCATACCAATGTTATGTCAACTTTATTGCAGATGTTGGATGAAGGAATTTTGCGTGATATCAAAAACCGTGAAGTTAGCTTTCGTGATGCGATTATTATTGCTACCAGTAACGCTGGGGCTGATAGGATTCGTGAATATATCAAACGGGGATATGATATTGAACAGTTTGAGGATAGATTTGTTGATGAATTAATTAGTTCTAATCAATTTAGGCCTGAATTTTTGAATCGATTTGATGAGATAGTTATGTTCAGACCGCTTAACAAAGATGAGTTATTGCAAGTTGTTGATTTAATGATTGGCAGTGTCAATAAAACGTTGTCTTTGCAAAAAGTTAGTGTGTCCGTGGCGGATGATGCTAAATTGTATCTTGTGGCAGCCGGTTATGATCCACGCCTTGGCGCAAGACCAATGCGTCGAGTTGTACAACGAGCAGTCGAAAATACTGTTGCAAAATTAATGTTATCAGGTCAAGTCGTGCCTGGCAGTGTTGTCGAAATCTCGCTTGATCAAGTTAAACAGATAATTGAATCCAAAGTCAACGCGGATCAAATAGCACAGGTAAATAAGCCAGTCTAGGGCCTTAGTGTGCCGGCAAATACTTGCCAAGCCAACAGTGATTTAGCAATTAGGCTAAGGATAATGTAGGCGCGTTCACCGTATAGATAATCTTTCCAAGGTCCAATCTTTTTGTATTGTAAAACCATATTTACGGCAAAGCAGTTAAAGAATATAAAGATTGAAACAAATATCCAATAAACGAAATTCGGTGCAGGGCTGGCATTATCGGCTCCTAGCCACATGTAGAAGGCGACTACTAGCCAAGGCACAGCACCAGCGACGCAACCTATCCAATAACTTAACCAATTGGTTTTCTTGGTGGTTTGATTATGAACTTCCATAACTAGTCCCATAATGTTCATAACTGACGTCAATGCGAATATCATAACTAGACTTGATAAATCATAGATTCCGACAAGTAGTGATATTGCGACCATCATAATGCTGGCTGATATTGAATATTCAATCCAACGGGCTTTATTCATGCCTTTCAACAGATTCTCGTTGTAGGTTTTATTATAGACTGTAGCAATTATAAAGTGGGCTGCGGCTGATAGGAAAAAGAATATCGCAATCAACATTGGCAGCGACAGGTCAAATAATACTATGGTGTTTGGCCCCAGGCTTTGGGTAGCATTGTTAAATGATAGATAATTACCACTGACTGGCAAAGCGAATGTTTTGCTGAGGATTAATACAGCAATACCTTGCGCTAGGTGTAAAAATCCAGCCGTTAAATTTATTTTTCGTAAGTTGTCCATTGTAATTTTTTTAATCATATTTCCATTATACATCAATTTAATTTTTACCATTAGAATCTTTGCAGGGTGTCACCTTGCAAAGATCTTGTAAAGAAAATTTTTCAATAGTTACTTTAGAGGCAAAAGAGGATTAATAATCTTACGAAGCCTTTCATTCTTCGCAGTTTTGCTACGGAGAACGGATGGCGAAGTAGGATGGTACAGTGTTATGTATGAAATTAGAACTATTTTAGTATCTTGTTATTGAATGTATTTTGTAGTAGTAGATTTTGTTAGTCAGATTAGTCTTTTATAGCTCGAACCGAGAAGCCGAACGTCTTGTCGTCATCGTAGCGATACGATGCATCGTCCGTGTCATACAACAACCGATTCCATGCATTCGAAACACTGCTCTGCGAGCTAGACCAGAAGTCCGTGGCCGAACCAAGATAGAACCACGAACTACCGTAATTGTAGCCGCCAAGTAAACCATCCCAACCGCTAGTGCCACAGGGAGTTCGTCCTTGACAGTGGCCAACTTTTTTCATCTTATCGGCTGCAACTGCTTCTCCACCTAGATAGGTTATTAATGTTGTATATTCAGCATCAGTTGGTATATGAAAGCCTGTTGGAGCTATACCCTGAGTGCCTGGTGTTGTCGAATATTCCATCATTTCATTCCATTGATAAAGACCACCAGAAATAGTGCAATTAACTGGGTCATTGTCATAACACCACTTTTCAACTATGCTGTCGTTTGCCATATCGATTGAATAATTTTTTATTGTCCCAACATCCAAATTATATTTCATCCAAGTTTGAGTACCGATAGTAACACAGTTTTCTACAGGTGCTGAGTTGTTTGTTATGCTGTAACAAGTATTACCATTCATCGATACTAACATATAGCCATTAGGGCTGTAATATCTATAGCCATAGGTATTTGTACTATTAGTTTTAATACATAGATTAGTTGCGTCAGTTGGATTCGTTGAACAGTTAGTTGATATGGTAGTTGGATATGTAGATTTTTCAACTTGGAATAGGTTCAGTTGTTTTGAGGAGTTAGATAGATCTGATTGTAATGATGATATTTTGGCTTTATGAGATATGCCTGTGTAGGAAACTATGGTTATGGCAGCTAAGATGCCGATTACGACTATAACTACTAATAATTCTACAATTGTAAAACCATAACTTTTTGTTTTCATATGTTCTATTTATAACACTTTGGGGCGTTAAAGCGCAAGCGGAAAGAGTGTAAATAATGAAATTAGCTAAAATAAAAAGATTAAAAGATATTTTATATCGCTTATGCTTTGGTACCCCGGGCAGGATTCGAACCTGCGACCTTGACGTTAGAACCGTCCTGCTCTATCCACTGAGCTACCGGGGCGTACCTCAGATATTATACCAAACTTCATCCTCGTCGTATTTACTAAAATCAGCTAATAACAACTTCCTTCTAGTTTTTGCAGGGTGTCACCTTGCAAAATTACAACATCTTAACGCTATCTGTTAGAGCCTTGCAGGGTGTCACCTTGCAAGACTTACAAAATTACAACACTATTATTGATGCTTGAGTGGAAAAAATTTAATCTGTTTGAGTAAGTTTGTCTTTGGTATTTTCTAGTGTCCTAAACTTTAATTTGAGTTATAATAGATACATAAGGGGGATAATAAAATGACAGAAATAATAGATAAAGGACCGGCTCCAACAGTGATGAATGTTGAGTCAGCTACGATTGAAAATACAAACTACAGGACCACTGCATGGACTGGCAATAATTTACAAATGACATTGATGTCAATCGAACCTGGGCATGATATTGGGTTAGAGGTTCATGATACGCATGATCAGTTTTTGCGTCTTGAACAAGGACAGGCAAAAGTTTCTATGGGACCTAGCCAAGATCAATTACAGGTATGGCAGGCAAGTGCTAGTGACGCGGTTTTTGTGCCAGTTGGTACGTGGCATAACTTGGAAAGTGTCGGTGACGTTGCTCTCAAAGTATATTCAATTTATGCTCCGCCGCAACATCCGCATGGGACAGTTCATGTGACTCAGGCAGATGCTGAAGCCGCTGAATAACCGCAGGCATTTTGGTCATATCTAGTGTATTAATCATCATGAAATAATGGTACCTACATGAGTATTCTGGTATAATAGTAATATGAGGATTGAAAAACAGCGAGCAGTTGAGCTAAGGGGACAAGGAATGTCCTATAGCCTTATTAGTGAGCAGCTTGGTGTTAGTAAGAGTACCTTGAGTAATTGGTTAAAAGATTTGCCATATTCTCCAAATGACCTGGTTTTATATCGTATTAGACATGGTCAAGGCGCATACGGGTTGCGTCGCAGACAAATACGAATAGATGAGATAATTATGCTTAGGGCTCAAGGTATTTCTGAAATTGGTAAAGTATCAAAGCGAGATTTATGGATGATTGGGCTAGGTTTGTGGATTGGCGAAGGTTCAAAAACCATGGAGCAAATTCGTCTAGTTAATTCAGATCCGAGGGTTGTACGTCTATTTATTAGATGGTTACGTGAAATTTGCGAACTTCAAGATGAGAACATAACAATTGCGATGCATTTATATCCAGATTCAGACGAACTTTCAAGTATGAAATATTGGATGAACATTACTAAACTACCAAAGAGGCAGTTTCGAAAAACACAAATAGATAGACGTTTAGATAAGCAACATTTAAAGATAGGTAGGACGCCGTATGGTACTCTTCATATTTCAGTGGCAAGTAATAACAACCCAGACAAAGGCGTACGACTTTATAGAAGAATGCTGGGATGGATTTCAGGAGTAATTCAATAATAAATATTGGTGCGGGTGTGGAGAGTCGAACTCCAAGCACCTGATTGGAAGTCAGGTATATTAGCCGTTATACGACACCCGCATACATTGTGATTATAGCATATTTTCATATCTCTCTCAATCTGTTACAATAACAAAGTCCAATCATTACGTATGGCGAATGTAGCTCACTTGGTTAGAGCGACGGGTTGTGGTTCCGTAGGTAGTGGGTTCAATCCCCATCATTCGCCCCATAATATTAATTGTATTCACAAATAGTTTATTTCAAGTGTATAATGTATACATAAGCGAAAATTGTTATGGATTTAAATAAACGAATCGGAACAAATGACCCTAATAACCTATTTCATAGTCATGTTTTTGCTGTGACTGCAAATAGTGATCGTATGGGATCAACAGCCAATACATCTTTTGAACAACGCAAAAATATTAAATTTAATCGACAAGTTGCTCCTGTTCATCAGCCATTAGATGTTGGTACGTCGCGCGGTGTTCGTGCAAAAAGTTTTGTTCCAATTCGCACAGCAAGTCCAATCAATCAGCCTCGAATTACATCGATACAGCCAAAAGTTATTAATGTACCGCCTCGTTCATTTAAACAGCCAGAGCCTAGACCGTATAATCCGTTCGCATAGATTAATCTAGTATTTATATTTCACGTAATGTTTCGATATTTGCGCCCAATGAATTTAGGCGATTGGCAAAATCTTCGTACCCACGATTGATTGAATATACATCTCGTAAAGTTGATTGACCAGGCGCTGCTAACATTGCCAGTAAAATTACAGCTGACGGTCGTAAAGCAGGTGGTGAAATAATATCAGCTGGTTTCCATTTGGTTGGCCCTGTGATATAAACACGATGTGGGTCAACTAATTCAATTTTAGCGTTTAATTTGCTGAGTTCGGTGAAATAAATAGCTCGGTTCTCATATGACCAATCATGTATCATACTGCGACCATTCGCCACAGTAGCAATTAATCCAAGGAAGGGCAGATTGTCCATGTTAACCCCCGGAAATGGCATACTGTGCAATTTGTCTTTGGGCGCCTGTAATTTTGAATGTAATATATGAACATCGACTAGACGTGTTTCGTCATTGCGAGCCTTGTATTCGTCACTAATTTCTCGTTTTAGACCCATTCCGTCCAGTATGGCTAGTTCAATCTCGATGAATTCGATCGGTGCGCGCTTGACGGTTATTTCAGAATTGGTGACAATGGCAGCTGCAATTAGGCTCATGGCTTCGATTGGGTCTTCGCTGATAAAATATTCGACGTTTTTATTAATGCTGCGCATACCACGAATATTCAATGTCGTTGTGCCGATACCTTCAATCTTGACACCTAGTTTTTGCAAGAAAAAGCACATATCTTGGACCATATAATTTGGACTAGCGTTGCGGATAGTCGTTGATCCATCGTATAATGCCGCCGCCATCAGTACGTTTTCGGTAGCTGTATCGCCACGTTCGGCCAGTAGGATAGTATGAGTTATTGTTTTTTTGATAACAGTAGCGTGGTAACATTCATTTATTGTCTCGATGTTTAAACCGAATGGTGCTAGCCCAGATAGGTGAGGTTCGACCGTTCGCGTACCCAAATCACAGCCGCCTGCAAATGGTATTTTGAAATCTTTGTATTGATGTAATAGTGGGCCTAACAGCATTAGGACGGTTCTAGTACGTTTGGCGGCATCAATGTTCATGTCATCTAATTTCAATCTGGCAGGTGGAATAATCTCCAAGTCGTTTTTATCATTTAGCCAACGTATTTTGACGCCTATACTTTGCAAGACTTCGATTATTCGATAAACTTCCTCGATTCTGGCGACACGGCGTAATGTTGTTGTGCCGTGGTTCAGTAGGCTGGCGCATAGTAGTCCAACGGCAGCGTTCTTGCTGGTTTTGACTTCGATTTCGCCCGATAATTTATTGCCGCCGTTGACTCGAAAGTCAATTTTGCCGGTTTGGTTTAGGCTAACTAATCCACTTGACAAAACGTCACTGATGCGGGCCAACATCTCAAGGCTGATATTTTGACCACCTTTTTCGATACGATTTATGGCGCTTTGACTAGTGTTTAGTGCATCTGCCAATTGATTTTGGGTCATGCCTCGTGATTGTCTGGTCTCTTGGATTAGTTTACCTATTTTCGATTTGTAGTCATTATTTGTCATATAATAATAATATATCAATTGTGATATAGAGTCAATGACGGGATGGAAAGTAGAATATGGATTATAGATTATAGAATAATCTCAAAACAAGATTTATTAATAAAATCACATTATAATCTAATACCTAATTTTTATTACTATTCTATTAGCCGTACGGCGAATCAATAATCTATTATTTCCATTCTATAATTTATAATCTAACTTCTACCCTTTCCCCATTCCATATTCCATAATCCATAATCTAACTTCTACTTTTCATAGATGGTATAATATTTATAAGTAAGTAATCGGAGGGGTTTATGAAAGACAAAAAAATATCAGAACTTATTGCAGACGAGGAAACTAGACAACGTGATGGCCTAGAATTAATTCCTAGTGAAAATTACGTCAGTCGGGATGTTTTGAATGCGTTGGGCAGTGTATTTACAAACAAATATTCCGAAGGTTACCCTGGCAAGCGTTATTATGGCGGACAACAATATACCGATCAGGTTGAACAATTGGTGATTGACAGGGCTAAAAAGTTGTTCAAGGCTGATCATGCTAATGTCCAATCACATTCGGGTGCGCCCGCTAACGAAGCCGTCTATAGTGCTTGGTTAGACCCAGGTGACACAGTGCTAGCGATGGATCTGAGTCACGGGGGACATTTGACACATGGGGCGCCTGTAACTCGGAGTGCGCATTTGTATAATTTTATTAGGTATAAGATGAAAGACGTATCAACTGGCGAGATTGATTATGATGAACTGCGCCAATTGGCCTTAAAACATAAACCCAAGATTATTTTGGCCGGTTTTAGCGCTTATCCGCGCGAGCTTGACTATGCTAAATTTGCAGCGATTGCACATGAAGTTGGGCCAGATTGTATGCTGATGGCGGATATGGCGCATATTGCCGGACTTATTGCTGGCGGCGTTGCCAAAAACCCATTTGATTATGGATTTCATGTTATTACAACGACGACTCATAAAACATTGCGTGGCCCAAGAGGTGGAATGATATTGTCTAAGGGAATTGTCGGTAACCCTTTAAAAGCACCGGCAAAAACAATCGAAAATATTCCAACGCTGATTGATAGGGCGGTTTTTCCAGGCATGCAAGGTGGACCACATATGCACACAATTGCCGCCAAAGCGGTGGCACTGCACGAAGCCTTGCAGCCTGAATTTAAATTGTATGCCCAGCAAATTGTTGATAATGCTGCAGCCCTTGCTGACGAAATGAAAAAGAGAGGATTTATTTTGGTAACGGGCGGAACTAGCAATCATTTAATTTTGGCTGATGTCTATAAAAGTTTTGGGATTGATGGCAAAACGGTTGAAATTGCCCTAGACGCGATTGGACTAACAGTGAACGCTAATGTTGTGCCTGACGATACCTTGCCACCATTTCGACCAAGTGGCATCAGGTTGGGCACAGCGGCTATTACGACTCGAGGATTTAAAGTTAAGGATATGGCGCAGATTGCGCAGTGGATAAAATTGGCGATTGATGGTCGGGATAAATCAATGGTTTTGGAAACGATCAAGAAAGAAGTAATTGCAGTTGCTCAGTTGCATCATTTGCCTAGTGATAAGTAATAATGTTATTCAAACTATAAAACCCTCATTTTGAGGGTTTTATAGTTTGAATAACTAATTGTTACGGTCCTGTTGTTCCGGCTGCGTTTGAAGTCCATACACATCCAACAGTGTTAACTACCGTAGACGCACTTCCAGGAGGAGTAGACGTTCCAGATATTTGTCCAATATCCATTGTCTTAGCACTCTCATCCCAGTATGATAGTTTAACGCCTAGTATAGTTGACACAGCTGTTGCATCTGCAGGGATAACTACCGGTGCAGCGGCTGGTGATCCAACTGTGCCGGCTGTATTACTTGTGATTCCACATACTGCATAACCGATAGCAGTCGTACTTGCTGCACCTACTACGCCAGAATTGAATGTTGCCCCAGTATAGGAAGGAGAAGATGTACTTGATGCAACTGCTGGAGTCAAACCAATAGGCCATGAACTGGTTGATGAGTCTGTTTGGTATAAACTAACTTTGTTTAATACATTTTGTGCATTTGATTTTGCTGCCGAGCCATTTGCTCTTGTCGTTATTCCAGTATATGAAACTATCGTAATAGCTGCCAATATACCGATAACCACGATTACGACCAACAGTTCTACGATTGTAAAGCCGCCGTCTTTTTGTTTTGTTTTATAATTTGGTAAGTTCATTGTCTGTACCTCTAATTTCTTATTAATTGTGCTTTTTTTAAAAATGCATTAACTATCTAATTGTTTTAAGATGCGTATAATGTGACGCCAGTAGTGCCAAAGTTAGTAGTAGCATTCGCTGCGCCATAGTAAATACAACTGTCTCCAGCAGCGTTAACGGCAAGTGTTGTGCCCGTACTATACATACATAATGCTGATTTTGCGTAATCATAGAACACAATCTTTCCGCCAGTAGTTAGACCTGTTAGAGTGTACATTTGGAAATTTGTTGTACCATTGGTTGATGTTGTCGCAATATTGCCTGTCGTACCATTAATTACTATTCCTGAAGGTATTCTAGCTGAACTTGTCATTGATGCAAATTGGGCTGT
>Ga0247841_10013496_pt1 | contig 10423 bp, 9 predicted proteins | sample LaCruzMarch2015__2_FD_192410 | JGI IMG/M metagenome (GOLD analysis project Ga0247841, IMG submission 192410) | Freshwater microbial communities from meromictic Lake La Cruz, Castile-La Mancha, Spain - LaCruzMarch2015_18m | ecosystem: Environmental > Aquatic > Freshwater > Lake | place: Spain...
CCCAACATATTTTGGTTCACTGACACCGGAGACAAAAGCTTTTATAGACAGAGTAGGCTACTGTTCAAGAGCCGCCGGGCACCCGCTTAAAAGAAAAGTTGCTGCAGGAATTGCGATTGCAAGAAGAGCTGGTTCAGTCAATGTATGTCATCAGATCAATGATTTGCTTTGTCTGAGCCAATGCATAATTCCAACATCTACTTATTGGAATATGGGCATAGCACGTGAAAAAGGTGAAATCATGGAAGACAAAGAAGGAGTTGAAACTTTTAAGATTTTAGGGCAGAATATGGCGTGGCTTCTTAAAAAGCTGCATGGTTAATCACTTATTAATAATTTTGGTGATTAACTTAAGATTTTTTGTAAAAACTTAAGTTAATAATTCATCAGGAACTGAATAATTTTTATATTGATATATAATATAAATAATAATATAACTAAAGCTAAAACAATATTTATTGGGAGAATAAAAGTGAGAAGTAAAAAAATATTAAGTGTATTTTTATTGGTTTGTCTTATTTTGCCTGTTACATTTTTATTATTTTCAACAGGATGCGCACAAAGAGGAACGGTTGAGCCCGAATATTCAGCAGCTATTGCAGAAAAAGTGCTTATTGCAATAAACAAAGATGACTGGGACTCGGTTTCTGCTTATTTCGATACTGAATTTAAAGATGCAATAATAGCTTCATTAAAAAAGTTGACTGATCCAAAAACTCAAAAACCATATACATCTACATCAGAAAAAGATGCCTTTTCTATCGTTATTTGCAAACCGCTAAAAGATAAAATAGGAGAATACCAGGAGGGTACCTTAAAATTTGACAGAACCCTTGCTGAAAAGGGATATACAAGCGTATTTTACCTGTCAAAATATTCAAAGGAAACAAGCGGGGATGTTAAGGCTCAGTTTGTTTTTAAAGATGTAGGCGGGTCAATGATAGTCAGTGGATTGTGGTTCACATCAAAAACACTGGCAAAATAGAACTAAAGGCAGCTGATTTAACAATTACCTGCGGCCATTAAATGCATGTGATTGCGGATATATTAACAGTGAAAACAGAATTAAAGAGATTTGATTCGATAAACTCTTTAAAAAGCAGAATTAAAGTGTTTGTTTTAAGTGGCATTGTCAAATAGTAAAATTGCAGTCAGTCGGTTTAAGAGACACCCTTAGACTAGATAGCAGCTGCCAGGCCAAAGAAAAATGAACGCAATGATTTTTAAAGTAATTTTATGAATCGGCTCCTATGGCATAATAGCTGTTTTTTATATATAGCAAAAATTATTTTAAAGCCTTAATATAATATATAAGTCAATTTGTTCTGACAGAATTATATTATTATTTTAAAACGCAAGGAGAAATAAATGTTAATTGCAAACGCAGAAGAAGCAGCAGCTCTGGGTATTATAGGCGGAGTGTGGGGATTTTTAATTTTCTTATATGCAATCATGATAGGCGTGGGTATAACACTTTTTATTTTCTGGATAATTTCAATTGTGGATGTCTCTCAAAGAAAAAATGAGGAATTTCCTAATTCGACCGAAAACTCCAGGTCAACATGGCTTATTGTGCTGCTTGTTACATTGATTATTCCAGTGGCGGCAGGCGTTGCAGCAATTGTTTATTATGCTTCAGTGATGAAGAAAATTCCGAGAGGTTCAGGGAAAACTGTTCTGCCCCCTGATCAGCCCCAGTTGCCACAGAGCTGAATTTTTTTAGAAGCTGCATATTTGGAAAATAGTGTTGACCATATTTTTACGCTAATGAAAACTGCAGTATAAAGTTACGGTCATTTCCAAATAAAAGGCAAATTTAATAATTGTAAAAAAATAATGCTGTCCAAAATTACCGGGCAGCATTATTTGTATAATATTAAAAAATATTACTAATCCTCAATATCTTCGAAATCTTTTTTGGTTTTTGCCGCAAAAGCCTTAATATCAAAATTTTCCACAAAATTACTGATTTCAGGTGACAATATGTTTTTGTCCTTTAACATTCTGGCGATATTTTTTAAGCCGACTTTATTTACAATGTATCCTATAACACCGCCAACAACTGCACCTCCTGCTATATAGGCAACAATTTTGGGGTCAACTTTTTTGCATTTTTCCTTGTTTTCAGACATTCAAGCCTCCAGAAAGTAAATAGAAATTAAAATATTGTTAAAAAGGTATATTATTATATTCAAGCGCTGTATTTTATTTTTAACGATTATTATATATTTAATTAAATATTATTACAAAATTTATAGGTTTTAATATGAGTACCCAGCCTGTATTTTAGTTTTATTTTTGTTACAATAATTTAACTTAACCAGATCATCATAATTTTATTTAATTAAGCCAAGCTTTTATGGAAAAAAATATTTCTAAAAATTTGTTTCCCGAAACAACCTGGGTAAATGGTTTTGAATCTTCAGTGCCTGGATTGTCCCACAAAACTTTTTTTAGCAAATCAATGAAAAGAGAAATAGGGTATGGTGTTTATATTCCCAAAAATTACGGACTTAGCGCAAATATTGATCCCAATGCCTGGAAGAGTCTCCCTGTAATTTACTGGCTGCATGGTAAAGGCGGAAATGAATCTACAGGATTTAATTTAAAAATTCCAAAATTTTTTCATAAAGCCATAGAAGAAGGCATGGTTAATCCAGCTATCATGGTTTTCCCCAATTGTGGAAATTTCTCAATGTTCTGCGATTCTTATGACAATTCAATAATGGGAGAGTCAATATTGATAAAAGAACTTATCCCGCTTATCGATTCAACTTATAAAACAATAGATTCAGGTATGGGACGAGCTATTGAGGGTTTTTCAATGGGAGGATTTGGCGCCCTAAAGATTGCATTTAAGTACCCCGGATTTTTCTCATCAGTATCTGCATTTGCAGGTTCTTTCCATGATCTGGAAAGCCTCAAGGCTGACAGGCCTGAAGTTTTTAAGGTAATGTTTTCCAGTAACTCCGGCTATTTTCAGCAAAATAGTCCATATGTGCTGGCTGAAATGAACCTGGAATCGATAAATAGTAATTTAAAATTAAAATTTGTAAACGGCTCACTGGATTTTACTCTTAAAAACAATTACAAATTAAATACCCGTCTTGACGATCTGGGAATAAAATATGAATTTAAGCTGTTTGAGGGCTTTAAACATATTCCTGGGCCGTATTATGAAGCTGAAGGGTTAACCGGGTTTAAGTTTCACTCAGATAATTTTAGTTATAATTTAAATCGCACTTAATTAAATAAAAAAACAATATAGGAAAGTTAATGAAGCAGTATAAATATTTTGACATAATAATGGGCCTTTTTGTAGCAGTTCTCCTTATCTCAAATATTGCCTCAACCAAAATTGTCGGGATATGGAAATTTACTTTCGATGGAGGGACAATCCTTTTTCCTCTGTCATATATTTTTGGAGATATTCTGACAGAGGTTTATGGCTACAGGAAAGCCAGAAAAGCAATATGGGTTGGATTTTTCTGTGCATTTTTAATGGCACTGGTATTGTGGATTATAGGAGTGTTAAAACCTGCACAAGGGTGGGATTTGCAGAATTCCTATATGGCCATACTCGGCCAGGCACCAAGAATAGTAGGTGCTTCCCTTGCCGCTTATTTTGCCGGCGAATTTATAAATTCTTTTATTCTCGCAAAGATGAAAATAGCCACAAAAGGCAGATGGCTCTGGGCAAGGACCATAGGTTCAACGATTGCAGGAGAGATGATTGACACACTGCTGTTTTGTTTTATAGCTTTTTACGGCACTTATTCATTCAGACTGCTGATTGCCATAATACTGTCCAACTATATTTTTAAGGTCGGGCTTGAAGTGATTCTGACACCTGCAACTTATAAAATAGTTGGATTTCTAAAGCGCAGGGAAAATGAAGATTATTATGACTATAAGACCAATTTCAATCCTTTTAAATAAATTTTGGATATATTCTTATCAATTACTATAGAGGATTTATCATTTAGGCTTTTTGCTCTGATGAAATGCATTACTTAAGGCAATCCAGGCTAATATGCCCAGTATCACATTCCATGCACCTCCTTGATTTATTTCAAAGCCTGTAGTAAAAAGATAATACAGAACATACAAAAAGATAAAATATATGAGTAGTATTAAATAAGACATTCTCAGCTATTTTAAAGCAATACTTAAATTGATGTAGAATTAAAGTGAGAAATCAAAGTGAGCATATAAAATAAAAAAAACAGGAGCAGGTTTAAAAATGGATGTTTTAAAAAATGGTAATGATGCAGCAGATAAAAATAATAATTGCAGGGTAAAAAAAGGCGCCGGGAAAAAAATTGTAATTATTGGAGGTATATCGGCTGGAACTTCTGCGGCAGCCAAAGCCAGAAGATACTCAGAAGATGCAGAGATTGTAATTTATGAAAAATATAAATATATTTCTTATGCAACATGCGGTCTTCCTTATTATGTGTCTGAAAAAATATCTCAGTCCGATGACCTTCTTGTTAATACGGCAAGCCAGTTTGAGAGCAGATTTAATCTTAAAGTCAATGTGATGAGTGAAGTTATAAAAATCGACCCCGCGTCAAAAACCCTTACAATAAAGAATCTGGAGACAGGGGATATATTTATTGATAATTATGACAAGCTTATTATTGCCACCGGAACTACTCCCCTGAGTTTTAATCAGGAGCTTCTTTCTTTGAAAAATGTTTTCTCGCTAAGGACTGTTGATGATGCACTGCAGTTAAAAACGTATATGGACTCAGCACCGATGACTCAAAAGTCAGATCCAGTGAATGCCGTTATTGTGGGCGGGGGGTATATTGGACTTGAGCTTTTAGAGGCTTTTATTGCAAAAAATTACAAAGTTACAATAATTGAAAAATTTGGTCAGATACTTCCTGTTTTTGATAAAGAAATCGTTGAATATATTGAAAATTATCTTGGGGACAAAAAAGTAACCATTTTAAAAGAAGAAGAAATCAAAGAAACACATAAAGATGATGATGGTGTTTTGACAAAGATAATTACTTCAAAAGGCACTGTCATTGCTGCAGACATAGTTATTTTAAGCATCGGAGCCAGATCGGATACAAAACTGGCAGTAGATTGCGGCATTGCTGTCGGAGGGTCCGGGGCAATAGAAGTAAATGAATTCCTAGAGACAAACATAGCTGATATTTATGCTGCAGGGGACTGCTGCGAATGCAGAGACTTCACAAATAACAAAAAGCTGTCATTTAGTCTTGCATCAATAGCAAATATTCAGGGCAGATGCGCCGGATATAATGCCGCAGGAGGCCGGAGTGCATATATTGATGCTATACCGACGTCCATAATAAAGATTCTTGACATTGCAATCGGCAAAACGGGAATGACACTCAAGGAAGCAAAAAAATCAGGCTTTGCCGCTAAAAAAATAGAGCTTCACTCATTAAATCATGCCGGCTACTATCCCGGAGCATCCATGATGCATATGATTCTTGTTTATGATGAAGCTACCTGGGCAATACTTGGCTTTCAGGCAGTCGGCAGGGAGGGGATAGATAAAAAAACAGATGTCATGTCTGTTGCAATAAGGGCAAAGATGAAAGTCTGGGAACTTTTAACCCTAAACATGTCTTATCAGCCTGCATTTGGCTCTGCCAAAGATCCATTAAATATGCTTGGGATGATCGGGGAAAATATTTATAAAGGTGAATTTAAATTAATAGATGTCGAAGAGTTAAGGGAAAATATTTCAGGCACCAGTGAAAATCTTACAGTTCTTGACGTGAGATCCAAAAAAGAATACAGCATGGGTCACATAGAAACAGCCATTAATATTCCAGTGGACGAATTAAGGGAAAATATTGATAAATTGGATAAAAAATCGTCTGTTGTGGTTTACTGCAGGACAAGCTACAGGAGCTATCTTGCCTACAGAATACTTGTAAATAACGGATTTGAAAATGTAAGGAATTTAAACGGGTCATACCTGAGCTGGGCCAGGAAAATCTAAAAAAGCTAAAAAGAAGATAAAAAAGGGGACGGTTCTCTTTTGAGCACGGTTTTAGCTATTTATCTTAAGTAAGGGGATGGATATCTTTTAATAAACAGTGCCTTAATTACAAATTTTTTTTAAAACATATTGTAAAAGACTTGCCAATTAAATATAATGAATAAGTTTTAGGGAAGATTGTCTGTTAAAAAGATTGTTACAAAAATTGACTTTTTTTATTTTCAATTATGAGAAATGAAATATTATTATTTTGTATAGTTTTTGTTCCTGTAATCGGCTCATTCGTTTTACCGGCTATTGGCAGGTTTTCAAAACTGGCCAGAAATATTCTTGCACTGGTTCTGGTACTCATCCCTGTAGTACTTTTATTTATCCTTCTTCCGGAAATTTTATCCGGCAATACCATTACAATTAATTATCCTTTGATACCAGGCATCAGTTTTATCCTTCATGCCGATATGCTTGCAATATTTATGGCAATTGCGGCATCTTTTATTGGTGCGGTAATAGTTTTATATTCTTTTGGCTATATAAGCCACTACGAAAATCAGAATGAGTACTACATGATGGTAGTTTTATTCCTTGGATCAATGATGGGACTTGTATTTTCAGGGAATCTGATTTTCCTGTTTTTGTTTTGGGAAATTACAACAATAGTATGCTGGCGTTTAATAGGATTTTTCAGAGAAAAATTTCAGATTATACGAGCAGACAAGGCATTTTTAATAACAGTTTTTGGTGCTTTGATAATGCTTGTCGGTTTTGTTATTCTTTATATTCAGACAGGTTCTTTTGACCTTTTGGTTATAAAAAATACACTAAATGGCAATCCTGTATCAAACATTGTTGTAATTTTGATTTTATTTGGAATATTTTCAAAATCGGCAACACTGCCTTTCCATACCTGGCTTCCCGATGCCGGCATAGCTCCTTCACCTGTTACTGCACTGCTTCATGCTGCTGTTCTGGTTAAAATAGGAGTATATGTTTTTGCCCGATTATTTATCTCAACACTTGTGCTGGGTCAAATATGGCATACCGCTGTTCCCATAATAGCTGCTGTGAGTATGCTTGTTTCAGCAGGAGCGGCTTTTGTGGAGACAGATTTGAAGCGAATACTGGCATATTCAACAATCAGCCAGATTAGTTTTATTTTTCTTGGGCTTGCAACTGGAAACGAAATAGGAATTGCTGGCGGTCTTCTATATATTCTGATGCATGGTCTTGCAAAGGGTGGTTTGTTCCTTTGTGCCGGTATAGTTGAACAGAATACAGGCACCAAAGACTTAAAAAAATTAGGCGGTCTTATAAAAACCATGCCGGTAACAGCGATAGCATTTTTATTCTGCGCATTTTCAGTCATGGGCATACCGCCATTTGGCGGATTCTTCAGTAAATATCTGGTTATTACAGGTGCGATCAACAATGGACAGTTAGCAATTGCCTTTACTTTTTTAGCAGGAGCAATTCTTACAATATTGTATCTGTTAAGAGTTTTTACGATGGTATTTCTTGGGGATTTAAAAATTGGTATAGTAAAAGAAAAATCAGGCACTATGGTATCAAGCGCAGCATTGCTTGCAGTGCTTTCGCTTTTAGGAGGCATTTTTATAAAATATCCTTCTGATTTTGTAGTATTAACAGTTCAGCAGATGTTGGGGATCATAAAATGATTAATTTGATTTATACATTAATATTTCTGCCTTTTATAGCAGGCTTGCTGATTTTTGCCATGCCAAAGGCTATCCGCAAAATTACCGGGTTCTTTACACTGCTTATAACACTGGCAGGTCTTGTTATTTCCATTCTGCTGTTTAAAAAAGACCTGATGTTTTCACTACCGTGGGCTGGTTTTGGTATAGAATTCTCAATAAGACTGGATAATTTTAGCAGTTTTATAATTCTTGCTGTAGCCGCATTTTGCTTTTTGATTACGCTTTATTCCATAACTTTTATGAAGGAAAAGAATAATTCCACCCAGTTTTTTGCGTACCTTCTCATTTCACTTGCCATGACAACCGGTGCTGTTCTTGCCAATAATCTTGTAATGATGCTGTTTTTCTGGGAAGGGCTGCTGGTTACATTATTTGCAATGATAGTGATAGGCAATAAAGGTGCATTCAAGACAGCAGTCAAAGCTCTTGTTCTGGTTGGTATTTCTGACTTGTGTCTGATGGTTGGTATAGGTCTTACCGGACATCTGGCAGGTACATTAACGATGTCTGACATTAACCTTAATATGGCTTCGCTCGGTGGGCTGGCATTTATATTTTTGATGATAGGTGCAATTTCTAAAGCTGGTTCCATGCCATTTCACAGCTGGATTCCTGATGCTGCAGTAGACACCCATCTTCCCTTTATGGCACTTTTCCCGGCAGCACTTGAAAAACTGCTTGGAATATATTTTCTTGCCAGAATTTCACTTGAAATGTTCAAACTCAGGCCTGATTCATGGGTATCCACTACGATGATGATAATCGGAGGGATAACAATTATTTTTGCAGTTATGATGGCTTTGATACAAAAAGATTATAAAAGACTTTTGTCTTATCATGCGATAAGCCAGGTCGGGTATATGATTCTCGGTATTGGCACTGCAACACCTGCTGGTATAGTTGGCGGATTATTTCACATGATTAATCACGCCATGTATAAAAGCGCTCTGTTCCTTACTGGAGGCGCCATAGAAAAACAAACAGGAACTACAGATTTAAAAAAACTGGGAGGAATTGGTTCGAGAATGCCCATTACTTTTGGAGTTTTTATTGTTGCGGCAGCATCTATTTCAGGTGTTCCTCCGTTTAACGGCTTCTTTTCCAAAGAATTGATTTATGACGGTGCCCTTGAAAGAGGACTTATATTTTACATCATAGCAGTTCTCGGTTCGTTCTTTACTGCAGCATCTTTTTTAAAGCTGGGGCATTCTGTCTATCTCGGCAAAATAAAAGATGAAAACAAAAAAGTAAAAGAAGCACCGGTAACAATGCTCATTCCAATGGTTGTTATTGCTCTTGTATGTATTTTCTTTGGAGTATACAATCCATGGCCGCTTAATAATATAATACAGCCAATTGTTGGTGAAAGAATACTGGAAGGCCATAGCTATGCAGGGTTTCCAACTAATATCTTAATTGTGGTTATCACAATAGTGGTTTTAATTGCGGCATTATTAAATCATCTGTATGGGGTTAAAAAATCAGGCAGCGGACTGGGTGCAGTTGATCACATACACCATGCTCCCGTTTTGTCTTATATATATGACAAAGCGGAAAAAAGATATTTTGATCCCTATAATATAGTAACAAAATTTGTAGGTTTCATCTCAATAGGATTATTTAAACTCGATAGAGCAGTTAACTGGTTTTACGATGTTTTTATTGTAAAAGCAACATATTTCTTCACAGGGCTTATAAAGAAACTTCATAATGGCAATTATGCAACTTATCTTTCATGGTCACTTATTGGAACAGTTATTATAATAATATTTATAGTTTTGCGTTAAAGGGGATTGGTAATTAGGTATGCTGGCATTATTTATATTAATACCATTAATTAGTGTAATAATATTAAATCTGACACGTTTTGATTTTATTAAAAAAATAGCGTGCTGGTTTGGCCTGCTTTTGACACTGGTGCAGATTGGTTTTGTTCTTTTTGTTCCGTTAGATTTATTAATCAGCAAAGCAGGATTTTTTGGAAGATATTTTTCTTTTAATCTTGCGGCTGACAGTTTGTCCAAGATCATGCTTCTGACAATAGGTATTGTTGTTTTTACTGCTATTTTGATTGGACAGTTTACTTATTCTGATGAAACCAAGAGATTTAATTTTTTAAATTTGATTTTGCTTGTACTGGCCGGCATGAACGGTCTTGTAATGGTAACGGATGTATTTTCATTGTATGTGTTTATTGAAATTGTTGCTGTTGCTTCTTTTATACTGATCCTGACATACAAAGATAAATTAGCTTTGGAAAGTGCATTTAAATACATTGTTCTTTCAATAGCAGCCACATTGTTTATATTATTATCAATTGCTATTTTTCTGCTAATTTCCGGCGATACTTCTTTTGTTTCCATAAGTAATGCTATTAAAAATCCAGAAAACAATACACTCGTCATGATCGCAGTCTGTCTTTTTCTCTGCGGTGCGTTTACCAAAGGTGGACTTGTTCCATTTCACGGATGGCTGCCGGATGCACACTCTTCAGCACCAAGCAGTGTTTCAATTCTGCTCTCCGGTATTGTAATAAAAGTTACGGGTTTATACCCGTTAATAAGAATAATGGATATAACCGGTGGTGGATCTGAACCGATAAAACAGATACTGATGGTTATTGGCGCAGTTTCAATTGTTGTCGGCGCACTTGGCGCACTTGGTCAAAACGATATCAAGAGAATGCTTGCTTTTTCAAGTGTCAGTCAGGTGGGCT
>Ga0247841_10013500_pt1 | contig 10421 bp, 8 predicted proteins | sample LaCruzMarch2015__2_FD_192410 | JGI IMG/M metagenome (GOLD analysis project Ga0247841, IMG submission 192410) | Freshwater microbial communities from meromictic Lake La Cruz, Castile-La Mancha, Spain - LaCruzMarch2015_18m | ecosystem: Environmental > Aquatic > Freshwater > Lake | place: Spain...
AACACAATGCCGGAATACATGCGGACGTATTGCCGGACGTGTACCGGATAAACGCCGGAAACGGTAACGCCTATCATGTACACGTAAACGCCAAGCGTTAAGAGTATACAAAAGGAAGTTACTCCCTGCCGGACGTACGCCGGACGTTAAGAGATAATAAAAGCCAGATAATCTGCCTATTGTTAAGAATTTCCTACATCTGCCGAGTTTCTAACAAAAGCCAGATAATAAAATCGTTTTAATGCAATAATTACGGTATAACATAAAAGCGGTATAATACCGGATAAAACGCAATCAATCCGGCAAGCGGTACGCTATACCGGAAGCACGCCGGACGTATACCATGCCGGAAGCGGTACAGGTAAAACAAGCGGACGCAATACATGCCATTATAAAATCAATCTATAATGCAAGGTATACGCTATTAATACGCTATACAAGGAATAAAACGCCGGATTTTTTCGATTATATGCGGATATGTTTTTATTATACGTATAATAAATAATTATATGTATAAATGAAATCATGCCGTTTTATCATAAGTTATTTAATATCAATGAGTTATAACAATAAACCGCCGGAGGGTTAAGATTAGCAAAAGTTAGATTTTTGGCTTTTATAGATACGACCATCTTCTCCTTACACTTTGTCGCCCAATCACTTACAATCTTTTTTCTCCCCTAAATATGCTCAAAATCGCCCCTATACGGAATTTGACGTAAATCGACGTAATCTTACGTTCCGCCCTATCAATTCTTACGGAATCGAGCGTTTTCCTGTATTCTTCAAATATCACGATAATAGAGCCGGATAGTGTGCTATTTTCACATAAAGGGCATCTATGTTCGCTCGGCAGGGTATTGTTTAGCAGGGGTCGTCCTACGCATAACCTGACCTATTGTAGCGGACGTATCAGACATAGTGATAACCTTATCAGTTCTGGTGATATAGTCGTTTGACTTTTAGTAGTTAATAGAGCTAAATCCTAAACGGCTCATTTCCGTAATTTAGCAATATTGATGATTTACTGAAACGAGTTTGTCGCAAATAGTATATAGTATTTCTGACAAAAAGCGGAGATTATAGGTGTTATTCACCGCATAATATACGTTATAAGTAGGTTATACAGTATAATTAAGGGTATAAAAAGTTAGCCGGGATTGATATACAGCTTTAAAGCATTACAGCAGAAGTATTTACGTATCTTTTAAGCTCATTAAAGAGCTTATGAGAGAACGAGGTTTACCGAGTTCACTTACGAGCGTAAGCTCGGAAGTAATGCCCGGTAGGGCGAACGACATAAGAAATCGTTCTTCCGGTCTTTCTTACGTAGTAAGAAAGACTAAATCAATAATGATATAATATCATTAAAGAAACAATATAGTATCTAATGATATAAGGGGTATCAACTAACTTTTGTCAGGTAGAATGTGGTCATCAGACCACTTCTACATATAAGTTTTATTATAAGTAAAAACTTCATATCCGGCGTGGCGGTTTATAAAATCAGGTTTGGAGTCGAGAGAATGAGACGACAAACAAAACAGACCGGAGCGATTTTGTTAGAAATGTGCAAAAGCTTGACTTTCATATAATAATGTGCTATACTTGTATTATGAAGGTGAGAAAGATATGAGAATATTAGGCAAGGAAGGTTTACTTTATAACGTATTGGCAATTTTCATATATCTGGCGATGCCGTTGGTAATTCTTGTCATGATTCCGGTTATGTGGGTATATGAGAAAATAACAGGCAAGGAATTTTAAATGAAGAGAATGTATGGATGGAAACGAGATTTACCCGACCAGAGAGATTATCTATATTCAGCAATACAACCAAAACTAAAACTACCTAAAAAGATAGATTTACGAACAATATGCTCTATGGTTGAACACCAAGAAGATATAGGGTCTTGTACCGCTAATGCGATAGTTGGCGGTCTTGAATTCTTGGAAGTTAAAAATCATACAAATTTTTATGATATTAGTAGACTTTTTATTTATTATAATGAAAGAGTATTGGAAGGTTCTGTTAATGAAGATGCCGGAGCATTAATTAGAGATGGTATTAAGACTTTGGTAAAATGGGGATATTGTTCTGAAAAACTTTGTCCATATATAACAAGTGATTTTACAAAGAAACCATCAAGAAAAGCATATAACGAAGCAAAACAACATAAAATAACTTCTTATCATGCTATTCGAAATTTAAAAGAGATGTTGAAATGTTTAGCAGAAGGTTATCCAGTTATATTTGGATTTACAGTATATGAAAGTTTTGAATCAGGAGAAGTGGCAAAAACTGGAATAGCACAAATGCCTATAGGATATGAATCTGTCGTCGGAGGACATGCTGTTTTGGCAGTAGGATATGACCAGACAACAAAAAGAATTCTCGTAAGAAATAGTTGGGGCGAAGGTTGGGGTGATAAAGGATATTTTACAATGCCTTATGAATATGTTGAAAAATTGTCCGATGATTTTTGGACAATAAGAAAAAAATAAAGGAATAATATATGCATAGAGATGGCAGAGATATATTTTTCCGCCAGATGAATTTAGATAAACAAGATATGAAATTTATAAGTGCCTATTTAAAGATTAAACAGGAAATGATGAAAGAGAATACAGACGCTTATACAAACGGAAAAATATATACAAAATAAGATTTGCGGAATGGTGTAATGGTAACATGCTTGGCTCATACCCAAGAGAGTTCGGGTTCGATTCCCGATTCCGCTACCATACGAGGTAGACTAATGGTAGGTCGATGGACTTTGAATCCATAAGTGATGGTTCGAATCCATCCCTCGTAGCCAGCGAGGAACTTATTACATCTTATGACGATAAGAAAATGGATAAGAAAACTCGCATCAGCACTTTTAGCTTAATGGAAAAGCAACCGCCTTGTAAGCGGTAGACCTCTGTTCGATTCAGAGATGGTGCTCCATAGGGGCAAGGTTAAAAGCAAGGTCGCTTAGACCATTTAACTGTAACCCTCTACCCCTAACCAAGATAAAGTGTACATTTGCTTGACTTTCGTCAAAAGTTGTGGTATACTTATATATGAAGGGGAAAAGTATGACTATTCAATGTATTAATATATTTATATTATATTTTACAGAACAAAAGGATGAGTCATAATTCCTACGAACCGAGAAATCGGTTCGTTTTTTATTGAAACCCCTCGCTCTTGTTCTTCGATGAAGGAAGTACCAAACAGAGCGAGTATTTTATTTCAACTAAAGAGAAATATATGTCAGAAGAAAAAATAAATTATGATTATCGTGGGGTTGGATTAGGTCGAGCCGAAAAAGAACATGGTAAGAAAAAATTCGACGAGTATTGTGCTATTTATCATATAACGGCTTATTCCGACTTGCAACTGCTCGAAGAACTTATTTATCGTGAGATAATGCAGGAACGTTTTAAAGTTCAGATAGAAGAGAAGAAAGTAAAAACAGAAAAAGAAAATAAAACATTATCAGAAAAAGACCAAAAAGATGTTGTAATACCGACTTATATGGTCGATGCCATGAATCAAAATCTTGACCAAGTTCTTTCTTTAAAAGAAAAATTAGGATTGTTAAATAATCAAGAAGGTGATGACGGATTTAAATATATTCAACAGTTAGAAGAAAAATTTAAAATTTGGTGTCAAGAGAATCAGGACAGAAGTTTTGCATGTCCACACTGCTCGAAGATGGTTCTGCTTTATATGAAGCAGGAATATTGGGAAACCATGAAACATCCATTCTTCGAGTCAAAGGTTTTGGGAAATAAAAAATTATGGCAGTTATTTAAAACAAATAAAATCACAAGAACGGAAATAGCCGAAGTGCTCGGTTGTTCCGAAAAATACATTGATTGGCTTGAGTCTAAAATTTACTCGAAATCGAATTCCCCTTCAGAGTAAAGTAAATCTCGCCAGATTATCGTTGTACATCCAAAAATGAAAGCGAAAGAGAATTGTGATAACTGAAAAAATAAATGAAAAAGAACTTTCGTTTATGCAAAACTGGCATACACCTGTTTGTATGACCGAAAGTATGTTTAGTTGTCTCGACAATCTTTCCGAGTTTCGGGGTACTCTTTCTGATTTAAGAATGTATCAGTATCCCATGTTATCTTCAGAACCGTTTATCGATACCGAAGTGAAAGGACTCACTTCTAAACAGAGATTCGAGCTTCTTAAAGGTGCTGGAGATTTGTACAACTACGGCGGACGTAAGTTTGGCAAATCGCTGATTACCGAAAAAGTAGATATTTGTTTATCAATGCTTCATGATGCAAATTATTGGTGCGGATTCAGTTCGGCGGATGCAATACATTTGCAGGATATACTCGATGTAGTTACAAGAGCTATTTCATTTCATCCGATTTTGCATATGTACAAACGTCGATTCCGAGCTTCGCCAAAATATGAACTTGAAGCAAAGAATGGATGGTTACTACAAGGTATCAATATGAACGTTGCATCGAAAGATGCCGGAAGACAATGGTTCGGTAAACACGTTAAAAAATTATGGATTGAAGAAGCATCGCTCGAAACAGACAAAGCATATGATAAGAGAAAAGATTCTCTATCGGAACTTGGTGCGATACTTCGAATAAGTGGAATGACAAATTTTACACGTTTTACACCAGCAGGAAAATCATTCTACGACCCGGAGAACAAGAATAAAATTATGAATCTTCCTCAATCTGTCAATCCAACATTCGATGACAAGGAAGATAAGAATAGACAAAAAGAGTACGGAGGGCAAGATTCGTTGAACTATCGAATATTCGTGAATGGTGAAGTTTGTGAAGACGGAATTAGCGAGTTTGACATTGCTCGAATCGAGCCGTACATAAATAATAAAGTCGAACTAAAAGTTTTTGAAATTAAAAAAGAATCCTTTTTCTACTTCAAAAATCTGATAGTTGTTGAACGACCAAAGAATGTGGAGCGAATTTTTATAGCTTCAGATATAGGCGACGGAGCTGGCGGAAGCGAACTCGTTATTCTTGGAGAGATTGGCGATAAATACCATTATCTTTATCGCATTGCACTTTACAGTTTAAAAGATGACGAACAATTCGAAATTTTTGATTGGCTTATTCAAAAGTTACAAGCCAACGTCATCGGGATAGATTGTGGCGATGGAACAGGTCGTGCTATCTATCGTAGATTGGAAAAGAAATATCCGAAGAATAGTTTAGTTTATTATTCCGGAGCAGAAAAAATCGGTGTCGATTGGAAGAAAGATGATAACGGAAAAGTTTTATTGGAAAATGGCAAACCAATACCCCTTGATGAATTTATGTCGGAATGGGGAGTACGTCATCTAAAATCACTTTTATATGAAGGTCGTATCTTAATGCCGAATGATTTTAAATTAGAGAAACAAATCAATAGTGTCATTGCTCGCACAGTTGGTACAAGAACAGTGTATGCGTGCGTGAGCGAAGATGGCGACCACGTATTCGATGCATTTAAAGTCTTTTCAATATGCGTGTGGTTCAAAAAAGATTTTAACAGCACTCCAAAATTAGCACAAAATGCTGGCATCGGCGTAAGTAATTGGATAAAACCGAAACAAATGAATATTGATAAAAATAAATGGCGTGCAATATTTGAGAAACAAGAAGAATTACAAATAACCAGAGAAGAATATATAAACGGTTTCCAATATTTTTTACAGATGGAATTAGTAAAGTATCAATTGGAAAATCGTCCAGAAATTTTAAAATATTTAGAAAAAGAAATTCAAAGACTGAACGAAACATTTAAGGAGAATTAAAATGGACATAAGTTTCCTTGCCAATGCATTATTTTCTCTGTTACTTAAAAAAATAGTAACTCCTCAAGAATACAAAGCTCAATGTCAAGCCATTAGAGTTATGTTACAAGACGATGTTACTGGTCTTGTAGATGTGCTTACAGATTTTGCGGTTAATAGTGCCAAAGTAGATTTCACTATTGAAACCAATAGCGAAAAATTTAACGAAATATTTAAGGAATGGCTCGATACAGTCAATATAGACGTAGGTACAGTACCTATGGGTATCAAGGCATTAGCCGAAGAATATTTTAAAGAACGTTGGAAAGGTTCATCCTTTGCTGTACTGCAAATAGCGAAGTGGGGAAAAGTTCCCGGCACAGATTTAATACTCCCTACTCAAATGTTTTTTGTAGATGGTGGAAGTATCGTGGCGAAAGACACCGATGACCAAACAAATGATTTATCAATAGATAGTTATCAGTATTTTGTAGGCGAAGCAAAACAGGCAATCACATCCAAATCGGCTATTATCAATCGTCCATATGGACGTTGGTTTGATAAGTATCCGACTCCTTACCTTATAAAGAGAGGTATCTATCATAATGCTGAAATTATAAGGTCTCTTAAATCAAAACAAACTGAAATTCTTGACCAGATTATACCTTATTTACTTCTTGCCAAAAAAGGAAGTGAAGCTCTTGCTCAACAGGGAAAAACATATAGTCAACCCGAATTACAGACTATAGCAAATCAATTTCAAGACTTGATGACCGAGATGAAGACTACAAGTTTGGGCGATAAACAAATAAAGACTCCTATTAGAGTAACAAATTTTGATGAAGACCTCAAACATTTTATACCAGACCTATCTACTATATTCGCTCCGGCATTATTTGAACAGGCGGAGCGTAATATTTTATCCGGTCTCGGATTTATCGATGTTATTCAAGGTGTAAGTTCTACCAGACGTGAATCAACTCTTAATCCGAAAGCATTTATTCAGGAAGTGAATTCAGGCGTTGAGAGTTTTAAAGATATTATGAAACAACTTCTTGTATTAATTAAATATAAGAACGACACACATATAAAATATACAAACTCTGAATTCTACGTTTGTTCTTCACCAGTAAAAGCATTTATGTCAGATGAGTTTAAGACCTCAATACGTTCTCTATACGATAGAGGATGTCTCTCAAAGAGAACATATGCTGAACTCGTCGGAGAAGTAGATTTCAGAACAGAAATTTATCGTCGAGAGAAAGAAGCAAAAGACGGTACAGATTATACAATGTATCCACAGATTACCCAAAATCAAGAAGATAAAGGTATCGATGTTCAGGGTACAAATCCGGACGGAACTCCCCAAGACAATGTATTGCCAGACAGACAAGGTATTGAGAAACAAAATTTTAACAATGCTTCTACAGATGGCGATATAATAGAAGATGAATGGGTTAATTCTTCTGAAGATGAACTTGAACTTTCAGCATTAAAGAAAAAAGTTAGAGTTACAGAAAAATATCTTCGTTATCGTCAGGTCGAACCAAATAAATTCGAGGAGAAATCATTTAGAACTGTTACACTTTCTCCCTCAAAAGGTATTAAAGCTATAGTAGGAAAAATCAAAGGAGCAAAAACTACTACAATACAATCATATCTTTTCTTAAAAGAAAAGTGGACTGATAAATTGGCGAAAGAATGGTTAGACCAAAATTCTTCTGCATTTGTTGCAACAGTAGAAAAATATGATTTAATCACAGCTCCTTATAATGTCATAAAAGACTTACCTCCGGCAGTTAAGAAATTATCAGCAACACAACAAACTGCTTGGATGCACATATGGAATAATGCTTATCGATATATGCTCGCAAAGACAGGTAATACCACACAAGCAGAAAAATATGCTTTTCGTGTGGCATGGTCTAAAGTAAAACAAGTAAAAGAAAATAAAGGATTTTTTGAAAGACTAAAAGAAAAATTTATTAAATAATAAAAAGGAGAATAAAATGCCTACAAATTGGAAAGATGCACCGATTCACGAATATCAAGTTTCGAGATGTGCATATGATGAAACAGGAGAAGAATCAGGAGTGTTATATAATTATTACCTATATGTTCATGCACTTGGACAGGTAGTTGTATTACGAGAAAAAGTAGACCAGACTGAATATTTATACGCCGATGGTGGATTAGATAAAGAATTGGCATGGACAAATCGAGAAACTTTAGATTATAAATATTACGATAAGATAGGATAATAGGAGAAAAAAATGAGACCTTATAAAGCAATAAGAAATCCATTTACAGGAGCATTGCAATTAATTCCTACAAATATAGTTTTAGCTTTTAAGGAAGGAGTCGATAGTCAAGCCGACTTATCCTTAACCGATAATTCAAAAGGCGACGCTCGTTTTGCAAATGATACAGGACATCTTTATGTTTGGAGTATTAACGACTCTTCAGGTCTTTTAACAGATTGGGTCGATGTAGGAGATATTATAGATTTAAATTGGTCTGCAATAACAGGTAAACCTTCTTCAGCAGTGGCGGACATCGATGATGCAGTTTCTAAAAGACATACCCAAAATACAGACCAATATTTAACTACGATGGTTACAAATGTTCTTTATGTAGATAATAAAAGAACAGACGATTATACACCAACTGGCACAATTACAAAACCATTTAAAACAATACAATCGGCTCACGATGCTATTGTAGGAAATACTTCTACAAATAAATTTGAAATTAAAGTAGCAAGAGGAGTAGCATACGCAGAAACTTTTACATACAGCAAAGATTATGTTATGTTGTCAAGTGTAGGATTGGGTGCTTCATTGACTGGTGCAATTACAATAACTTCTCCGCATCCAACATTCGTAGATTTTGAAATTAAAAGTGCTGTTACTTTAAGTTTAGCTTCACATTTTTCTATAAATGTCATGAATTGTAGAGTAAATACAGGCATTTGGAATATTACAGCAACTGCTCCTACTGGAGATGAATATTTACAAGTATTAGGCAATGATATGTGGACATCAAGATTAAATGCAACTGGTATAACTGGAGTTGTTGGTTGGAGTGGTGGTATAATTTTTTCAGGAACGTTCAATCTAACTAATTGTAATTTTCAAGCTTCAGGTACTGATATTGAAGGAATGATTATTAATTTAGAAACAGGAACAGACGCATATTTAGGTGCTATTTTAGCTGGAGGTTTAACTGTTAATTTAAAAACAGGTGCAAAACTGCACGCTGACGCAGATGCTCTTGGTAATATAACAGTAGTTAATACTGGTGGGACACTTTATAAAACAACAAAAGCACAAGATATAAACAATGGAGTAACGGTTAGTACTGGTATTCTTGCACCAGTAACAACTCCTACAAGAGTAGGCGATATATATATAGATACAGTTGCCAAAAAATTATATTTTGCAGTAGGAATTGCAAGTAGTGCCGATTGGATAATAGCAAATTAAAAAATAAATTATTGGGAGATTAAATTGAGAAACAATTGGTGTATTGATTGTGAAAAACAACTTAACAATTTTTATGCGAAACGTTGTAAATCTTGTGCAAGAGTATATCAATATGCCACAAAACCTGAAACGAATCCTCAATATATTGATGGTAGAACTAATGTTAAAAAAGTTTGTATCGATTGTGGTAAAGAATTATCAAGAAGTGCTAATATTGCCGAGTATGAACGTTGTTTAAGTTGTAGTCGTAAAGGAGAACTTCATTGGAATTGGTTAGGTGGAGACGAATTAGGTTATACCGTTGAATTTTCTAAACAATTAAAAGAAAAGATTCGTATTCGTGATAATCACGAATGTCAAGTTTGTCATAAATCGGAAGAACAAGAATTAAAAGAATTTAACAGAGTTTTATCTGTTCATCATGTAGATTATAACAAAGAGAATTGTCAATCAGAAAATTTAATAAGTCTTTGTGATAAATGTCATATGAAAACAAATTATAATAGAGAAAATTGGATAAATTATTTCGGGAGGATAATAAATTTATGTCAGAAAATTTAAAAACGAATTTAAACAGTGCTCAAGTTCAGGAATTTTTAGAAGATTTCGAAAAGAACTCTACACTCGAACTTCTGGAAGAAGGAAAAGAACAGAGTGAAATTTTCGAAATAGCGAAAGCCAGAGGTATAATTTTAAAAGATAGACAATGTTTAGCAGGTTTTAAAACAGTTTATACTTTTGCTGATAAAGCGAATTTGAACAAGGCAAGACTGCCAAAGAAAGAACTACTTCGTGCTCTCCCGACACTTGTAGGTACTCCAGTAGATATTGACCATCAACGTAATTATGTGGTCGGTATGTACATAGATTATAGATATATTGTAAAAGATGATTCAGTAATAGTATACGGAATTTTCTTTAAAGCCAATTTTGAAGATGAGTGGGAAAATGCACAGAAACTTTTCAAAGCAGGAAAACTCACTACCTCATATGAAATATACAGTCCAAAAAATAAACGCAAGGTACTTGCAGATGGAACTTTTGAATTACATGATATGGAAATTGGCGGAGGAGCACTTCTATTCAAAGAGAAACCAGCTTTTGCAGATGCGAAGGTTCTTGAAATAGCAAAAATAAACATAGCTAAAGAAATTGATAATTTAGTTTATGC
>Ga0247841_10013503_pt1 | contig 10419 bp, 1 predicted proteins | sample LaCruzMarch2015__2_FD_192410 | JGI IMG/M metagenome (GOLD analysis project Ga0247841, IMG submission 192410) | Freshwater microbial communities from meromictic Lake La Cruz, Castile-La Mancha, Spain - LaCruzMarch2015_18m | ecosystem: Environmental > Aquatic > Freshwater > Lake | place: Spain...
CCCGCCGTCCGAAGGCGGTGTATCGATCGCAATTTGAAAATCAGAGGTTGTGCCACCTGCCATTACAAAATTGCCGTTACCAGTGGTAGAAAGACGGCTACCGGCTAAACTTGTACCAGTGCTGACGGTGCCCGGACCGTTAATCGTCAATGTCTGACCGCTGCCAATGGCAAGCGTATTCGCGGTGCTGCTGCCGGTCTGGACGGTCAGCGACTTGGCGGTCATGCTCGCGCTGGTCAGATCAAAGGTGCCGGCATTCGCACTGCCGTCAGTCAAACCAAAGGTCAACGCACCACCGGCGCCGGTCGTGTTCGCCAGCAATTTCAACGTGCTCCCTTCAATCGTCGTGCCGCCGGTGTAGCTGCTCGCACCGCCCAACGTCAGAACCCCGCCGCCAACCACCACCAAGGCACCGGAGCCTCGAACCGCGCCACTCAAAGTCATGTCATTGCTGGTCGTATCCATCGTGGTGGTGACGCTGCTGTTGATGGTCATGCTATTCGCAACGGTCAACACGCTACCACCGAGTGCCTTCAACGTGCCGCTGCCGGCAAATGCCACCGCGTTGGCCGTGTTGCCAAACGCACCGGAGTCGGTGATGCCCAAGGTGCTGCCTGTGAGCGTGACCGCACCGGTAAACTGATTGGCACCGCCCAGAACGAACGTCCCCGTGCCTTGGGTCCGCAAGCCGCCACTCCCATTGATGACCGAATTGATGGTGGTGGTGGAACCGGAGTTGCTCATCAACGTCCCACCCACAAGGGTGAGCGCGCCGCCCGAGATTGTCGGTGCCCCTTGAAGCACGGTAATGCTATTCGCCGTTATGGAACCCGAGGATGTATCAACGTTAACAGTATAGGAGCCAGTACCTTTGGTCGACGCCGAGAAGGTGGCGTCGTCGCCATTGGACCAGGTATAGGACGTTCCACCACTGGGAACATAAACCCAATTCTTGGTGCCAGTAGATGTGGTCCAAGTTCCTGTGCCAGTCAGACTCCAATAGGCATCGGCCCCAACACCGGACCCGACAGAGTAATTCAAGGTCAAATAGGTACCATTATTCTGAAGGCTAAATGTCCCACCACCCGTCAAGTTGTTGACGGTGTAATTGAATGAAGCGGCATTAAAGCCAGTGATGGCATTCGCTGTGGCAATCGTCCATGAATTGTTCACATGCGGATTCCAGTTCTGAATACTGGACGACCCATTGATGTTGATGGTGTAGGTACCGGAAGCCGTCAGGGTTGAACTCTTCAGCAAATCCCAACCAGTCCCGGCGACTCCGCTGGCATTTGAAAGGTCCCAATTATATTGGCCGCCATTGGTAAAGGTCAACGTGGCCGTATTGAAAGAGCCTACGCTGCCATCCCCACCCGGCGTGATTTGACCGCCGCTGTTCAGCGTCACCGCACCGGTCACGGTGCCCGTACCACCCAAGGCGCCGTTGTTGTTGACGATGACTGCTGACTGGAGGCCAACTCCGCTCGTATTATTAATCAGGAGATTACCACTGTTGCTGTTGATTGTCGTCGTGCCGGTAAAGGTGTTCTTGCCGGTCAGCGTCAACGTGCCGGTGCCCGTTTTGACCAGTGACAGCGTCCCGGAACCATTTTGGATAACGCCGGCGTAACTGGTGCTTGTGTTGTCGTAACCGGTCGTCAGCGTTGCGGCAGTGCTGGCAAGGCTGGTGGTTATCGTTCCCGACCCGGCAATCGAACCGACCGCTTGATTATAGCCCCCCACGTCAAAGGTCGCCGTGCCGTTCGCCAGATTCATGGACGATACCGTACTGCCATTGCCGAGCACGTTTAACGTGCCCGCTTGCAGCAGGCCGCCGTTGATCGTGACAAAGCCTTGGAAAGCGGAATCATTACCATCGAGCGTCAAGGTGCCGGAACCCGATTTGACCAATGTACCGGAACCGCTCACGCTGCCCGTAATCGTCTGTCAACTGCTGCTGATGTACGCAAAAACAGCCGTGCCGCTGTTGAGATTCAAGGTGCCCGCATAGGTACCGGCACCAGTGCCGGTATATCCCAGCACCCCGGTCCCGCCAATCGTCAACGTGCCACCGGTGATCGTGGTATTGCCGTTGTAAGTGTTATTGCCAGAAAGTGTACCTGTCCCGGTCCCATCCTTGGCAATCGAAAGCGCACCGGCTCCCGAGTCCGTAATTGTACCGCTAAAGGTAAACGACTCGTCGTTAGCATCCCCAAGCGTCAGCGTTGCTGCAGTGCCCGAAGTGTTGTCGACCGTTCCACTCGTACCCGTGAGCAACGAGATGGTCTGGCTGTGACCGTTCAAATCGAACGTGCCATTTAGACTCTTGATACCCCCTAACTGCGATCCAACGGAACCATTTAACTGGTAGACATCGCTCATGACCTTGACGAGAGCACCATTCGCCACACTTTGAATGCTGCGAATGGTGTTACCACTACTCGACTCGTTCAACAAAAGCGTGCCGTTATCCACATAAACATTCACGTATCTAACACTATTAGCTCCTGACAAGCTAAGTGTGCCGTCACCTTCTATCTTCAGACTATTAACGTTAGTGCCGTTGGCTAACTGGCCGGAAAGGGTAAGTGTGTTGCTGGTTGGCACATTGACGTACCAAGTGCCGCCGTTGGGGGTTGTGATGCTGTTGGCGACTGTCAAACCGTTCGCGGCCGCCGAAATCGTGACGCCGTTTGACAGGGTAACCGCCCCCGAGCCGAGCCCGCCGGAACTCCCAACAGCCACCGTGCCAGCGGTGATCGAAGTGCCGCCGCTGAAGGAACTGCTGCCGTTGAGCGTGAGCAGGTTGCTGCCGCCGCCAGCCATGGTCAGAGCCATCGCCCCGGTCAGCGTCCCGCCAAATGTTCCATCGGTGACCGAGAAGCTGCTGCCGGTTCCGCTGGTGATCGTACCGTACCCAGCGCTACCGCCCAGTGTGCCAACCGTAACATCATAGATACTGATGTTCAACGTCGCGGTTCCATTGTTCAACGTCAGGTCACCTCCGTTACCCAACGCAGTGTTGGTACCGAGGTTAATCGCACCACCATTGATCGTCGTGCCGCCGGTGTAGGTGTTCGCGCCGGTCAGCGTCTGTGTGCCGCTGCCGATCTTGACGATATTGACGGTACCGTCAATCGTGCCGGAATATGTGTTGTTGACAGTCGTGTTGAGCGTGAGCGTCGCCGCCGAGCTGCTCGTCACGTGGGTCCGGCCATATTGCGTTGACAACCCTGCTGACGCCAGCCCGCCAATCGTTTCGGTCTTGCCGTTGAGGTTAAGCCACGCCGATCCGCTGGTTCCATTGAGTGTGACGACGGAACCGTCGGGAATTACGCCGCTGGCGCCAAGTGTGAGGGTGCCAGCTCCGCCGGAAGCAGTACCGTAGATGTAGGTGCCACCCTGGTAGTCATTGGCTGTGTTGTTGAGAGTCACGCCCACGATCCATCCGTTCTGGCCAACAGAAATCCCCCCGCCGCCGGTTATCTTACCGCCGACGGTGAAGTTGCCGCTGCTTAAGCTTGTGAAGGTGACAGAGCCTGCGTTCGCCGTAATGGTTCCGCCCAGCGTCACGGTACCGGAATAGATGGCAAGGGCTCCTGCATAGGAGACGTTACTGCCGTTCTTCTCTGCGTTCACCCCCGCACCAGTGTTGGCAACAATTGCATTATTAAGCGTGAGACCGGTGCTAGCAAAGTAAATCGAGGCACTGTCGGTTGAGCTTGTGCCGATGTTGATGACGCCAGTCCCAAAACTCAGCGAGGAGCTGACACCGCTGAGCCAAGCCCCGCTTGTCAGCGTCATGCCCCCGCTAAAGTTGTTTGCAGAATTCAGACCATTGATTGAGTAGGAGCCGGAGTTTACAGTGCCGGAAATGCCGCTGAACACGACGGCGAGGGTACCGGAACCGTTCTTCAAGGCCGGGTCGAATCCGTCGTTTGCTGAAGTGAGCGTGAGGGTGGAGAGGCTGCCCGCCTGGTTATTGATGATGGTTCCAGCGGCGTTTCCGGCGTTGAGGACCGCCGTGTCGCTGTAGCCGTTCATGTCGAACGTTCCGCCCATCACACTCAGCGTGCCGCTGCCCAGCGCGGTACTCAAACCGAGCTTCAGCGTGCCACCGCTGACCGTCGTGCCGCCGGTGTAGGTGTTGTTGCCGGAAATGGTGAGCGCGCCAGTGCCTGTGCCGGCCTTGGTCAGACCTACGCTGCCTGCGAGGACGGAGAAAATCGTCGCGCCGCCACCACCACCGTTAAGGGTAATGGTACCACCCGCCCCCGTCAGTGTGATCGTGCCGCTATTAAATGTCGGCGTGCCGCCGCTGATTGTGATGCTGTTGGCGCTCACGCTGCCAACGTTGACCACAAACGTGCCCGTCCCGGCACCCGCTGTGGAAAAGGTGGCGGCGTCATTAGGATTATTCCATGTAAAGGAACCGCCATTACCAGCGGAATTGTACACCCATGACGCAGTACTAGTATCCCAGGTGCCGGTGCCCGCCCCCGCCACAGACCACCAGGCTCCGACCGAGGTGGTCGTCCCGCCGTTGAAACTCAGCACAAGGTCCGAGCCGGACACCACGGCGGTGAATGTGCCGCCGCCCAACGAGTTGTTGTTATCAATGGCGCCGGTGTTCACGGTGCAGGTGCTACTGCCCGTAATCGCGCCCGCATTTGCATGTGCAATGATCCAGGAATAGTTACCACGAGGATTCCACCCGGCCACCGAGGTACCCAATCCGGTAATGTTAATAGTAAAGGCGGAGTTCAGCGTCAGCGTGCCGGTGACAATCTGCTTGTCAAAATTGATGCCTGCATACGTGTCTTGCGTTCCGTTGCCGGTCACCGTGCCCACTTCCCACAAATAACTGCCGCCCGCCGTAAGCGTCGCATTGCCGTTAAACGTGATAGTGCCCGGGCTGCTGCCGGGGCTGAGAATGCCACTCATGATGGTGTTGCCATTGACGGTACCGGTGCCGGTGAGCGTCTTGTTGGCGTTCAATGTGAAGCCCGCCGCCAGGCCCGTCACATCGAAGACGGCAGCGCTGCCAACCGTGATTGTTTGGCTCTGACCAATCGAACCACTGCTACTCAACGCCAAGGTGCCACCGCTGATGGTCGTCACGCCGGCATAGGTGCTGTTGCCGCCGAGCGTCAACTTTCCGGTGCCGGTCTTCGTCAACGCCATGCTGCCGGTCAGTGTCCCGCCGAAGGTCGAATCAGCATTCTGGTTCACCGTCAAAGTGCCCGCGCCACCGGTAATCGTCCCATAACCGGCACCGCCAGTCAGGAAACCAACCGCAACCGTGTAAGTCCCCACATTCAACGTCGCCGTTCCACCGTTCAACGTCAGCGTCCCGCCACTGCCCAGCGCGCTCGCATTGCCCACCATCAACGTCCCGCCAGTCAACGTCGCGCCACCGGTGAATGTGTTTGCGCCGGAGAGGGTCAACGAACCGGTGCCGGACTTGATTAGCGACAGCGCCCCGGCAGCAGCGCCGTTTTGGAGGACGCCGCCGAAGGTGTTGTTGCCGGAAGCGATGTTCACCGTCAGGGCGCTGGCGGATGCGCTGTTGTTCTGCACCACCGACGTGCCGACCGTGGCCCCTGTTGTCAGACCGCCGATGGTAAGACCGTTGCCGTTCAGGGTCAGTGTGCCGGTGGCACCACTGGCAAAACTCACTGTGTTGACATTGCTCAGCGCCGTCGCGCTGCCAATCTGAACCTCACCTCCGGTGAGGGAAACGGTACCGTTGAAGCCGCTGTTATTGCCGCTGAGACGGAGCTGGCCAGCGCTGGCTGTTGAGGTGCCTACATTCAACTGGCTCGCACTGGTGCCGGTGATACCGCCGGCAATGGAGATGTAGGCCGCGGCATCGGGGCTATCAACGGTCACCGTGTTGCCGCCGAGGGCGAGACGGCCGCTGGCGATGGTCAGACTGCCGCCGCCGCTTCGAGCTTGGATGATGCCGTCGTTGGCGGTCAGCGTGACACCGTTGTCAAAGGTGTTAACGCCATAACGGTTGCGCAGCGTGCCACCGTCGAGTGTCACGGCAAAGCCCGTGTAAGTGCCGATGTTGGCGGCGCTGACGCCGGTGTCGAGGTTGACGGTTTGGCCTGAAGCGATGGAAACTGCGTTGGCGATGGTCGTGTTGGTGCCGACATCCACTGCCGTCGTGCCATTGGCCAATGTCAACGTGCCGAGCGTGTTATTGCCCGTCTGGCTGAAAGTGATCAGTCCATTGATTCCACTCACGCCTGAAACCGTGAGCGCATTGCCTGATCCACTGACTGGAGCCAAGGTAAGGCTGAGATTGGAGCCAGTCTGCGACACCGTGCCACCACTGGTGCCGACGTTCAGGATGCGGCTGCTGTTCATCGCTACAGCGGCCGTCGCCCTCAACGTCCCGCCGTTGAGCGTGACGGTGCCACCGCCGCCGGTAATGGTCCCGAGATTGCCATCGCTGGAGATGGAGACGACCCCGTTGTTGATGTAGATGCCGCCGGTGTAGATGTTGGCGCCGGAGAGCGTCCAAGTGCCGGTGCCGGTCTTGGTCAATGAGCCGGTGCCGCTGAGAACACCGGCGTAGGTGGTGGTGGCGTTGTTGCCACCCACGGTGAGGCCAATGCCAACCGGTGAGCCGGCATTGTTTTTCAAGGCGATGTCGTAACCGGCTCCCGACGATGTAGCAGCCAGTGCCCCCATCGTGAACGAGGAAACAGAGCTGTCAAACACCAGGTTACCGCCACCCATCGTCAACGTACCGCCCTGAAGCGCATTAGCATCGGCCAAATTCAAGGTTCCGGCATTAAGCTTCCAGTTGACGCCAGAGGTCGTCTGATCGACGGCGAACTTTATGGTTCCGTTGCCGATTTTGGTGACCGTGCCATTGATGATTGGCGCGCTAATGATGAGATCCGGATTGGCATTTACCGTGACGTCCACAACATTAAACGTTACGGATCCGTTTCTCCCATTATCTCCGATGCCAGTGCCAATCTCGATCCTGGCATCGGTAATCGTAGCCCCCGAGGCCAAGGTGATATACGAAGGAGACGTGGAGCTTCCACTAACGGTGAGAGTTCCCTGCATCAGGAACGAACAATTTTCCCAGCTTGAATACCCGGTGCTTACTTGCACTGTGCCACCATTGAGCGTCAGGATACCGACACTTGTGATGAACGTGTTCACACCAGCAAGCATACCGCCGTTAACCACTACGGGGTGCGCTTGGGCGGTCGAGACACTCGTATCGTCAAGCCAGTTATTTTGGCCACCTGTTACAACGCCTCCCGCGCTGATAGTGATCGTACCACCATCCCCAAACCCGCCGTACGTGCCGGGACTTGCGTCGCAATTACTGATCAGCGTACCATTGTTGACCGTCGTGCCGCCGGCGTATGTGTTAGCGCCGGAGAGCACTAGCGTGCCGGGGCCGGCTTTGGTCAGGCTGCCGCTGCCGGTGACTATGGCGGAAACCGTCAGGTCCGTCCCGACGACGGTGTCGTTGACCGTGAAGGTTCTCGCCCCGGACAAAACGAAGTTGGCAGGATAGACTCCGCTACCCGAACCGTAGTTGGAAATGTACGAGGCCGCGCTCCCGGCGAAAGTCACGTCGCCGACGAGTATGAAGGCACCTGCGGCACTCCAACCGTTGTAAACGCCCAGTGTGCCACCATTAAGATTCAGGTTACCGAGACCAGTGGAATAACCTTGCGTACCGCCGGTGGCGGTTGAATTCTTCACCACGCCGCCGTTATTGATCGTCAGCGTCTGAATTGTGGAGGCGGTATCGCCGCTCGTTCCGCCAAGCCAGTTATTGGCGCCGCCGATGACGGCGCCGCCGTTGTTGACGGTGATCGTGTTCGACGAATTCTTGGTTCCGAAAACGTTGTAACCACCACCGATGCCGTCCTTGGCAGCAACGATACTGCCGTTGTCAACAATTGTGTCTCCGGTGTAGGTGTTGGCACCGGAGAGTGTCATCGTGCCGATTCCTATCTTCGTCAGCGAAAGGGTGCCTGCCGTGTTCTTGATGACGCCGCTGAACGTCTGTCCTGTGGCGTTGCCGTCACCCACTGTGAGGATAGGGGTACCGCTAAAACCGTCAACCGTGCCGGTCCCACTCAGGCCGTTAATTGTGTCGCTGAAGCCGCTCAGCTTGAGTGTGCCGGTTAGAACAACGTCGCCTTTGCCAGTGCCATTTGGAATCTGATCTGCAGCGCCTAATGCCAATGTGCCGGCGGCGACAACGGTGTCGTCCGCATAGCTGTTGGGAGTGCCCGTCACATTATTCAATGTCACCGTCACGCCACTACCACCAGATAGCAATCCTAGACCGAGCGTTCCTGAAATTGCACCGTTCAGCATCATCGTACCGGCGTTGCTATTCGCACGAAAGGTGGCACTGGCCAGGTTGGCGACGATGTTGCCGGTGATCGTCCCGGTGTTCTCAACACGAAATGCGCCTATGGTATCGGTACCTTTCGCTGTGTTGACGACAAGGTTGTTGGCCAAGGTAAGGTTCGCGGCATTCCAGTAAAACTGCGCCTTATCCGTGTTGGATGTGCCAATGGTAATCGTACCGGTTCCATAAGGACCTTTAGTAACAAAACTGCCAGAGCCGGTCGCACCACTGACTGGGACAAGCCGCTCGGTAGCGGTCAAAGTCATTCCGCCCGAAAAGGTGTTATTGACGTTGTTGAGTGATTTGTCGCCGTTGTTACCGGAAAAAATGAATCCAACTTTACGGGTCGCGCCATCGGTGACAAGACCCGTGAATGCGATATTACCTCCGAGCACTGTCAGGATGTCGGTTCCACTGCCCGAACCATTGCTGGTGATCACGTCCGTCGATACACCAGCGGCTCCAAAAGAGGCAATCGTGCCACTGTTGCCGTTGAGATCCAGCGTCGCGGTCCCCGACATCGTCAACCCGGAGGAAGCCGACAACCCCGTGGAACTGCCGAGCTTCAGCGTGCCCGCGCTCACAGTCGTCGCGCCGGTGTAGGTGTTGTTGCCGGAAAGGGTCAGCGTTCCGGTACCAGCCTTGGTGAGGCTGGTGCCGGCACCGACGATGATTGAGCTGATGGTGTCGGAAGCATTGTTGAGGGTGATCGTGCCTGTCGCAGCGAAATTAATCGTGCCACTGGAGAGAACGATGGCACCGGCCCCCGTCCCGAAAACGAGAGCGCTGATGTTCTGACTGCCGGTGTTATTGACAGCGACAGTGCCGGCGAGAAGCGTTCCAGTCCCCGAGACTCCACCGAAGTTAAGGGTGTCGCTGCTGGTGGTGAGCGTACTGCCAGGCGTGAGCGTCCCTCCCGCGCTGGTGGAGATTGAACCAGACGCACCCCACGTCCCACCAGCCGTGCCAAATCCAGCGGTCGTACCGTTGGCATCCCAGTAGTACAGCGCCGCCTGCGCCTGGTTGGCGATCAAGAGACCGATGGCCAGCACGCCGACCAGCGCACGGTCGAGAAGCGTGGGACGGAGAACGTGGGACGTGGAACGTGTGACGTAGAGCGTGGGACGCAGACGCCTGCGGTGGCGGACAGTCGCGAACTGGTTGATCACGGATCGAAGCAGGTCGATGACTCTGCCGAAGAATCGTATTGTCTTCATGACTCTTGACTCCCTTTGTTCAGATGCGCTGCACCAAGGATCCAGCAAAACCCAATTCTCAAATCGAAACGTGAGCGGCTGATTGACTCAAGTATGATTGCCAGCGGCTCTTGCTCCCCGAAGGGGAGCTACATGATAGCCCACCGAGAATCGGTGGGTAGTTGGCGCCGATCTCCAACATCCCCAGGGATTCTCCCTGGGCTGACATACGGCTCCCCTTCAGGGAGCTAAGACAATCCACACTTGAGAAACATCCGCTGAAATCCTTCGAAACACACAATTCCAGAAAGAAACTATTGCCCCGTTCAGTCTGATTATCGCACATCCTGTGAAGAAAAGGGAATACACAGAATGACTTTTTTCATATACAAACTGACAAAAATGACAAAGTGACAATCGAAAGAAGAGGCTCAAAGCAGGCTGTAGGCTGTAGACTGAAGGTAAAACACCCTTGGGAGTTGTGACAGAATGGTCAGAATGGATCCTGGCCGGCAAAAGACGGAAGAGGAAAGAAGATCTCGCGCCCCGAAGTGTCGGGGTGGGTACACAAAGGTGCAAAGGCGCAAAGGTGAGAGATGGTAAAGATATGACACTCAGGAAATCAGGAAAGGACACACTGGCGTCCCATAGGGCCGCCAAGGCTGAAGCAGTTTAGACTGAAGGCTGAAGGCAAAACAGTAAACTACCCCCGCCTGGAAGGCGGGGGCTTTGGGGGACTGTCGATTACAAATCGACTGTCGTCATGAACCGGCTCTCCCTCCTGCTCCGCAATATACGTTTTGACCATCTCATCGGTCA
>Ga0247841_10013509_pt1 | contig 10414 bp, 9 predicted proteins | sample LaCruzMarch2015__2_FD_192410 | JGI IMG/M metagenome (GOLD analysis project Ga0247841, IMG submission 192410) | Freshwater microbial communities from meromictic Lake La Cruz, Castile-La Mancha, Spain - LaCruzMarch2015_18m | ecosystem: Environmental > Aquatic > Freshwater > Lake | place: Spain...
CATCCGCTGAACACCATTCCGTGGCCTTGAGGCAGGCTTCAGCCTCCTTCTCAGAAATGTCCCAGAAGGGCTTCATCGAAGGTTTCCCTTTGATGCGTTGCTTGCCGCTTCCATCGAGGCAGGCCGCGCCAGAATTGATCAGATGAATGAAGCCGTTGGCGTTGAGGCCGGTCAGCTTCTTGCCCGTGACGCGCTTGACAGCATCGGGGCTCCAGTAGGTGCGCACATCGGCAAAGAGCTGGGCCCGGTTCGTCAGCAGATACATGAGAAGCATACAAGCACCGTTCAGCGAGTCATTTTCTGTGGCGACCATATAAGGCGCGCGGATGCCATTCCAATCAAAGGAACTGCTTAAAATGGCCTCCAAGAAATCGCCATTCGGACGATAGTCTGTCCACTGCCGTTGACCTTGAAAACCGGACACCAGTGCATTACGGCCAAGTGACTCCTCAGGGAACTGCTTGGCGAGCGCTGGATTGCCGACCATGAGGTCACGCATCACAAGCGCCATCTTGACGACGTAGGACCAGTCCGCGTCCTTCGCGTTACGCGATTTTTGAATAGCCTTGGCATTCCAGTCCTTGCCTTCCTTGCAGTTCTTACGCGTCCACGCGAGTGCCCGCTCATATTCAGCTTTGTCGTAGATGCCCTGTTCAATGCGACGTTCGAATTCGCACATATCTACCTGCTCGGTACGCATACCAAAATAGTCTTGGAAGAAATCAGGATCCACAAATGAGCCAGCAATTCCCATAGAGGATGTTCCGCACGCAAGATAGGATTTGTTGCGCATCATCGCGGTAGCAAGGCCCGCGCGGGTAAAGCGCAACAGCTTCTCCTGAACATCTGAAGGAATTGATGTGTCTTTGGCATCTTGGACCTCTTTGCCATAAATACCGTAGGCGGGCAGTCCCTTCTGGGCATGCCCAGCAAGAACGGCGGCAAGATAGACAGCACCGGGACGTTCCGTTCCGTTAAAGCCCCAGACGGCCTTGGGTCGAAGAGGATGGGTGTCCATGGTTTCCGAACCATAACACCAACAAGGTGTCACACTGAGGGAGAGTCCAACATTCTCTTTTTCAAAAATTGCATCACATTGAGCGGCTTCTGTGCACCCACCGATGGTGAAGGGGGGAAGTATGCACTGAACCGGCGAACCGTCGGGATAACGAAGCGTGTCCGTGATCAGCTTCGCTGCGGACTTCGCCATGTTCATGGTTTGAAGCTCTAGGGATTCACGCACGCCGTTACAGCGTCCGTCGATAATGGGGCGGATGCCAACTTTCGGAAATTCATTACGGTTCCAAATGGAATTGTACATAGCTGCTTCCTCTTTTAGAAATTACTTGTGTTTCTTCTATTGCTGAATAATATAGCAAAATATCTCGCTCATGTCATTACTCTAAACGGCAAAATTTTGTACCCAACCGTACCCCCCTGATGCTTACGCCTTGATGGCGGATAGCAATTGTGCTAAATTGACGGCCTGTTTCGCTAAAGCGTTGACGATTACCAACAATGGAGAACGATCATGACGGACACAAAAGCCAAGCTTATTCCACCGACACTTATTTTGCCCTTCATCCTCGTCACGTCACTCTTTGCGTTGTGGGGTTTTGCAAATGATATCACAAACCCAATGGTGGCGGCCTTTAAGAATATTCTGCTCATCAGTAACTTTGAAAGCTCGCTTGTCCAGTTTGCCTTCTATGGCGGGTATTGCGTGATGGCGATCCCTGCAGCGCTCTTTATCAAAAAATTCTCTTACAAAAGCGGTATATTGCTTGGCCTTGTTCTTTATTCCGTCGGCTGCATGCTCTTCATTCCCTCGGGCTGGCTCATGGCTTTCTGGGCATTTCTCCTCTCGTACTTCATCATGACCTGTGGCCTCTCCTTCCTTGAAACAAGCTCAAATCCCTACATCCTGGCCATGGGCGACGAAGCCACAGCGACACGCCGGCTCAACTTTGCTCAATCTTTCAACCCTATGGGCTCTTTGACGGGGATGCTTGTCGCACGAAATCTGATCCTGTGCAAGTTGGACCCCATGACGGAAGATGCCCGACGTGAACTTTTGAAGACATCGCCGGATGCCTTCACACAAATTGCCAAGCATGACCTCTCCGTCATCATCGGACCTTATGCAGTCCTCGGACTTGTCGTGGCTCTTTTCTTTATCGTCTTCCTCGTCACCCGCCTACCCCACAGCACGCATGACGAGAACAGGGACCTCTCCGTCGGCGCAACACTCAGACGTCTTTCTAAAAACGCAAACTATGTTGAAGGCGTCATTGCACAAGCCTTTTATGTCGGTGTCCAGATCATGTGCTGGACGTTCATCATCCAATACGCTGAGGCGGAAATGGGACTCTCCAAGGCGGATGGTCAGTTCTACAATATGATTGCCATGGGCATGTTTGTCTGCAGCCGCTTTATCTGCACTTTCCTGCTGAAGTTTGTCAACCCCGGGGCCTTGCTGGCCGTCCTCGCCACCCTTGGCACCGCATTGATTGTGGGCGTCATCTTCCTGCCGGGCATGCCTGGGCTCTACTGCCTTGTGGCGGCCTCAGCCACAATGTCTCTGATGTTCCCGACTATTTACGGCATTGCACTTAAAGGTATTGGCGATGATGCGAAACTCGGCGCAGCAGGCCTGATCATGGCGATTGGCGGCGGCTGCCTGATGCCACCGATTCAGGGTTGGATCATGGATCAAAGCGCCTTTAATCTCATATTCACAACCCTTTCGAGTGTGCGCATGTCCTTCACCTTGCCACTCATTTGCTTCGTGGTTGTTGCCTTATATGGCCTGAAGACCTATCGTCGTTCTAAACAAGGAGCATCATCATGTTAAAAGGAATATCCCCTGTCATATCCCCTGATCTCTTAAAAGTCCTTGCCGAGATGGGACACGGAGATGAAATCATCCTGGCGGATGCGCACTTCCCGGGCCACACCTTCTGCAAGCAGGTCTTGCGTGCGGACGGCATTGGCATTCCGGCATTGCTGGAGGGTATCATTCCGCTCTTTGAACTCGACAGCTATTCCCCTCCGCTCATCATGATGGCAGCAGTCGAAGGCGACACGCTGGATCCAGAAGTGGAGAAGTGTTATAAGGTTGCCCTGCGTCAGCACCTCAAAAAAGTTCCGGCTATAACCCGGATCGGCCGTTTCGATTTTTACGACCGCGCTCAGAAGGCGTTCGCCTGTGTCATGACCGGCGAACTCGCCAAGTATGGAAATATCATCCTGAAGAAGGGTGTCACGCCCGCTCATGCGTGACCCACTGTGCTGCAACTCCTGTTGCATGAGTGAAAGGAGAACGGGTTTTCCAACCCGTTGAATCACGGACTGGAAAGTCCGTGCCCCTGTGTCCATGGATTCCACTGGGAGCATAGGCGTCCTCGCCTGTGCATTTAGTCTCACACTTTGCAAAGCGTGAGACTAACCTGTGCCCGTCAACCGCAGCTGATTCTGATATTCTCCCGCCGAGACGCGGGGGCGCAGAGATTTTTTGTTCAGAGGACTCCAAGACTGATAGACATCGAGACTCCAAGGATCTTTTCCATCCTTCGGTCTTTCCTTTGGAGTCTTGGTGTCTTTTAGTCTTTGCGTCCTCAACCAACCCATAATCAACAACAACTGACTCAATTTCGCTGTCCTATGAAAATTCATCTTGAATTGCGCAGCAAAAAGAACCAGAATAAACCCCGTAGCTGACAAGGTTGCCAGCAAAAGCCACAGGTGGCACATTAAACGTTGGCGTTGAAGATATGAAACAATACGGAACATCGATTCTATTTCGAATGCCACCGCTGGAGTCAAACCAGATTCAGCGTTATGAGACGCGGGCTGTCCTCGTGCGTGCCCGCAACGCCGCAAGTGCTCAACGAAAACTTCAACGCTACATTGCGCGCTGCGAGAGTCTACCACTCATTCCTCCCAAATTCGTGTCAATGCTGCCGCCTGAGGAAATTGATCCTGAGCTTGACGGCGATGTTCTGGAGGTCGACTCTGCCATCCACGTTTCCGACCTGTCACAAAAGGACTTTCTCAAAACTGCGTGGGTCGAAGCACGCCCCAAGACCTGCACAGACCGAGGATGGAAGCATACAGCACCACCAGGTGACTGCCTGAACTGCTATCTTAAAAGGAAAAAAACGCCAACAAAGCCTCGCATTTTACGTCGCGTTCCGCGCCGAAAATGAAGGCAAACGTTCGGGAAGGAATGAAATGATGAAGAAGTGGATGCCAATCATGATGCTCATGTTACTATCGGGATGTGATGAACCGAAGGAGGTGTCAGGAACGGACTTCAAGCGGGAGTACGAACTGCGCAACAATCAAACCATGGTCTCGTCCGAGTACCTTGGCGAGAAGGATGGCAAGGTGTTTCTGCGACGCAAGACAATGTCTTTGGTCAATAAGAACAAGTGGAACGAAGAAATCTGGTTCACAGGAACCAACAACCTTGATTCTACATTCATGACCCTATTGAAAAAAGACATCCCGAACCAAGAGCCCGCGGATACGGCTCGCAAGCTCGCCGATCCTCACCGCTGACGTTCTGAGAAAGATAGACAAGACAACTGGCCTTGCACTTATTCTTATAATGCATACTGTTTATACAATAAATGCTTATTGTCTAGAATAGCCTTCTGGTTGTCATTACAGCTATCCATCTATGTGATAGCATGTTATGAAATATATTGCGGTCTGGCGCAGCAATTGCTTAAAGAAGGACAACCGTTCAATTCCGGGCGGCAAATGAAAGTATAAGACATGAAGGAGAAAACAAAGAGCAAGCTCGCGAGTTATGTAGGACGGGGATTTTTGCTCGGCACCGCTTCAGGTTTTCTGGTTGCCGTCGTCGAATGCGGACCAGATCTGTTCAAACGTTTGTCATGGGCGGCAGGTGGAGGCAGGGGCGAAACCGCGGATTGGGGTGAGCCACTGTTTTATATGATTATTTTTGCCTGCATCTATGGCGCTATTGGTGCTACACTGGGTACCGTTTTGGGAGCGATCACCACTTGGATTGCGCGATATCGGACACAGGTATGATACCGAAGAAGACGCTCCACCTGACGCCCGACGCGGGCGCAGTTCTTAAGCGTAGTCTTGCGTCCTTGAATCCTGATGTCCTTGGGTCACCATCCCAAGTCCTCTTCAGTTGCGCTACGCCTGCCGTTCGCAAAGCGTGTCGTAAGCTTGCTTGATCTTGGCAAACTTCTCCGCGGTCAGGGCGCGGATATCGGGATCGAGCGCTCCATGACGGTCAGGATGGTATTTAAGGCTGAGCGCCCGATAGGCCTGCTTAATCGTGTCTAGAGAGGCCTCGTACGGGACCCCGAGGACATCACACGCTACGCGAGTGGACTCTTCTGTTGTGGAAATCTCACCGACAAACTGAGTTGCGATAAAGTGGGCTTCGCGCGGATTCACCTGCGCAAGGCGGACAAAGTGGGCGATCAGTTGATGCTCACGTTGCTTCAAGGGACTGTCGCAAAGGGAGACATGCCAAAACCAGCGAAGCGCTTCGCAGGCCAATTCAGGATGCGGACGAAGCATGGTGGCCAACCGTTGAACCCCGTGATCCAGCCGCCCTGCATCATCAATTAAATAGAGCAAGGAGGGCATATCCAAAACCCCTCCCAGCCGTGCATTAAAATCACTGAGGATCGCGCGAATGGTGATGTCTTCCTCTTTTGAATAGGCCCCGTCGCAACAGGAAAGCTCATGAAATGCTCCAGCAACAACGGCCATGAGCCGCATCGCCTCCTTTTTCGGAGGAGGCCCGCTCTTGCGATCCACCATATAATGACCCATGGTCGCCCCGAGGACTGCTCCCCAGGGACCCAAGAAGGAGCCTAGCCCGCCCCCGATCATTTTGCCTTGCCAACTCATTGAGATTGTTCAGTTTTTCATGAAGCAACGTTGTTTTTTACCGCAAAAACCGCAACTATTTTGCAAATGTCACGCCCGCCTCGCCCGTGAATACACGGACGAGGCGGATGAGATAGCCACGCAAAAATTGCGGCTTTTGCGGTTAAACCATCTCATATTTACCTTATTAGTTCAAGCCCTCTTTTTTTACTTGCGTTACGTGATTGTTTTTGATTAAATGTGCGTGTTTCCAACCAAAAGCAATCACGAATGAGCACAGCAACACCCAAAGAATTATCTGAGGTCCGGCTCCAGAAGATCGCAACGCTTCTGAAGGACAAGGATGTTTTGCGTGTTGAAGAGTTGATCGCTCTCCTCGCGGTTTCTCCCGCTACGGTGCGGCGCGATCTGGCGGAGCTGGAGAAGCGCGGCGAGGTCCGTCGAATCCATGGCGGTGTGCTCGCGGCAACAATCAAGGATGACGAACCCCTCTTTGATGACAAGGCCTCCCTTGCAGCCGAGGAGAAGCAGCGTATTGCTGAAAAGGCCTTTGAGCTCATCCGTCCCCGGACCATCGTTTACCTGGATGGCGGCAGCACGGTCCTGGCGCTCGCACGCCTGCTGACGGGACAAGCCAACATCACAGTTGTCACCAACTCCCTGCGTGTCGCACAGGTCCTGAGCAATAGCGGACCCAAGATGATCTTAACCGGAGGCGAGTGCCGCCTGTTGAGCCAAACCATGGTGGGCCCCCTGTCACGCGCGATTCTTGACCAAATCCGTATTGATATCGCCTTTATCGGAACGCTGGGCGCCTCGCTTGAGCATGGGCTCACCACGACAGATCCTGCGGAGGCCTTCACCAAGGAGTATGTGATGAGTCGCGCGGCCCGGACAATTTTACTGACCGACAGTACCAAATTCGGAAAGACCAGTTTTGTGCGGTTTGGAACACTCAACCAAGTCGGCACGATCATCACGGACAACCAGCTATCTCAAAACGATCGCAAGGCAGTGAAACGCGCAGGCGTGGAGCTGATACTAACATAAGGAGAAACAGACAATGCCAACACGAAACAACTACCTGAGTACCTTGAAGCCGGATTTCAAGCCCAAGACCTATAATCTTGGCAAGATCCCTGCCTATCAGTACAAGGGAACACTGAAGGAAGAACTGAAGGCGGGTTCACTCACAGCGGCAAAGGCCATTGATGTCCTGGAAGACATGCTGACCATTCGTGAATTCGAAGAGATGATCGTGAAGTTGCGTACAGGTGCTTATGAGTCCTGCAAGGGATATGAGTATCGCGGACCCACCCACGTCTCGATCGGCCAGGAAGCTACGGCTGTCGGCTGTTGCGCGGCCATGAATTATGATGATTTTATCACCTCCACCCATCGTGGTCACGGTGACTCCCTAGCCAAAGGCTGCGTCGCAATCCGCGGCATGAGCGAAGTAGAGCTGAAAGCCCGTATTCCCGAAACCAAGGCCAGCAAGAAAAAAGAGATGATGGAAGAGGCGCTTGAAGGCCACGTTTATCGGGCCATTGCGGAGCTCTTCGGAAAAGAAGATGGCTACTGCAAGGGGCGTGGCGGCGGGATGCACATTGCGGACTTTAAGGCTGGACACCTCGGGGCAAACGCCATCGTCGGCGGTGGCGTGCCGATTGCAACAGGTTCGGCCATGAGTTCGCGTTACTTCAAAACAGGCAAGGTCACTTGCTGTTTTGCAGGGGATGGCGCCTACGCGAACGGCGTCGTGCTGGAAGCTCTCAACTGGGCTGCCATGGGACAGTTCACGGATCCGACCTACACCCACAATCCGTATGGCTTGCCGATCGTCTATGCGGTCATCAACAACCACTATGGTTTCACGGGCCGTATTGACGGTGAAGTCGCGGGCGTCTCCTGCGTCGCTCGACGTGCAGCTGGGTTCTCAGACACCAACATGCACGCCGAAGTGGTTAACGGAATGGATATCATGGCCTGTATGAGCGCTATGCGCCGGGCCGTAGAAATTTGCCGCAAGGGCGAAGGTCCTGTGCTCCTCGAGTTTGACACCTATCGTAACTATGGCCATTCGCTGGGTGATCCACGCAATGAGTACCGGACCAAGGACGAAGAAGCTGAATGGAAGTCGGTTGATCCGATTGCCCAGTTCGAGAAGCAACTGCTCGATTGTGGTTGCATCACAGCCAAGAAACTGGCGGACCTCAAGGCTAAGGTGGCAGACCGTAATGCACGGATGGCGGCCAAGGCTGCATGGTCGAAGGATCCTGATCCAGCGGATGTCATCAAGTACATGTACACCGACACCCGCGTAGACACGGTTCCAGAGGCCTTTGCAACACCCAAGGTCGTTGGTGAAATTCCCGCGATCAAGCGGACCGAGGATGGGCAACTCACTTACAAAGACGCGATTAAAGAGGCGCTCATTGAAGAAATGCTGCGCGACAGTCGCGTCGTCCAGTGGGGCGAGGACATCGCCGAGTACGGTGGTGCCTTCAAGGTGACCAAGGGGCTAACTTCAGCCTTTGGACGCGACCGCGTCTTTAACTCGCCGATCTCCGAAGCCTGCATTTGCGGAACCGCCGTCGGGGCATCCATGACTGGGCTTCGCCCGGTGGTTGAACTGATGTACATGGACTTCGGTCTCATGGCCTCAGACCAGATCTCCAATCAGGCCGCGAAATGGCATTATATGTCAGGCGCCAGCATTGAGGTGCCGCTTGTCTATCGCGCCTCGGTCGGTGGTGGCAAGGGCTATGGCGGTCAGCACTCGCAGACCCTGGAGTCCATGTTCGCACATATCCCTGGTCTGTATGTCGTCTATCCGGCGACCCCCGCAGATGCCAAGGGCATGCTGAAGAGCGCTATCCGTGACAACAACCCGATCATGTTCGTGGAGTCCCAGATCATGTACAACATGAAGGGTGTCGTCCCAGAGGGCGAACATCTGGTTCCGCTGGGCAAGGCGGACATTAAACGCGAAGGGTCGCAAGTCTCCATCGTGACCTGGGGTCCCATGCTTTTCGACGCGCTCCGTGCGGCAGATATGCTCGCAAAGGAAGGCGTCTCAGCCGAGGTCGTGGACATCCGCTCACTCGTTCCGTTGGACATGGAGACCATCCTGGCCTCTGTCCGCAAGACGGGACGCTGCGTCGTGACGAGCCACTGCGTCGGCATCGGAAGCTTTACGGGCGAGATCGCCTCTCGCATCATGGCAGAGGCCTTTGACTCACTGGACGCCCCTGTCCTGCGCGTCGGGGCCAAGGACGGAATCGCACCACAAGCCTACTCACTTGAAGATGCCTTCCTTCCTCATGACCGCGACATTGTCGCGGCAGTCAAACAACTTCTCTAGGCAGATAAAGCACATTATAATTACGGACTGTTTAGAGTTGCGGCGACGGGAGCAATCCCGTCGCTTTTTTTGTCGACGACTTCCACCATTCCATTATTCCCCTCTCCGGCTAAATATGCTATTCTTCTGAAAATTAGTCTTTAATAAACATCATTCACAAGGAGGATTGAAATGATCACACGGACAACATTCATGAGCATCATCAGTTGCGGAATTTTTGCCGCGACACTCAGTTACGCAGCCGCAGACAAACCCAAAACTGCCTCAGCCCCTGAATCCGGTTCAAAAGCCGAGACGAAAAAGGCCAAGATCAATTGGGAGACGACGACCAATCCTGCACTGCCTAATGTCCTAATCCTCGGTGACTCTATTTCAATCGGCTATTACCTGGAGGTCCGCAAGCTACTGGACGGCAAAGCCAACCTCTATCGTCCGCTGAAAAAAGAAAAGAACGGGAACCTCGGTCCTGAAAACTGTTCAGGAACCCTCCATGGCGTTCAGAACATTGCCCGTTGGCTCGAGGGCCGCAAGTGGGATGTCATCCATTTCAACTTTGGCTTACATGACCTGAAACATGTCTCAAAGGATGATCCCTCTAAACCTTCTTCCAACGCGGAAGATCCGGTGCAGGCATCTTTGGAGGTTTACACCAAGAACATGGAGGAGATGGTCAAAAAGCTGAAAGCCACAGGCGCCACACTTATCTATGCCACCACCACACCGGTCGTTCCAGGCTGTAACAATCCGCTACGCGAACCCGAGTCCCCGGCCAAATACAATGAAGCAGCGGTCAAGATCATGACCGAGAACAAGATTGCGGTCAATGACCTCTACACCTTCTGCCTCCCCCAGCTTGAAAAGATCCAGCAACCCAAAAACGTCCACTTCACCGATGCGGGATCAGCACTCATGGCCAAGGAGGTCGTACATAAGATCACGGACGCGCTTCCTAAGGCGAGCAAGTAGCGGAACACTGGAATGATGGAATGATGGAATAACGAGGAAACACTTCCGACAGTCATGGTGTGCAGGCGTCCACGCCTGCACAGGTACGGGCGAGGACGCCCGTACACCGATTGCTAACAGCCATCATGAAAAACACGTTGCCCGATAAACCCCTGACGTTCCCGCCGGAACTGCCGATCAGTGCCTACTGCGAGGAGA
>Ga0247841_10013510_pt1 | contig 10414 bp, 9 predicted proteins | sample LaCruzMarch2015__2_FD_192410 | JGI IMG/M metagenome (GOLD analysis project Ga0247841, IMG submission 192410) | Freshwater microbial communities from meromictic Lake La Cruz, Castile-La Mancha, Spain - LaCruzMarch2015_18m | ecosystem: Environmental > Aquatic > Freshwater > Lake | place: Spain...
ATCAGCTCCGCAAAATCCATCTGCAAGTTCACCATTTTCAGTTCTCATGCAAACTAATACAATCGGTATCTCAGCATTATTGGCTGCTAAAACAATTGAGTTACCCCCGCTCATATTTGTGGGCATGAATACAATTGCATCTACTTTTTGAGTCACAAAACTTTCTGATTGTTTTAACTGATTGTCTATATCGCCTTCACCATCAGCTAATATAACATTTATTCCTAAGTCTTTTCCTGCGGCTTCTAACCCTTTTGACATTTCTACAACAAATGGATCCCCCAAATGATATATCATATATGCGATATTCAATTCTTTAGCTGCTGATTCTTCAGCAACAGTTGTTTCAGCGGCAGATGTTTCAGCAGCAGATGGATTTTTGCAACCGATTAAGCAGAAAACGAAGATTGTAATTAGAAGAAAAATTAATATAGCTTTTTGTCTTCTCATTTTTTCTTACCCTTCTTTTTTATATTACACTACTAATATTATTAAAATTAAATAAATTAGATTTTTTCAATTATTATTTATCTATAGTTCTTTATAAAATCCTCTACTGCTTTTTTATTTGTGTCATCAAGTGGTATGTTCCCGGTTTATACATTCTTATTTGCCTGAATTTCATTTCTTGCGCCACAAAGAGCAATTACATTTTTATTTTCAATAAAATAAGAGAGAAATATTAACTATAGTTGAATCATTATTCTTGCTTTTCCTAATTTTTATTAAAAACTTTTAAGGAAAACATAAACAAATTTTTTTTAAATTTAGAATAATAGAGTTTATTAGCTGCTAAATTAAAAAAATAAAAAACGTTAAAAATTTTTACTTTCTTGCCGCTATTGGCTCTAAAAAATATTAAAGCAAAATGGAAAAATATCCCTATATAAACATATGATGAGTTTATATAGTTGTATGATGATTAGAAAATTTTAAAAGATTATTTATTATCTGTCAATAGCATATGCACACAATTTCTAGAATTTCGCTATGAGTAATTAAAAATTAATTATGCTCCAATATTTAAAAATATTTTTTAATGAATCGCCGGGATTATCCTAGAAAGATGAGGGAAGATTTTCTATATCAAAAGCCTTATTTTTTTAAATGGCTTCTTTTATATTTTCTTTACAAAAAGAAAATATTCTTGAAGGCCTAGCTACCAGCTTCCGCTTGATCCGCCTCCACCTGATGAGCCTCCACCGAAACTGCTTGAAGAACTATGGGAAGAAAATGAACTTGAGGAACTTGAGGAACCCGAAAATCCTGACCCGGAAGACCCAGAGCTGCTGTAATGTCTTAATATTGGAAGAATCTCTGTTTTTTTATCATAAAAGCTGCAGTATTTGCATATCCTTTCTATGATGACTCTACCCGGGAAAATATATGATGGCTTATCGATTATTGTCCTTTTTATTATCAAACCTATTTTTCTGCACTGTGGACATTTATGAATTTTAATGTAAGCCCGTAATGCTGTGATAGCTATCAATAAAAAAATAACAAACCACGGTAGGGTTGTTATCAAAATAACGATTGAAGCAACAATTTTACCTGCATCTATGGATGTAGTTTTAGAGGAACTGATTTTATCTGAATAATCCCTTGGTGAAATACCCTGCTCTGCATAAATTTCATTAGCTATCGCTATTACTCCATTATATATTCCTGAGTCATAATTATTCTGTTTAAATCTGGGCACAATAATATCATTAATTATTCTGCCTGCTTCAAGGTCAGTAATAGTTCCTTCAAGGCCATAGCCAACTTCAATCCTAAGCTGCCTGTCTTCTTTTGAAACCAGAAGAAGCACCCCGTTATCTGACTGTTCTTTTCCAACGCCCCACTTATCAAAAAGCTTAACCGCATATTCTTCTATGGAAACATTATTTAAATCTTCAATAAAAGCTACTGCAATTTCTGCGCCTGTTTCTTTCTTTACTGCCTGGACATAGTCTTCTGTTGACTTGAGCCATTCATCGCTTAAGGTATCGGTGTAGTCATTTACATAACCAATATAATCCGGAAGTTCTTCATTATTTGAAATATCTGATTTCTCATTTTTATAATCATCTTTGTCCAAACCGCTTAAGTCTTTATATTTAAAAGAAACGGTAAAAATAAGAAGAAGAAAAATAAAAAATAAAAGAAATGTTTTAAAAATCTTTGCAATTGATTCTCTTTTTTTCATTTCTAAGTTTAAAATTATCAAATGAAAGTTTCTAATTAAAATTATTATATTTTTAATGATGTCATTTATCAATTATAAAAAATGAGGGCTGTTTGATTTTACTGTTTTTCAGTAATGATCTGAGAGATTTTCTGATTAAAAAATAATAAGATATAAATTTAAGAGATAAGACGTGTTGCATTAATATTTGATATCTTGCAAAAAAACCAAAACATCTGAATTAATTAAAAGCTATTTTGAGTTGATACAGAGGCATTCCAAAAATCTATTAAGAATATAATTTATATAAAAAGACTTTATAATTGCAGTACAGGATATAAAAATCCTGTACTGCAATGCTTTAAAGTAAAAACTAGTTGCAGTCAACTGAAAGCTTGCTTAAATGTATCCCTGTAATTGAAGAACCTATTACGTAAGGTATCATCAAAGGTCTTTTAAATAAGCTCCAGAAAAACAAATTCCAGAAATAAAACTGTCCCCTGGTCCTTATTCCGGATACCCAGAAAGAAACAAATAAAGCTTTAATATAATATAAATGAAGCTTTGGAGCTTTTCTGAAAGGCGGCTTAAAGTCTCTTAAAAATGTCTTTACCCGCTGATAATAATACTTGGGTGAGTAAATAGTTTTTAATATATCAGAATAGCCGTCAAGAAGAACATCTAAATCCATCTTCGGTTTAAAATTTATACTTGCTGCAGTATTGCTTCCGCCTGAAACATTAGTCAATCTTCCGGAATCACTGAGCCTCTGGTAAAGCCTGGTTTTAGGAAGGGCATTTAAAATTCCTACCATTGCCGTCACGATACCGCTCTTTTGAATGAATTCTATCTGTTTTTGGAAAATTGAAGGCTTATCGCTGTCAAATCCAACAATAAATCCGCCCTGTATCTCAAAACCCGCATTCTGAAGTTTTTTTACAGATGCAACCAGATCTCTTCTTTCATTTTGGACTTTGTTGCATTCTTCAAGACTGTCAGCATCAGGGCTCTCTATCCCTATAAACAAAGTAGTAATTCCGGCCTTCACCATAAGATCAATGATCTCAGGTTTGTCTGCTACATCTATTGAAACCTGTGTATTAAATAAAAAAGGCTGTTTTCTTTTTTTCTGCCATTCAATTATTGAAGGAAGTATTTCTTTCTCAACTTGTCTTTTGTTCCCTATAAAATTATCGTCTACAAAAAAAACTCCACCTCTCCATCCCCATTTATATAATGCTTCAAGCTCCTCTAAAACCTGCTGGCTAGTCTTTATTCTTGGAAGCCTGCCGTTTAATCTTACAATGTCGCAAAACTCGCAATTAAATGGGCACCCTCTTGAAACCTGAAGGCACATTGAATTATATTGGCTCATATGTTTTATGAGGCTCCAATCAGGTATGGCTGTCTTCTTTATATCTGGGAAGGATTCTACTTCATAGATTCTTTTTGCTTTCCCGTTTTCCAGGTCAATTAAAAAGTTGTCAAAATTTTCTTCTGCTTCTCCCAAAACCATATAATCGATTTCATCGACAAACTCTTCCCATCCTGTAGTAAAAAGAGGGCCCCCGGCTACAATCGGCTTGTTAAAAGCTTTAACCCTTTTTATAACTTCTTTAACAGATTCCTTCTGGACTATCATGGAACTTATTAAAATAATGTCTGCGTTAGCTATGTCCTCATCTTTTAACTTTTCGACATTCATATCTATAAGTTTTTTATCCCAATTGTTTGGAAGCATTCCTGCAACCGTTAGAAGCCCAAATGGAGGGTAGGCGGCTTTTTTACCTATTATTTTTAAAGCGTGTTTAAAACTCCAAAAAGTATTGGGGTAAGAAGGATAAACTAAAAGAGCTTTAATCTTACCCTTCAAGGAAAACATTTTGTTATCCTCTTTTTTAAATTCTGAATATGCCTTGTTGGCAATATTGCTTTCAAGCGCTCTATCTGTGATTTTTTTACATTTAATTTTTATGTCATTCATAGTAAATTAATATCTATCCTTTCAATAGAAAAATTTTAGAAATACCGTGAGAAATTGAAGATATGAGACTAGTAGCTTAAAACAATTTCAAAATGTAAATCTTTGTTGTTGCAATTATACACTAGACGAACATAAAAAGCCATAGATGCAGGATTTGCCCTATTTTTATAGTTAAGATATTATTAAAATCAAACAGATGTTAAGTAAAACAAAAAAAATTATCTATATATCGACTGGAACTTTATTTGTAGGGTTAGGCGTAGCAGGAATTTTTATTCCAATTTTACCTACAACACCTTTTTTACTCGTTGCGGCGGCTCTTTATGCAAAAAGCTCAAAAAAATTCTTAAATATGCTTCTAGGCAATAGATTTTTTGGAAGTATAATAAGAAATTATCGTGAAAAGAAGGGGATGTCTTTAAAAGTTAAAATATTAACTATATCGTTTCTTTTAATTACCATCTCATTTTCAATCTTCCTTTTTGCCGATAATCTGATTATTATAATCCTTCTTGCGGTAGTTGCAGCAGGAGTCAGCACTCATATTCTTTTACTTCGGACAATTAAAAAGTAATTTGTTATTTTTGTTTTCCAAAATGTATATTTTAATTTAAACATCTATTACGTTTTTATGACAATCAAGCATGGTAAATATATTTATATAATCTATTCCTGCAAGAATTTTTAAAAAATTGATGATATAATTTTATCAATATAAATACATATTTATACGAGGAGGTAAAATGACACTTATAATGGGTGTTGAGGGAATAGGGCCTCAAAGATCTAAAAAACTTCAGGAAATAGGCATAAGATCTACAGCTGCACTTCTTAAGAAAGGTGCAACACCAAAAGGCAGAAAGGAAATCGAAGAAAAAACAGGTATTGAGCATGCTTTAATACTTGAGTGGGTAAACCATGCTGACCTTTTTAGGATTAAAGGAGTGGCAGAAGAATACTCAGATCTTCTTGAAGCTGCAGGAGTAGATACTGTCGTTGAACTGGCACAAAGAAAACCTGAGAATCTTTACAAGAAAGTAATCGAAACTAATAATGAAAAAAAACTTGTAAGACGTCCCCCTTCAGAAAAAATGGTTGAAGACTGGATATGCCAGGCCAAGACAATGAAAAGAATAGTAGAATACTGATAAAGTTTGATTAAAAAAAGATTAGCATTTTTATTGTTATTTAAAAAAATTGGGAGTTTCTCCCAATTTTTTTTTGTTTAAATATTGAAAAAATGGTCAGTTTTAACATCTGGATAAGATTTAATTAAAAAATCAAATTCTACTTTTAATATCATAAATAAAGCCTCCGCTTAATCCTTCAAGTGTATGGCTTGCTATCATTGCTTTAGAATCTTTTTTCTTAACAATCTGATTTAACTTAATTAAATCGCTTTTCTTGCATATTACATTTAATATTTTTATCTCTCCTTCTTTACCGCTACCGTTATAGCATGTGACTCCGAACCCATGGTCACGTAAAGAATCTTCAATTTTGCTTCCTGGTAATTTGGTCACTATATTAATACTGAATAAATTTTTAGATATTTTTCCAGATATTATCATTCCAAGAAGCAGGCCCATTGAAAAACCAACAGCATAAAATAATATCATATAAATATTTATCCCCGCCTTCACAGCATTAGCTACAACTGTAACAGCGATTGAAAGAGCTATGGCTGCTTCAAAAAAACCAACAACTACCGCTAAAAACCTGTTGCCTTTAACCATCATAATAAGTCTTACTGTCCCTGTTAAAACCTGCAGAAAAATAGCTACTAAGATAGCTGCCGACCAAATAAGAATATTAGTATTAAAAATAAAAAGAGTCTGCATCATTTTTTTTATATTTTATTATTAAAAGTTAAGCAAAATAATATATAACATTGTATTGTTAAAATCTATAGATAATATAAATTGAATCAAGTTTTGATGCTTAAAAAAATCACTGTTTTCTAAGCATCAATAAAGAAAATCCGATAAGAACAAACATCAAATTTAAAAGTACTATATAAATTATTAAAAAATAAAAGATTTTGGAGACTGACTCAAAAGACACAAGATCTCCGGCACTGTATATTTTTTCCGATATATCGTCAATTTTTTTAGAAATATCTTCAAGATCTCTTCCAAGTTTTTGAACGTCATCAATATTTTTTAATATAGAATCTGTGGTACCGGACACATTATCTGATAATTCTAAAAGTGTATCCCCCACTTTCATAAAATGAATATATGAATCTTCAAAAGGTTTCTGTCCCAATATTTCAAAATCCATAAAACCTGCAATATCGTAAAAAGTTTTGCTTGTTTGTTCTGAAAAGTCAGAAACATTACCCAATATATTCTTGATGATAACAACGCTCTCTCCTGCGCCTGCTGAAGCATCTGAAGCATCTTTTAAGGCAATTGACATCGATTCAAAACCATTTTTAACAGATTCGTTTATTTCTGGGAAATTCTTTATGAATTCTTTAAATTTTTTTATTGATGGAATCGCAGCTGCGCCTGCTGATATGCCTAAAATACCAAAAAGGATTAAAATACATGAAAAAACAGCAAGGATTATATTTTTAAATTTCATTTTTTCCTTTAAATATTTTTAATGAATAATAATAAATTAATGATTAAACCAGAAAATGGAGTAAACCCCTTCCTTGGATATATTGCATAATACGATAACTTGACTCATTAAATTATTATTTATTTGCCTGACTTTCTTTTATTATTTTTTCTCTTGCTTCTTCAAAAAAAGGCTCTGCGAAAGAAGTAGTATAAGTCCTTTCTTCAAAAGTCTTGGTCTTTAAGGTTTCAAGAAAACCTTTGAATTGTTTAAAATATGAGCCATAAATATGATAACTGTCAGCCATATCTACATATCTTCCTGGCTTTACTTCTTCTCCTATTTTTTTTGAAATTTTTAAGGCAATTGCTTTCTGAAGATCAGTAAGCGCAAAAATATTCATAAAAGCTGCTTTATAAGCATCGCGTGATCTCCAGTGAGTGTTCATATTAAGCAATAATCCTTTCTCTGGATCTTCAAGGATCCTAAACCAAAGTCTCTGGAGGCAAGGGGGCTCATGATGGTTTGCGTCAAGTTCAGGATCCCATGTTATTGCCTGAGCACGTCTTGTATAGCCGCAGTCTGCAAGATTATCAATTATTTTTTCTATCTGATTTATATAACCTTCAGATTTAATATAGTTAAAGATTCTGTCGTGGTAGCTATAGGACCACCCGTGGCTTCCTATCCAGTGATCATGAATACCCAACACTACTTCCTGTCTGTAAATTTCTAGATCATCAAGACCTGCAGGCATAGCTCGATGAATTCTTGGTTCACTCAAAGGTTCATTTATAACCATTATCATTGTTGCGTCACGACTTGGAGGGTCAGAGGGCCTGTCATATTGAGTCTTGATTGCTATGCCTTTATCCCATACTTCAAGCAGCGATTTTTCCCATGCTTCAGGAATAGTATTACCTTCAACTTTTAAGACAGGAATATTGCCGGAACTAAAAAGTATCTTCTGGTTATTATCGCAGTCTTCCATCTTAGCGCCTCTTTTATAGCATTTTTTATATTTAAAAAAGATTATAATTAAAATTTTACAATCTTAAAATATATACCTGCTTTTTTATTAATTATTTTAATAAAACAATAATACCGGACAAATCAATATAAAATGCCTGCCCGGTATTTATTTTAAATATTCTTAGTAATAAATATTTATTTAAATTTTCTTTTTAATTGTCTTAATTTTGAATTCAAATCATCTTTTGAAGAATCTGAAGAATAGCTTCTTCTTCTGCTAGTATCTCTGTTAAAGTTGCTTCTTTCAGTTTCTTTAGCTTCGCTTACAACAAGAACTCTGTCTTTAACTGTGCTCTGGTTCATTTTTTCAATAGCTTGCTTTGCTTCATCTTCAGTTGTCATTTCAACAAAACCAAAACCTCTGGACTTGCCGTCTGTCCATTTTATAACTTTTGCAGAAATTACTTCACCTTGCGCTGAAAACATTTCTTCTAATTCCTTGTCGGTGATAGTGTAATCAAGATTTCCGACATACAGTTTCTTGCTCAATTAAAATCCTTTCCGAAAAAATGATATTACAAGAAAAGCAGAAATTTTAAATAATAAAATCAAAAAAATACACGAGGTTTAAGATTTATCTTATTTGTTTCTTGATTAAGAATTACTTTTAAAATCCTTACTTCTCTTGTTTTAAATGTTTCCTTGAAACACTTTTAAAATTATATATTAAATAGATTGTAATGCAAATTAAAATAAAACTAATCGACTAAGAGTACAAACCCTTTAAGATATTCACCCTCAGGGTGATAAATACTGACGGGATGGTCTGCCGGTTGACTAAGGCGATATAGAATTCTAATGTTTTTACCGGATGCCTGGGCGGCCCTGTAAATTGCAGTTCGAAAATCCGAAAGGCTTAAAACTTGTGAACAAGAAAAAGTAAATATAACTGCCCCTTTAGATGCTTTGCCTAGCGCAAGGGTGTTTAATCGTATATAACCTTTTATGGCTTGGTTTAAAGAGTTCAGATGCTTGGAAAAAGCAGGCGGATCTATTATCAAAACCTCATACTCCTCATTTATCTTATCAAAGAATTTAAAAACATCTTCACAGTAAGATGCGTGATTTTTTGAAGGCAAAAAATTTATTTTTATATTTTCTTCAGTTAATTCTATTGCTTTAATTGAACTGTCAACACTATGGACCATTGATGCTCCTCCCTTCAAAGCATAGACTGAAAAACCACCCGAGTAACTGAAAGCATTTAAAACTTTTTTGCCAAAGCAAAAGTTTGAAAGCAGATTTCTGTTTTCCCTTTGATCAATATAAAAACCTGTTTTCTGGCCTTCAATAATATCGATTTTAAATTTCAGATTGTTTTCACAAGCAATTATTTCAGTGCTGCTTCCGTAACAAAAACCATCAATAGATTTTTCTTTAGAGTTATACGGAAGGGATGGTTTGCTTTTATCGTAAACAGACTTAATTGTTTTATCAAATAAATCAACTAATATGTCCGCAAACACATTTAATAGCCTGTGCATACCTATACTGTGGGCTTGAAGAACTAAGTTATTATCATAGAAATCACAGATTAATCCAGGAAGCCCGTCTCCTTCAGCATTTATTAACCTGAAAATATTTGATGAACTGTTATTTGAAATTTTAGCAGTTTCTCTTAATTTTTTAGCGATAAGAAATTTTTTATGCCAAAAATCATTTGTTATTTCTATATTATCAAATGAAAAAAGCCTGACAGCTATAGAACCGATCTGATAATGGCCTATGCCTAAAAATACGCCTTTTGAACTTCTAATCTGTGCAATATCACCTTCAGCAATATTTTCATCTATCAAATCTATTGCACCGGAAAATATCCACGGGTGGCGGCGCAAAACTGATTTTTCTTTTCCAGGTTTTAAGATTATTTGAGGAAGTTCATTCATATTTTTAACTTAAGATCTTTGCAGAATTTATGAACTCCATTACCAATGCTCCAAGCTTCTGAACTTCTGCGTCTTTTTCGACCTGCAATTTTTGTTCATCAAGCTCTCTTTTAGCTTTTTCGATATTGTCTTTAAAAGATCTTCCAAGTTGATAGATGTCTTCTATTCTATTTATCTGTTCTTCAATGCCTGTCAGTTCTTTTGTCTTTTTTAAGACTTTGTTTTGAATATCTTTTATTCCTTTTAATATAACTTCAAAATCTAAACTTTTTTTAAAATGTTCAATATTATCAATTACTATGTTTTTATAAGCAGCAAGACTTTTATAAAGATGCTTATACTTATAAAGTGAATTAATAAATTCTTCAGTATTTTCATAATCTGTTTCATCTTTATGGTCGCTTACCCTTAAATCAAAAAAATTATCTGAAGCAGAAAAAATTTGATCTTTAAATTTTAAGATGCTTTCATTTTTTATTGTTTCAACATATTTTCTGCATTCATCATCCATGCTGCTATAAAGACTATCTATTTCGCTTAAGACATCATTTCTTTTTTTGATTAGTCCCTTTTTTTCTTTTTCTTTTTTTAATGCTTGTTCAGTAAAGTGTTCGTAATCTTTCTCCTTGATTTTTATATAGCTTTGCTTGGAGATAACTTTAATCTCATTGTCCTTGTCAAGCTTTTCATAATAATTTGAATAGTTGTTCAGTAAAAGTTTTAACCCACTTGCAAGTTCATCGTTTTTAGAAAAATCTATCTTTAATTTTTCAA
>Ga0247841_10013512_pt1 | contig 10413 bp, 10 predicted proteins | sample LaCruzMarch2015__2_FD_192410 | JGI IMG/M metagenome (GOLD analysis project Ga0247841, IMG submission 192410) | Freshwater microbial communities from meromictic Lake La Cruz, Castile-La Mancha, Spain - LaCruzMarch2015_18m | ecosystem: Environmental > Aquatic > Freshwater > Lake | place: Spain...
TGAAAAATTATTTTGGTTTCTGAAACATGTCCTCCAAAAGTAGCAGTCCCATAACAATCTTCAATTATTCCTTTAAAATCTCCATTATCTTGTTTTCCTTCAAAATACATTTCAAAAATACCCTGTGGATTACCTGATTCATCAAAATTACCGATCAAATTTGGATCTTTATCTGGAATTATTCTACCTGTTTCTTTAGCAATCACTCGTCTGTGTCTCATCTCTGACTCAATTATCTTTTGTTGTGGAGTTTTAAGTTTTTCAAAATTCTTGCGAATAATTATTTCTCCAAAACTTTCTCTTTCATTCATTTTACAAACAATAGTTTCATAAACATTTTCTTTTTTATTCATATAGTGGAGTTATAACATATTATGTAAATAGAATAAAAAATGGGTGAAGAAAAAATTTTTTAGGATATAATGAGACTGTATGTCAAAAATAAAAAATATTTATGCCCGAGAAATTTTGGCTAGTGGCGGAGCCCCAAGTTTAGAAGTTACCGTCACCTTGGAATCTGAAGCAGTTGGAGAAGCATCAGTAAGTTATGGTGCGTCAGCTGGATCGAAAGAAGCGACTGTTCTTTTAGATGGAGACAAGGCTCGTTACAACGGCAAAGGAATGTTAAATGCAATCTCTAATATTAATAATCAAATTAAAAATGCGTTGGTAGGAATGGAAGCCAGTGATCAAAGAGGAATTGATAATAAAATGATTGAATTGGATGGGACCGCAAATAAGGCGATCTTGGGTGGAAATGCAATGTTGGGAGTAAGTTTGGCGGTATGTAGAGCTCAAGCTTCTGAAGAAAAAATGCCTTTATATAAATATTTAAGAAAAGTTTATGGAATTGGTGAGATTGGATGGAAATTACCAAAACCAATGATTGTGATGATTGAAGGGGGAAAACATGCTGATGAAACCACTGATTTACAAGAATTTATGGTGGGAGCTATGGGTGAAAAGACGGCTGCTGAAAATGTAAGAATGGAAATGGAAATCTATAATGCTTTAAAAAATATCTTAAAAGCGGAAAAATTATCAACCAATGTGGGCAATGAAGGTGCTTTTGCTCCAAACGGAATTGTTTCTAATGAAAAACCAATTGAATATTTAGTCCAAGCAATTACAAACGCTGGATATATTCCTGGAGTCGATGCTGGAGTCGGTATTGATGCGGCAGCAAGTGAATTTTATAATCAAGAAACTGGGAAATATAATTTAAATTTGGAAGGAAAAGAATTAACTTCTGAAGAACTAATCGCCTATTACAAACCTTGGATTGAAAAATATCCAATTGCAACGATGGAAGATATGTTATCAGAATTTGATTGGGATAATTGGCCAAAAATGGTGGAAGCTATTGGCGGTAAATTCCCTCTTATTGCTGATGATTTAACAGTAACTAATGTAAATCTTTGGCAAAAAGCAATCGAAATGAAAGCAGCCACTGCAATTTTAATTAAATTAAACCAAGCTGGAACTCTAACTGAAACAGTTGATTGTTGTTTGTTGGCAAATGCTAATAATTTAATGTCGATGCCAAGCCACAGAGGTGGTGGAGAAACCAATGATACTTTCTTAGTGGATTTAGCAGTAGCAGTTAATTCAGCTTATATAAAGGTTGGACCAACTAGAGGTGAGCGAGTTTGTAAATATAATCGATTAATGAGAATAGAAGAAGAATTAAAAAATGAACAATAAAAAAGTAATTTTGATAGTTAGAGATGGTTGGGGTTATTCGGAAAATCCATATGGTAATGCCATAATGGCAGCAAAAACTCCAAATAGTGATAAATATTTAATTAAATATCCAAGTGCGCTATTAAAATGTACAGGTCAGGATGTAGGTAACCCTGAAGGTTCTCAAGGCGGAAGTGAAGTTGGCCATTTAACCATGGGAGCTGGACGAATTGTGTGGCAACCACAGGAAATGATTAATAATGCGATTAACGATGGTAGTTTTTTTAAAAATCCGGCGCTATTAAAAGCAATTGAAAATTGCCAAAAAAACAATTCGGCACTTCATCTGGCGGGACTATTTTCCGATGCTGGGGTTCATTCAGATACAAAACATTTGTATGCTTTATTAAAATTAGCCAAAGATAACAATTTAGAAAAAGTTTATATTCATTTAGTTTTAGATGGACGTGATGTTCCTGAAAAATCAGCAATTTCTTATGTTGAAAAATTAAATGAAAAAATAGAAGAAATAGGAATCGGTAAAATAGCGACAGTAATTGGCCGATACTATGCCATGGATAGAGACACTAATTGGGAAAGAACCAAAGAAGCTTCTAATCTATGGATTGAAGGAAAAGGTTTTGAAGGTACAGATGCAATTGAGGCAATAAATAAGGCTTATGAACGAGGTGATAGTACTGATTACTATGTTCAACCAACTTTAATCAATAGAGATGGATTAATAAAAAATGGTGATTCGTTTATTTGGTTTAATTTTAGAACTGACAGATCACGCCAAATTACAGCCATGATGACCGAACAAACACTTTGTCCAGAAGAATGGCAAAATAGTCTTGATTTAGTTTGGGTTTGTATGGGAAGATATGACGAATCTTGGGATTTACCAGTTGCTTTTTTGCCAGAAAATGTAGTCAATAATTTAAGTGAGGTGTTGTCTAAAAATAACAAAAAACAAATTAAAATTGCAGAGACGGAAAAATATGCTCATGTAACTTTTTTCTTTAATTCTCAACAAGAAACACCTTTTGATGGCGAAGATCGAATTATGGTGCCAAGTCCAAAAGTTCCCTCTTATGACTTACAACCAGAAATGTCAGCATCAGAGGTGGGTGAAAAAGTAATTGATGTAATTGGAAATTATGATTTTGTTTTGGTTAATTTTGCTAATGCTGATTTGGTGGGCCATAGCGGAAAATTTGAAGCAGTTAAAAAAGCTTGCGAAGTGGTTGATGAAGAAGTCGGTAAAATTGTTAATAAAGGAATTGAAAACAATTATGTAGTAATTGTGGGAGCTGATCATGGCAATGCAGAAAGTATGCTTTATAAAAATGGTGAGACAGATGTATCTCATGGATTTGATCCGGTAAAATTTTCGTTTGTGGGATTGGAAAATAAAATTAAAGATGGCGGACTTAAAGATGTAGCTCCAACAATTTTGGAAATTTTGGGAATTGAAAAACCAGTAGATATGACAGGTGAAAGTTTGATCATAAAATGAAAATAAATATTTTAGCACCGGCAGGAAATTGGGAATCACTCAGGGCGGGAATAAATGCGGGAGCTGATGAAGTTTACTTTGGGATTGGTAAATTAAATATGAGAGCGGCGGGAGCGAATAATTTTTCCATAAATGATTTAAAAGAAATTGGATTAGTTTGTAAAAAAGATGGAGTAAAAAGTTGGGTGACATTAAACACTGTAGTTTACGATGAAGAAATTGAGGAAATTAAAAATATTTTAAAAGAGATTAAAAAAGCTAAAATTACGGGAATAATCGCCTCTGATTTGGCGGTAATAAAAGCAGCAAATAAGGAAAAATTAGAAGTTTGTGTGTCGACACAAATGTCGGTATCTAATTTGGAAACAATTAGATTTTTAAGTAAATTTATCAACAGAATTGTGTTGGCCAGGGAGTTAAATTTAGAACAAATTAAAAAAATAACCGAAGGGATTAAAAAAGAAAAACTAAAAGTCGAAATTGAAGTGTTTGGACATGGAGCCATGTGTGTGGGAGTGAGTGGTAGATGCCAAATGAGTTTATATCATCATAATTTGTCGGCCAATCGAGGAAAATGTGTACAAATGTGTCGAAGAAAATATGAAGTAAAAGATTTGGACAGTGGCAAAGAAATGATTTTAGAAAATAATTTAATAATGAGTCGAAGTGATTTGTGTACGATTGGACTTTTGGAAAAGCTAATAGAAAGTGGAGTCTCAACAATTAAAATAGAGGGTCGAGCCAGGAGCGCGGAATATGTGGATACAGTGGTGAGGGTTTATAAAAAGGCATTAAATTTAATTAATGAAAATAAATATAATAAAACTGAAAAAGAAAAATTATTAAAAGAATTAAAAACTGTTTTTAATAGAGGATTTTCAACTGGTTTTTATCTTGGAAAATCAACTGATGAATGGGCTAACGGAGAAAATAATTTGGCAACAGAAACAAAAATATTAATAGGAAAAATTGATCATTTTTATCCAAAAATTAATGTAGCAGAAATTAAGTTGACAACTAATATACGAGTACAAAATGGAGACAATTATATAATAATTGGTCCAAGTACTGGTGTTATTAGAAGTAAGTTTTTTGACATAAAAATGGATGATAATGTTTTAACTTTTAAAACTAATAAAAGAGTAAGGAAAAACGATCAATTATTTATCTCTAAGATAAAAGTGAGTGATAGCCTTGGTAATGACAGCACCAACTAGGGCAACTAAAATTACCGGATCAATGTTTGGTTTGTTAGTAACAATGCTTTGACCAGCCTGAAAAGATATGCCAATGGCCAGAGCGGTGATCATAAACCACATTGCATTTCTTTCGGCGAGAGCTTCGTGAAGAGTATCACGTTCATCACGCTTAACTTTTCTCATAAGGTCAATAAAATCGACAGCAAAAATAATAGCCCAAATGAACATAAAAGTGGTCTTAATCCAGCCGTCGATTGGCAATGAATTGATTAAGAATAAAGGTAAAGCAATAACGATGATATAAGCCCAGCCTTGCCAACAATTTGGAGATAATCCCCAACCAGTATATTTGCGGTGGTTAAACCATTTTGGATTTGCAATCATAATTTTTTTAATAATTAAAAAATAAATAAGTCATCAATTGATGTTTTAAGAGCAAGAGCCACATCATGGGCTAGTTTTAAAGAAGGATTATATTTTCCTTGTTCAAGGAAAACAACGGTTTCCCGACGGACACCAACTAAATTAGCCAACTGATCTTGAGTTAGGTTTAGTTTGGCCCGATATTCTTTAATTTTTGTTTGCATGTTATTTATTTCTAACTATATGTTAGATCTAGATAACATATTTGTCAAGGGAGTAAATATCATTAAGATATACTATCTCTATGAACATAATTAAAAAAATATTAAAAAGTTTTTTGAAATTTGTATTACTAACGGCTTTGATTCATATAGGAGTTTTGGTTTTTACTTCGATTAAAAGTGGCAATATAAAATATTTAAATTACTTTCAGATTTTGGGGTTGACTGAATTTTGGCCAAGAATTACAGATGGATGGGTTAGTGATTTGATCTCAATCTTAATAATGGTAATTATCTTTTTTATTTTTCTGATTTCCAGTCTGAATGAGAGCCATCGCAAAAAGGTTTGTTCTGAGATTTACCACAACGACAAAGAGTAACCCGGTTACGAGTTTCATAAGTAAACTTATCAACAGACTCAACAGGTATTCCCCCTTTGACACAAAGAGGACCGTCTTCAGAAATACCGATTGATTTAATTAATTCTGGTTCAATTTCTTTTCCGGTTTTTTTATCAATGGCAACTAACCTGCCAGATGGACAACACTTACATTCTTCAATGGCGGTGGTTTTATTTTTTGGATTATTTGAATTTTCAGTTAAATACCAAACTCCACCGGCTCGATAACAAAAACTATGACCAGAACATAATCCAATGGCGTCTTTTAAAATTAGAGCGGGCCCTTCAAACTTTTCCGTAGTATCTTCATATTTTTGTTTGGCTTTGGGATTTTCAGTACCATCAAAATTGGCATCACGATGAGAACTATCGCAAAATGGTTTATTACAAGAATGACCACAACGGCAAAGGGAATATTCTTTTTGATCGGGAAAAGATTTGCCCTTTTTAGTGGTTAAAGGAATAGAATTGTCATCATATTCAACAATGTCTTCATTTAAAGGTACATTTCCAGAAACAATAAAAGGGCCATTTTTACAAACTTTTATTTTTGCCATAGAATTATTATACCTCTTGAACTTGACAAAGATTATTAACACCTGTACCATAGGTATAGGTATGATAGAAACAATAAACTTCAAAAAAGCCCAAAGCCATTTGGGTAAGATCATTAAAATGATAGAAAATGGCGAATATTGCATTGATGTGATGCAACAAAATTTAGCCGTGATTGGCCTGCTTAAATCGGCTCACCAGATGTTGATGGAAAACCATTTAAAAACCTGTTTTTCTGAGGCGATAAAGAGTGATAATGAAAAAAGAAAAGAAGAAATGACTAAAGAAATTTTGAAAGTTACTAAAATGTTTAACAAATAATATGAAACAGCAAATTTACAAAGTAGAAGGCATGCATTGTAAAAGTTGCGAGATTTTAATTGAAAATAATTTAGAAGAAAAAGAAGGAATAAAAAAAGCAGAGGTTAATTTGGCGAAAAATAGATTAGAAATTGAATCGGATAAAAAAATAAAAGCAGAAGAGTTGAATAGAATTTTTAAAAAAAATGGATACAAATTTTTAGAATTAAATGAGGAAATAAAAGAAGAAAAAAATAAATTTTGGTGGATCCCCGCTTTTTTAGTAATGGGGATTTTTTTATTATTAGGTAAATTGGGCTTGGTAAATTTTTTGAATATTAATAGTCAAAGTTCACTTTTAACATTTTTTATTTTTGGAATAATTGCGGGGTTTTCGACTTGCGGAGCCTTGCTTAGTGGAATAATCGTTTCCTACCCTGGAAAGACGCTACAAATAATAATTGGCAGAATTGTGGGTTATACAATTTTGGGAATAATTTTGGGAATTGTGGGACAAACAATTGCGATGACTGGATTTAGTAATGTGTTGATAGTAATAGTGTCGGTAATAATGGCGATTGTAGGTTTACAAATGTTGCAGGTGAAATGGGCCCAAAAAATTAAAATAAATTTACCAAAATCGATTAGTAAAAAAATAGTGAATAAAAAGTTGCCAATTATTATTGGATTTTTAACAGTACTTTTGCCTTGTGGATTTACATTACTTACCGAAAGTGTGGCAATGATAAGTGGAAATTGGGTAAGCGGAATGTTTATTATGCTGGCATTTGTGTTGGGTACTAGTATCCCTTTATTTTTAATTGGACTTTCAAACGAAAAATTTATTAAGAGTCAAAAAACAATGGGATTATTAATATTATTTTTTGTACTTTACACTTTGAATTTTCAATTTGGAATATTAAATTTAATTAAATCTAATACCCTCCGCCCTTCGGGCACCTCCCTTGACGGGGCGGTTGTAAATCAAGAGCCAGCTCAGGTTATTAAAACTAGTTATACGAGATTTATGGGATTAAACCCATATACTTTAACAGTGAAAAAAGGTGAAAAGGTGAGAATTGAAATTGAAGTTAAGGAAAATGAGTATGGTTGTATGTCGACAATATTATTACCAGGACTTTTTAACAGAGCTCAAACATTAGTGGCTGGAAAAACTTTAATAATGGAATTTACACCAACAAAAGTTGGTAATTATATATTTACTTGTGCCATGGGAGTACCCCATAAAGGAGAAGTAAATGTCGTTGAATAAGAACCTAAAAATAGAGGGGATGCATTGTGCCAGTTGTGCCAATATTATTGAAAATAAATTGGCTAAGATTGATGGAGTGGAAAAAATCAGTGTAAATTTTGCTAACGAAAAAGTATCAATAAAATACGATCCAGAAAAAATTAATGTGGAGAAAATGAATGAAGAGATTGAGAAATTTGGATATAAATTTAATGAAAAAATAGAGAAAGAAGAAGATAAAAACAAAGAATTTGAAAAATCAAAAAAGAAAGTGTTATTTAGTTTTTCGACGGCGATTATTGTGTTTTTGGTAATGATAGAAAATATTATTTTCAACAATGTGCCGATGGAAAAATTAAATTTGGTGTTGATGATAATTGCAACAGCGGTTTTAATTTTAATGGGAAAACCTTTTTTAAAAGGAGTAATAAATTTTATTAAATATGGAGCGGCCAATATGGATACACTGGTCGGAATTGGAACTGGAACAGCTTATATTTATAGTCTTTTTAACCTAAATAAAACAACTTTTTTTGATGTGACAATTGTGGTGATTGGATTTATAACTTTTGGAAAATACTTAGAGACAAAATCAAAATTAAAAACTGGAGAAGCAATTAAAAAATTATTAGGTCTGCAAAGCAAGACAGCAATTGTAATTAGAAATAATGAAGAGATAGAAATACCAATTGATGAAGTAAAAATTGGTGATGTTTTAATAGTAAAACCAGGGGCAAAAATACCAGTAGATGGAATAATTACTAAGGGAAATTCGAGTGTGGATGAATCGATGATTAGTGGAGAAGCGATTCCGGTTGATAAAAAAATTGGTGACTTGGTAATTGGAGCAACGATAAATAAACAAGGTAATTTTCAATTTAGAGCGACTAAAATTGGAGAAGAAACTGTGTTATCACAAATTATAAAAACAGTTGAAGAAGCCCAAGGATCAAAAGCCCCAATTCAAAGTTTGGCAGATAAAATTTCTGGGGTATTCGTGCCAATAGTTTTGATAATAGGATTATTGTCTTTTGTTTTATGGTTAATTTTGGGACACAATCTGTCGATGGCAATTTTATCAATGGTAGGCGTTTTGGTAATCGCCTGCCCTTGTGCTTTAGGATTAGCTACCCCAACAGCCATAATTGTAGGCGTGGGAAAAGGAGCGGAAAATGGAATATTAATAAAAAATGCGGAAAGTTTACAAAAATTATCGGAAATTGATACAGTGGTTCTGGATAAAACAGGAACGATTACTAAGGGTCAACCACAAGTGACAGATATTGTGTCAACTTCAAAAGATTATGACGAAAAAGAAATTTTAAAATATGCGGCCAGCGTAGAAAAATTATCGGAGCACCCATTGGCTAAAACTATTGTGGAAAAATCTAGAGAATTGGAAATTAAGTTATTAGAGTGCAGTGATTTTGAATCAAAAGAAGGGGTAGGGGTTGAGGGATTAGTTAATAAAAAATTAGTAGCTATTAAAAAATTTAAAGGAGATGATAAATTAATAGATCAGGGAAAAACAGTAGTGGCAGTTGAAATTAATGGAAAAATGGTGGGGAAAATTGCCATGAGCGACACTATTAAAGATGAAGCCGTAGAAGCAATAAAAAGAATTCATCGACAAGGAATTAGAGTGATAATGTTAACTGGAGATAACAAAAAAGCGGCAGAATTTATTGGAAAACAAGTTGGAATTGATGAAGTTATAGCAGAAGTATTACCACAAGAAAAAGCTTTGAAAATTAAAAAATTGCAGAGTCAAGGAAGAACGGTAGCCATGGCAGGTGACGGTATAAATGATGCGCCAGCATTAGTTCAGGCTGATGTAGGGATAGCTATGGCAACAGGAACAGATATTGCTATTGAATCGGCGGGAATAGCACTGTTACATGGAGATATTAAAAAAATTTCACAAAGCATAGAATTGGCCAAAGCCACAATGAGAACAATTAAACAAAATTTGTTTTGGGCTTTTATTTATAATGTAATTGGGATTCCAATTGCTTCTGGGCTGTTGTATCCATTTTTTGGAATTACTTTAAACCCAATTTTTGCTGGATTGGCGATGTCACTTAGCAGTGTGTCAGTGGTCGGGAATTCATTAAGATTGAAAACGAAAAGAATTAGGTAATAGATTGATATTATCAATTTTTATTGACACAAAATCATTTTGTTTTCTGGGAGAAGGAATTGACGGGATGTTTTTAATTCGGCAATAAATTCGGGAGTGTGGCTGACAATAATCATGGCGCCTTGATAAAATTTTAAAGCTTCGAGAATTAATCTTTGAGAAAGAACATCAAGATAAGTAGTTGGCTCATCTAGAATTAAAAGATTATAATCTTTGGCTAAAAGAGTAGCAATAGAAAGTCGAGTTTTTTCACCACCAGAGAGAGTAGATACTTTTTGAAAAACTTTTTGACCAGGAAAAAGAAAACGGCCTAACAAACAACGAAGTTGGGGTTCAGCCATTTCGCACTTATCTTTAACTGTTTCTAAAAGATTTTTATCCATATCAAAAGTTTCAAATTCTTGAGAATAATAGCCAATTTTTAATTTGTCATCTTTAATAATTTCACCAGAATCTTGAACTAGCATACCCATTAAAATTTTAATAAGAGTACTTTTACCAGCGCCATTTTGACCAATTAGAGCAATTCTTTCACCTCGTTTAATATCAAAATTAATATCAGTTAAAACTTTTTTCTCACCATATGATTTAGATAGATTTTTGACGATAAAAGGCACTTCCCCTACCCAAGCTGGTTCGGGTAATTGCATATTAATTTTTTTAACAGCTGGTGGCATTTCCGGAAGAGCGACAACTAATTTTTCAATTCTTTTTTGTAAATTAAGTTTTTGGCGGACACCTTTTTCAGAACGATTGCCAGAAATTCTGACTAGACCTTTTT
>Ga0247841_10013513_pt1 | contig 10413 bp, 13 predicted proteins | sample LaCruzMarch2015__2_FD_192410 | JGI IMG/M metagenome (GOLD analysis project Ga0247841, IMG submission 192410) | Freshwater microbial communities from meromictic Lake La Cruz, Castile-La Mancha, Spain - LaCruzMarch2015_18m | ecosystem: Environmental > Aquatic > Freshwater > Lake | place: Spain...
CTATTTCTGGAAATACTCTTTCATATACTTCTGTTGGCTCTTGTGGAGTAACTGCAACAAAAGCAGCTGATGCAAATTACAATGTTAAGACTTCAGCAGAAGCTACATTTACAGTGGGAGTAGCATTAACCTCTGATTTAACCGCTTCTGCTCCTACTCAAAATACTGCAACAATAGGAGTAATAAAAATATTTACTTCAACAATTTCAAATATTGGTTTAGCTTCAACTGGAAGTTCTTTCAATAACTCTTTCCAGGTTGCAACGGGTTCAAATGGAACCGGAGCAATATTTCCTCTTAATATTACAAACCCAAATCCAATGCCCGCACTTCTTGCTGGAGGAACAAATACTGCTTCAGTTAATTACACGTTTACAGGTTTAGCTGGAACACGCTCTGTAAGATTCTGTACGGATAATGATATTAATATGATTGGAGGTGTTGCTGAGTCAGATGAAGGAAATAATTGTAGTGGTTGGACAAATGTGACAATAAATCCTCCTGCTGTTGCTATGTCCGGAAGCCTCACGGGGAATAATTGTACAATAGCATCAGGCGAAAATAATTGTGAAACAACTCTTTCTTGGTCTATTAATAATACAGAAGCAATACTATCTGCAATTACAGCATTTGGTATGACAGATATTACTCTTAATACCCCTACTATTGGTAATGATTATTCTGGAACAAAAACTGCAACGGTTCCGTATTCAAGTAGAACATTCTTCCTCTACAACAATGCTAAATCACTTGTTCCAACAATAGAATCTCCAATTGGTAGTGGGATTAAAATAAATGCAACTTGTGTTGGGGGAACTCATTGGGATATTGGTCAAAATATGTGTATAGATGATATAGTTAGTCCTCCTGTAAATGGATTATGTTCAAACCCAGATGATGCTTATATATGTGGTATAGGTAATGCAACAAATAGAACCGAAGATGATGATTACTGGTACTGGGATTGTGAAGGTACAGGAGGAGGAACAGTTGACCGTTGTAAAGAATCTAAAACAACCGGAGGAGGGCTTGGAAATGTTGTAATTGATTTTTTCAAAGCAACACCATCAAAAGTCTTAAAAGGTAGATCTTCTGTTTTGTCTTGGAGTGCAACGGGGGCAACTTCTTGTACGGGAGACGGATTTAATACAGGAGATTCAACTTCTGGAGGAGATTCAACTTCTGGAAGCGTTCCGGTTTTTCCTTCGGCAACTACTATTTATAAATTGAGTTGTACGGATGGCACTTCTAGTGTACCAGACGAAACGACCGTTCAAGTTATTCTCCCTGTTATAATTGAAAATTAATTTTAAGAAAATTAACAAAAAAATCCCCTTTATAGGGGATTTTTTTGTGCACTTGCTTTTTTTCTAAAATTTGTTAGTATAAAGTTCATTCGTTATTCCTCAATTTAGTAGGAATAAATATTATTAATAATTTATGTTGGTAGCTTTTAATTAATCAATAATTACAAATTAGTAATTAAAGATTAAATTGGAAAATTATCAACCAATAAAAATATATGGCAGTAGAAGAATTTAACAGAGATAAGCCTCACGTTAATGTCGGTACCATTGGTCACGTCGATCACGGCAAAACAACATTAACTGCGGCTATTTTACAAGTTTTAGCACGTCAAGGTACTGGTTATGGTGCCAAGATAAAAGGAGTGGATCAAAGCGACTCAGCTCCAGAAGAAAAAGCTCGTGGTATCACGATCGCTCTTTCTCACAATGAATATTGGACACCAGCACGTCACTATGCGCACATCGATGCTCCAGGACACGCTGACTATATTAAAAACATGATTACAGGTGCTGCCCAAATGGACGGAGCTGTTATCGTTGTTGCCGCAACAGATGGAGTTATGCCACAAACACGTGAACATATTCTTCTTGCTAAACAAGTTAACGTTCCTAAAATAATTGTTTTCTTGAATAAATGCGATATGGTTGATGATGCAGATATGCTTGATCTAGTTGAAGAAGAAGTTCGTGAACTTCTTACAAAACAAGGATTTGATGGTGCTAACGCTCCAGTAATCCGTGGTTCAGCTTTGAAAGCTCTTGAATCAGCTGATAATACAAATGAATGGGCACTTAAGATCATGGATCTTGTAAATGCTCTTGATACTTATATTCCAGTTCCAGAACGTGATATCACAAAACCTTTCCTAATGCCTATTGAAGATATATTCTCAATTGAAGGACGTGGAACAGTTGTAACTGGTAAAATTGAACGTGGAGTTGTAAATGTCGGTGAAGATGTTGAAATTGTTGGTATCAAAGATACAGCAAAGACAACAGTTACTGGTATTGAAATGTTCAATAAAAATCTAAAACAAGGAATGGCAGGAGATAATGCTGGTATTCTTATTCGTGGAATCAAAAAAGAAGATGTTACTCGTGGTCAAGTTCTTGTTAAACCAGGAACAGTTACTCCTCATTCTGAATTTGAATGTGAAGTTTATATATTGAAAAAAGAAGAAGGTGGACGTCACACACCATTCTTTACTGGATACAAGCCACAATTTTATATCCGTACTACTGATGTTACTGGAGAATCAACTCTCCCTGCAGGGGTAGAAATGGTTATGCCAGGAGATACAGTTAAACTTGGAGTTAAACTCGTAACCCCAGTTGCTCTTGAAGAACAAATGCACTTTGCTATCCGTGAAGGAGGTAAGACTGTCGGTGCAGGAGTTGTAACAAAGATCATTAAATAATTAGTTGTTAGTAACTAGTGACTAGGTTCCAGTAACAGAAATACTCGAACCTAAAACCTAGAAGCTAGAACCTAACCTTATGACAACAAAGAAAGTTCTAAAACCAAAAAAAGGGAAAGAGGATGCAGTTGTCCAACTTCGTATTCGCGTAAGAGCTTACGAAAATAAAATTCTTGACGCTTCTGTCAAGCAAATTATTGATACAGCTCTACGTTATGATGCAAAAATAGTTGGCCCAATTCCACTCCCAACAGAAATTAAAAAGTATACTGTGAACAGAGCATCGTTTGTATTTAAAAATGCTCGTGAACAGTTTGAAATAAGAATCCATAAACGTGTCATCGATATTTTGAATCCTAATCCAAAGACTATTGAGGCACTTACAAATTTATCATTACCTTCCGGTGTTGATATTGATGTAAAAATGATGTAAATACGAGCTTAACGCCACATAAAAATTATGAAATTTATTCTAGGTAAAAAACAGCATATGATGCAGTGCTTTCAAGAAGATGGCACTGTAGTCCCAGCAACCGTAATATCGGCTGGCCCTCTTGTGGTGACTCAAGTTAAGAGTCCTGATGTAGATGGCTATACCGCGGTTCAGGTTGCTTTTGAAGAACAGAAAACAAGTCGTGCAACAAAAGCTCATCTTGGACATATTTTAGCTTCTCAAGTAAATAATGAAGATGATAAAACAACTCAAGTAGGTGCATATAAACACTTAAGAGAGTTTCGAGATATTGAAGATATTAAAGAAGGAGATCAGATAACTGTCGGTGTCTTTAATGTAGGTGACCAGATAATAGTTTCTGGTATATCTAAAAGTAAGGGTTTTCAAGGTGTAGTTAAGCGCCATGGTTTTCATGGTGGGCCACGATCTCATGGACAAAAACACTCAGAACGTGAACCTGGTTCTATCGGAGGAGGTCTCCGCAATAAAGTTCCTAAGGGTATGCGCATGGGTGGACGAATGGGAGGAGATCGTATCACTGTAAAAAATTTGGAAATCATCGGGGTTGATAAAGAAAATAACCAATTAATTGTTAAGGGTGCGATTCCAGGTCGTCGCGGGACGCTCGTGGAAATCGTTGGATAATATTATGGAAACAGAAGTATATAATCAAAAAGGAAAATCTGTAGGGAAACTTAGTCTTCCTCAAACAATATTTGGTTTGCCTTGGAATGGAGATCTTGTTCATCAAGTTGTAACTGCAATGCAAGCGAATGCTCGTACTCCAGTTGCCCATACAAAAGACCGATCTGATGTTCGTGGAGGAGGTAGAAAACCTTGGAAACAAAAAGGTACAGGACGAGCTCGTCATGGATCAACACGTTCTCCAATCTGGAAAGGTGGAGGAGTAACTCATGGCCCTCGTAATGAAAAGAGTTATGAACAAAAAATAAATAAGAAAATGAGAGTAAAAGCATTATTTACTGTTTTGTCTGAAAAATTAAGAAAAGGGAATATTCTTTTTGTAGAAGAAATAACACTTAAAAATATCAAAACAAAAGATGCAGTTACTATAATAGATAACTTGAGTAAGGTTTCAGGTTTTGAAAAAATGGTCGGAGGTAAAAGACCAAATACATACATAACTTGTCCTGCTAAAAGTGATAATTTAAAGAAAAGTTTTGCAAATATACAGACAGTAGAAATAGATGAGATCAGAAATATAAATCCAGTTGATTTGCTTGCTTTTAAATACATTATTATCTCTCAACCAAAAGAAAGCTTTGCTTTTCTTGGAGGTAAAATTGAGAAAAAAGTAGTAGACAAGTAGAAATTTTATGGAAAAAACAAAAATAAAAAAGAATACAAAGAAAGGTGAAGTAGTTGAAAAAACTAAAAAAGAAAAGACACACCCATTAGTCAAAGGTGCTCGTATTACAGAAAAATCTGCCATTGGGGCAGAACGTGGAGTTTATACTTTTAATGTAGATTTAAATGCCAATAAGAATGAAATAAAAAAAGCTATAAATTTTATTTACGGAGTAACTCCAGAGAAAATTTCTATGACACAAATTGCAGCCAAGACAGTTACTCGACGTGGGGTTGTCAGTAAAAAACAAGGAGGTAAAAAAGCGGTCGTACACTTGAAAAAAGGAGATAAAATAACATTTGCATAATTATGAAAACATATAGACCTACAACCCCATCAAAACGTCACCAGACTACTGTCTCGTATCGTAATGTGCTAACAAAAAGTTCTCCAGAGAAATCTCTTACTCATGGATTCAAAAGATCAGTGGGAAGAAATAATCAAGGACGTATAACTACTCGCCATAAAGGAGGTGGACATAAACGTCTTTATCGAGAGATTGATTTTATGTATAACAAACATGATATTCCTGCGAAGATAACTTCTATTGAATATGATCCAAATCGTAATGCTTTCATTAGTTTGGTTTGTTATGCTGACGGGGAAAAGAGATATGTTATTGTTCCTAAAACAGTTAAGGTTGGTGATTCTTTTATTGTAGGAGAAAAAGCCCCTTTGTCTGTTGGGAATAGACTTCCTCTTAAAATAATTCCAGTTGGAACATTTGTTTATAATATAGAAATAAAACCAGGTAATGGAGGAAAATTAGCTCGAAGTGCTGGTACTTTTGGTCAAGTTGTTGCCAATGACCTTGGTTATACAAATATCAAAATGCCATCAACTGAAGTTCGTAAAGTTTCTGAAAATGCATGGGCATCTATTGGAGAAGTTTCAAATAGTGAATATAAACTTCAAAACTTTGGAAAGGCTGGACGTTCACGATGGAAAGGTATTAGACCTACTGTTCGTGGAACTGCCATGAATCCAGTTGACCATCCACACGGTGGAGGTGAAGGACGTCAAGGAAGAGGATTACGTCGTGCCAAAAGTATGTGGGGTAAGCCTACAGGAAAAGGCCAAAAAACAAGAACACCAAAAAAGTATTCAAATATGTGGATTGTTTCAAGGCGAAAAGTTGGCAAAATAAAGAAATCTTAAAAATAAAACAACAAAACCACCCTGTTTGGGGTGGTTTTTGTTTTGTGCAATTTATTGTAGCTTACGCTACTTTTGCGAGTTTCGACATCTTTGATGATTTAAATAACAAATAAACTCTTTGGGCCTGCGCTATCTTAATGCTTTGTATTCTTAACATAAACGTAATGACTTCTTCTATTGTTTTTGTGCCTAACAATAGTTTATAAGCCTGATGTTTATAATAATCATTAATCGAGTGCATAAATTCGTTTTTGTTTTTGAATTGACTCAAAAACTTAACAATTTCATCTATTGTTTTGTGTTGAAACAACAGATGCCAAGCATCATGTCTGTACACATCAATTTGGAGCAAGTTTGAGCTAAGCGTCTCACCTCCCTTTGTGCTAGAGATTATATGGTGTCCGTCAGTACAACCTGCCCTTCTCACAAATTCATGTTTTTTCTTTTTTGCTCTATTAAAAGGCTTACTCATAGGTTAAGAGTTTTTATTTTACAGATTGTTTAGGTTCTTTTGCATAATTATATAATATTTATAAATAAATTAATATAGATAGATGATATGAAATGTTGAAAACCTTAGGAGATTGTACTTCTTAATATTTGTTTTTAAAAGGGGAATAGATACCACTCCCGTTCATAAGTGTTACATCTATATATGGAATTTTTTTTGATGTATAATATAAGATATGGAACAAAAAATTTCTGAGAAAAAAAGATTTTCAATAATTGCTAGGATTAGAAGTACTGATAATGCGTGGAGGGGTTTAGGAATTTTGATTAAAACAACTCACAATTTATGGGTGCATATATTTTTTGCTATTCTTGCAATCTATTTAGGTTTTACTTTAAAAATATCAAATGTAGAATGGTCTATTGTTGTATTTGCGATAGGTCTTGTTATTATGACCGAAGCATTAAATACAGCAATTGAGATAAATACAGATCTCACAAGTCCTGGTTATCATCCTTATGCTCGTGATACAAAAGATGTAGCAGCTGGAGCAGTTTTGATATCTGCTATTGTTTCTATTGTTATCGGTTTAATAATTTTTTTACCAAAGATAATTGATCTATATTTTTAATTTTGATTCAAAATATTTACACAATTATTTTGTATATTATTGGATAAAATTATTTTATTTATTTCTTCTTCACTAAGACCAGGTTGGCAACTATAAATTTCAGTATATGGATTATAGTCAATTATATTTTCAACTTTTATAAAACTAAACCAATCATTTTCGTTTTTAATAAATTCATCAATAGTTATGCCCAAAAAGACATCCCCAGGCATTTTTTTGAGCAAATACCCATTCGCGAGTTTTGTTGGTCGTTGATTAATTATATCAGTCGGTCCAGGGAAACAAGTTATTTCTCCATTCTTATAACATACGCTTATATTATTTAAATAATTTTTCTTTGTTTTATAAATTATAGTAGGGCTTAATGCTTCTGACGTCATAGTCATCGATGTAGCTAATTTTGGTTGATTTATTATTACATTATCATTTTCTTTTTTATTAATGACTGTAACTATTTTATTATCTTCATTATTAGTATTTATGTTGTTATTTTGATTTTTTAAATAATCATTATTAGCTTGATTCATTTCTCTATAATAATTTTGGGCAGGGGAAATAGCTATTTTTTTATCACTATTATTCGAAATAATTATGCCACCTCCAGCTAGAATAACCATAAAGAAAATAGCAAATTTTAAATAAGGTGAATTATTAAAACTAAACAAAAAGAAAGGACTACGAACCGGTGGTTGATGTGGTTTTGTTTTATTTAAAATATTTTGAAATATATGATCTTTCTCGGAAGAAGTCATTTTTATATTCTTAATCTCATTTAATCCATTATTCATTTTTTCATCATTCGTATTTTTCATAATTATTTTATTTTATTTCTTAATTCTTCTAACCCCCTATTGATTCTGACGGAGGTAGCATTTTCTGAAATATTTAAAACTTCGGCTATTTCTTTGATTGATAGGTCATCAACAAATCTTAAATATAATATAGTCTGGTATGTTTCTCCTAATTCACTAATTTTATCTAAAATATATTTTCCCTCAGATTTTATTTCAAGATTACTTATCATACTGTTGTCTATTAAATCAAATTTTCCATCACCTTCCTCTATTATTTTATCCAAAGAAATATTTTTCTTTTTACGGTACCAATCAATAATCAAATTACGAGCAATTGTAAATAAAAAGGCACGGTAATTTATGATATCTTTTTTTTGAATGATATTTTCCCAAAGACGCATAAAAGTATCTTGAGTTATATCTAATGATTGTTCACGATTTGAAACTCGTGTTAAACAGAATCTAAATATTGCATCTGATTCCTCATCATATATTTTTTGAAATTTATTTGTGGTTTCGGGATTCATATATTAAGACGTATTGATCTATTTATTCTTACATTTTCTTTCCTAAAACTTAATAATAAAACAAAATTTTTTTATTATCAATGTAAGAAATTTAATTCAGATACGTCTACTTTATATGTAAGGTCGTTTTATTAGGTAAATAAAATTAAATTATGAAAAAATATATTGGTTTATTTGTGTTTCTTGGTTTTTTAACTCTAGAAATAACAAAAGTTCAAGCGATGATTCCTTATTATCCAAATAATTATATAAATAATAATCCTGTTATTTCTGGAATTTCCGGACCACAGGTATTAAATATAAATGAAACAGGAATTTGGCAGGTTAATGCATATGATCCTATGGGGAGCAATCTATCATACTCTGTCGATTGGGGAGATATTGCATTAGAAAGGGCTTGTTTAGATGGGGGTAATTGTTTAATGGGAACTTCTGTGTCTAGTAATTATCAGCAATCAGCAACTTTTAATCATAGTTATTCACAAGCAGGTGTTTATACTGTTACATTTATTGTTACAAATAATGACGGTCAAAATACTAAAACAAGTCTAAGTGTGAAAGTAAGAGGTAATGTAATAAATCCTATATTATTGTTAAAAGTTTTATCTCCAAATGGTGGAGAGGTGTGGTTTAAAAATACGACTAAAACAATAAATTGGGAATCTAATGGGAGAACATTTTGTAATTTAGATGGTCCATGTTCGGATTCTTTAGTTTACGATATCAATTTGGTTAATCACTATCCTATTTGCGCTGGAATAAATTGTCCTCTTCTTTTTACCCCTCCAGTAAAAATTGCTAGTGGGGTATATGGCAATTCTTATCGATGGGATGTTGGAAAAATAATGGGTCAAAAAGAAAGAGTAAGGGATGGTATTTATAAAATTATGATTTGTGAGACTAATAGCGGGGTGTGTGATTTTGGTGATAATTATTTTGAGATAAATTCATCTAATCTTTCAACACCTACTATTACTGGAATTTCTGGTCCAAAAACTTTAAAAGTAGGTCAAACAGGAACATGGCAAGTAAAAGTTAAAAACTCAAACGAGGGTAATCTATCATACTCTGTCGATTGGGGAGATACCATGGATAATGTTTATGATCAAATAAATAGTTCAACAATTGAGCGAATGAATAAACAAACAGCTACTTTTAGTCATAATTATACAAGACCGGGTAATTATAAAATTAGATTTACGGTCACAAATAGTAATGGTCAAAATGTTAGTAATGTTTATAAAGTTAGAATTAAAGAAGTAAATTTTTGGAACACTACTTGGCATTAATTATAAATATAACCATAAAAAATAACCACAAGTCGACAGGTGGTTATTTTTTATATTAGGTGTTGACTTTATTTTTAGATTTGATAGTATGAAGCAACGAGCTCAAAAGAGCTTATTTATATTATATGACACGATCACTTAAAAAAGGTCCATATGTTGATGAAAGGTTACTCTCAAAGATAGCCGGAAAGAAACCTATTGAGACAGGTATGATAAAGACTTGGTCTCGCGCATGCCAGATTTCTCCAGAAATGGTTGGATTTGTGTTTGGGGTACATAATGGTAAAACACACGTTGAAGTATTAGTAAGTGAAGATATGGTGGGGCATAGGTTAGGAGAATTCTCCCTTACTCGTAAATTTGTCAGACACGGAGGTAAAATGCAGAAAGAATTAGAAATGAAGAAGAAAGAAGCTGAAGTATCCGCTTCAAAAGCTGCAAAAGCCACTGTTGATTCAAAGAAAAAATAATAAATTCGTATGAAAGCATTTTTAAAAAATTATAGACAGTCCCCCCGCAAGGTTCGCCTTGTAGCGGAACTCATTAAAAGCAAAAGGGTTGCTGACGCTATTCTTATTCTTGATACTTTACCAAAAAGAGCATCAGGACCTGTTAGTAAATTGTTAATGTCAGCTATTTCAAACGCAAAGCAAGCAAACATTAAAACAGAAGATCTTTTTGTGGAAAATGTTACCGTTAATAAAGGTATAGTTATGAAGCGTAGTATGCCACGAGCCCGTGGAAGTGCTTCTCGTATAAATAAAAGAACTAGTCATGTTATGCTTACTCTTATTGAAAAAACGGTTGAGAAAAAAGCAAAAACAGCTGTAAAAGAAAAAGTTGAAAAGAAAGAAAAGAAAGTTACAAAGTCGAAAAATACCAAGAAACTAGAAGCTAAAAACTAGAATTCATTATATATGTCAAAAGTTGTCCACCCATACGCACATAGATTAGTAACACTTCGTGATTGGAAATCACGCTGGTTTGCTGACAAAAAATATAAAAATCTTTTACA
>Ga0247841_10013514_pt1 | contig 10412 bp, 12 predicted proteins | sample LaCruzMarch2015__2_FD_192410 | JGI IMG/M metagenome (GOLD analysis project Ga0247841, IMG submission 192410) | Freshwater microbial communities from meromictic Lake La Cruz, Castile-La Mancha, Spain - LaCruzMarch2015_18m | ecosystem: Environmental > Aquatic > Freshwater > Lake | place: Spain...
TGCTGCCGCAGTCGCCTATGCCTATAACCACCAGCTTCATATCGTCTTCCTCCGGGCAGTCACGCAAAGGGACGGCATCGCCAGCCGGCTGATTTCACGCAGAAAAGTCCAATACATACCTTTGTTATATACCATAACAGATAGAGGATGCTATGGCAACCACCTTTTACCGGTAGCGCCTGACTTCGAAGCGGTACAGCTTTACCGGCTCCGCCGGCATGATGCCTGCCTTCTGGCGGCAGATGGCTATCTGTATATCCACGCCATCCACGCCCTCCAGGTCCGGCAGCAATAACCCGCGCCGCAGTCCGGATTCCACGATAACGCCGTATTTTTTCGCATCAAGCTGCGACCGGTCTTCCACCGCTTCGGGATGTGTCAGGATATCAACGCTGTAATCGAGGCTGCCGAGCTCATTCGGCCTGACAGGACTGAACCTCGGGTCACCGGTAGCCGACGATATGGCGTTCTGGATTACCTCCTCGGCCACGCTGGCCTGCGTGGGTTCGAAGGTGCCGATGCAGCCGCGCAGTTGCCCGTGCTTCTTGAGGGAAACGAATACGCCGGCCCGCTCTTTCATCTCCGGCTCAAGCTCCCCGGGCTTGATCACAACGTGCTTTCGCACGTAGCTTTCCACCGCCTGCCTGGCCAACTGCACCAACGGATGTTTTTGTTTATCCATACCTGCACCTCTCACCCGCTGATAATTATGCCGGCATAGCCCACCACGCTGGAATAATCTCCGGAACTGTCGCCGCTGGTCTGGTATTTGACCAGTTCGGCCTTCTGCGCTCCCAGTTCCCTGGCCGCCGTGACCAGGCTGATCACCGGCGCGTAGCCGCACATGCTGATATCGTGTTTGGCGATACGCCTGACCAGTTCGTCCGCATCGAGTTCAAGGATGGCATCAATGGCCAGCCTGTCCTTGGCCTTGGCCTTCTCGTGCGGCTCGTAATGGGTCATGTCACTGCTGGCCACAATAACGGCCTCCTCCCCACTCTCCCTCAGTCCCCTGACAACCGACCTGCCTATCTCCCTATAGACATCGGGGTTGGCAATTGACAGTAAGATGGGAACTATCTTCACGCCGGGCTTGAAATACTGCAGGAAAGGCACTTGCACCTCGAGGGAATGCTCATGGCGGTGGGCCAGCGTATCTTCCTCCAGGTGCTCGGATGCCTTGAGAATCGCTCCGGCCAGGTTACTATTGATCCCTACCTCACCCAGCGGTGTCTTCCATCTGCCGGCAGTGGTGATACTGAAGGCCTTGCCCTCTCCGCGGTGGTTGGGACCGATCAATATGAAGGTATCGGTGAACTTAATGCGTGAGAAGACCGCGCCTGCCACAGGCCCGGAGTAGATGTAGCCGGCATGCGGCGATACCACCCCCACCACATCTATTTTGGCCTCCCCCCGCGAGGTCATATATTCAATAGTCTCCTTCAGTCCCTCCGGCCAGCCCGGGTAGAATTGTCCCGCGACCGCAGCTTCCCTTATCATGGCTTCACCCCTGTTTTTATGCTATTCCTGATATTCAGGTCGGCGCCGCACCTGGCGCAGCTTGAACCTTTAAGGCCGGCTACCTTGATATCATAACCCACCCTCCCGATCGCTATATTGCCGCATTTATAGCAGGCGGTATTCTCAAATTTGTGGCCAGGCACGTTGCCGGTGTAAACGAAGCACAACCCTGCTTCCCTGCCGATTTTATATGCCCTCTCCAATGTCGCCACCGGTGTAGGCGGGATATGCAGCAACCCGCGGTGCGGGTGGAAGCGCGTAACATGCCAGGGAGTCAATTCACCCAGCTTCTCCTTTATCCATTTCGCGATGCCGGCTAATTGCTCGTCATCGTCATTCAATGAGGGGATGATGTTGGTCACAACTTCCACGTGCATGTCCCACCTGTCTTTGGCCCGCTGAGCGGTTTCCAGTATACCGCGCCAGTGCACTATTTTGGCCAGCCCGCGGTACAGCTTATCTGAGAAGCCCTTTACATCCACCCGCCAGGCGTCCAGGTGCGGCCCGATGGTGTCCAGCGCCTCCGGCGTCATGTAGCCGTTGGTGACATACACAGTGTAAAGCCCGTTTTCATGCGCCAGCCTGGCCGAATCGAGCGTGTATTCGTACCAGGTTGCCGGCTCGTTGTAGGTCCAGGCCAGGCCGGAGCAGCCGCTCTTTTGGGCCAGCTTGACAGCCTCCTGCGGCGTCACCTCGCGCAGGGCATGCCTGGCGGAGGTAGGGTCTTCAACGCAGGCTATCTCCCAGTTCTGGCAGTGTATGCAGTGGAAATTGCAGCCGATGCTGCCGAAGGAGAGCACTGAGCTGCCGGGGAAGAAATGAAAGAGCGGTTTTTTCTCAATAGGGTCGGCAGCTAAGGAGGAAACCCTGGCATAATTGAGTAACTTCAGGGACCCGTTTCCGTTGCGCCTCACCCCGCACACGCCCACCTTGCCGGGATTGATCCGGCAGCGCCATAGGCAAACGTTGCAGCGCACACCTTGCCCGTCAAGCCTGTCGTAAAGCAGGGCCTCAGCCATGACCGAACTTTCTCCTCGCCCAAATTATAGCACGCCGATTTGCATTGACATCAAATTCAATCATCTGTTACAATCTGACCCCGGGCAGGTGTTTTCCCCATCACTTAGCAGATTGTAATGCACCCGGGCATACTTATCATATAAGCAATTCCGTTTGGTATGCCTTGTTTCACGGGGTAGTTTAATAATAAATAATTCAAAGGAGGCCTCATGAAAGTCACTCTAAGTGTAATCAAGGCTGATATCGGTGGATGGGTGGGACACTGCAGCATGCACCCCGATTTGATGGCAGAGGGCGAGGTCTGCATGGCCAAAGCTAAAAAGTCCGGGCTGCTCATCGATTACCACGTTACCCGCTGCGGCGACGACCTGCAGTTCATCATGACGCACAAGCGCGGCATCGACAACAGCAAGGTTCACGAGATGGCCTGGAACGCTTTCCAGAGTTGCACTGCCGTCGCTAAAAAACTGAAGCTGCACGGCGCGGGACAGGACCTGCTCTCCGACGCCTTCTCCGGCAACGTCAAGGGACAGGGTCCGGGCGTGGCTGAAATGGAACTTGAAGAGCGCGAGGCGGAACCGGTCATCGTCTTCATGGCCGACAAGACCGCTTCAGGCGCCTGGAACCTGCCGCTTTACTCGATGTTCTGCGACCCCTTTAATACCATCGGCCTGGTGATCTCCTCTAATATGCACTCGGGCTTCAAGTTTGAGGTACACGACGTAAAGGAGAGCAAGCGTATTATGTTCAATTGCCCCGACGATATCTACGATATGCTGGTCTTCATCGGCGCGCCGTCGCGCTATAGCGTAAAGTCGGTTTACTCCCGCGAAACAGGTGAGATCGCCGCTACCTCCTCCACTCAGAAGCTGTCGCTGCTGGCCGGGCGCTACGTAGGCAAGGATGACCCGGTCTGCATCGTGCGGGCGCAGGGCATCTTCCCGGCGGTCGGCGAGGTGCTGGAGCCTTTCGCCCGCCCGCATATCGTGGAAGGCTGGATGCGCGGCTCGCACAACGGTCCGCTCACTCCCGTATCGGTGAAAGGCAGCAACCCCACGCGTTTCGACGGCCCACCACGGGTTATCGCCGCGGGCTTCCAGCTCGCGGAAGGTAGACTGGTCGGACCGGTAGACATGTTCGACGACGTGGCCTTCGACAATGCCCGTCAAATGGCCATGGATATGGCCGATATGCTCAGGCGGCACGGCCCCTTCGAACCCCACAGGCTGCCGCTGGACGAGATGGAATATACCACTATGCCCCAGGTGATGAAGAAGCTGGCCAAACGTTTCGAGAAGCTTTAATAAACCCGATGCCCAGGCTGCTGCTGGCCACCACCAATCAGGGCAAGGCCGCCGAATACAGGGACCTGCTCAAAGGGCTTGATTTCGAGCTGGTCACGCTCGACCAGGCCGGCATCTGCCAGGAAGCTGAAGAGTACTTTTCTACATTTGAAGAGAACGCCCGCTCCAAGGCCGAGTTTTACGCGGCTTTGAGCGGGTTGCTTACCTTGGCGGACGATTCCGGACTGGAGGTCGATGCCCTGGGAGGGGAACCCGGCGTACGCTCCTCGCGCTATGCCGGGGATAACGCCGGCGACGCCCAGCGTGTTAATTTTCTTTTAAACAAGCTCAGGGACATCCCAAAGGACAGGCGGCAGGCCAGGTTCAGGTGCGTCATCGCCATCGCTCAGCCGGAGAAGATGACGCTGACCGCCGAGGGAACCTGCGAGGGCTTCATCGCGCTCGAGCCTCAAGGCGATAACGGTTTCGGCTATGACCCCATCTTCTATCTGCCGGAATATAATAAGACTATCGCTGAGCTACCGCCCGGTGTTAAGAACCGCATCAGCCACCGCGGACAGGCCGCCGAAAAGGCCCGCCTGTTGCTCGTAAATTTGAACGGTTGCTAATCATCTGAATTTGTCCATTGCGGGGACTTTTTTACACTGTCTTTGCGGGGACTTTTTTTACACTGTCTTTGCGAGGAGCTTGCGACGAAGCAATCTCAAGGTATTACGCTACTGACGGACAGATTGCCGCGCCCTTCGGGCTCGCAATGACATTTTTGCGCATTGCGGGGACTTTTTTACACTGTCTTTGCGAGGAGCTTGCGACGAAGCAATCTCAAGGCATTACGCTACTGACGGACAGATTGCCGCGTCCTCATTTCTATATCGTTATTGCAAATAATTTGCATTAGCATTAATATTAATGGCATGAAGCTCACAGAAATGCTGCTCAAAAGCCCGGGCGCGCGATTGACCTCCCAGCGTACCCTGGTGTTCGACATCATCAACCGCGGGGGCGGGCACCTCGGGGCGGACGAGATTTATGCCAGGGCGCACCGCAAAAACCCGCGCATCAGCCTTTCCACCGTCTACCGGGCCATCGCTAAATTTAAGGAGCTCGGACTGGTGGTAGAATCGCACCTCGGCCAGGAGCACCATCACTATGAGGCCGGGCATAACGGCAGCCACTTCCACCTGATTTGCATAGGATGCGGGGCCGTCATTGAATTTTCTTATCCACTGGTTGACAGGGTACGCGACGAGGTTTCCATGGCCAACGGATTCAAAATCGTCAGCGCGGAAATGAACTTGAGCGGCTACTGCCCGCAGTGCCGGGGGTGAGCGTGGAAAACGGCTTGATTACGCTCTCACAGATGAGGGACGGCCAGCAGGCGGTGGTATCGGCTGTGGAAGGCGGCCGCGGCCTGGCGGAAAAGCTCACCGCTATGGGCATCAGGCCGGGCAAGCTCATCACGCGGTTCTGCTCTATGTACATGCGCGGCCCCATCACCATCCGCATTGACAACGTGCAGGTTTCGCTGGGACGCGGCATCGCGGATAAAATACTGGTGGTTCCCGGCGGCGTAACAGATGAAAATACTACTTGCCGGTAACCCGGGCGCAGGCAAGAGCGTACTCTTCTCACGCCTGACAGGCTCCCTGGTCGTCTCTGATAACTACCCCGGCACCGCCATCGGCTTCTCTTCAGGACACATGCAGGTGGGTCAGCACCAGGCTGCGGTTATCGATACTCCCGGCGTCTATTCCCTGGAAAGCTCGGGCAAGGCCGGTGAGGTGGCGCGGCAAATGCTGCGGGCAGGCGATATCATTATCAACGTGGTCAACGCTACCAATCTGGAGCGCGACCTGTACCTGACGCTGGAGTTACTCGAAGAAAGGATACCCGTGATCGTCGCGCTCAATGTCTGGGACGACGCCCGCCATATCGGTATCGATATAGATTTAACCGCACTTGAACAGATGCTGGGCGTGCCCATCGTACCCACGGTGGCCACCACGGGCGAAGGCATCAAGGACCTGGTGGAAAGCATACCGGGCGCGGTCATGCAGGCCAACCCCGCCACCACAAGGGAGGAGCGCTGGGCGCGCATCGGCGAGATAATCGCGCGGGCGCAGCAGGTTACGCACCGGCACCACACTTTCGGCGAAACCCTGGCCGATGCCACTGTGAAACCACTCTCCGGCACTATCATAGCACTGATGGTGGCCGGCGCCGTCTTCCTTTTCGTGCGCTACGGCGGGGACATCCTTTATAACTTTGTCGCCGATCCTATTTTCAAAACGCTCTGGCTGCCGGTGGTAACGTGGGTAAGCACACTGACGGGCAGCAGCGGCTTTCTGCACGATATTCTGATAGGCAGGCCGGTCAACGGGCAGATCGATTTCGTGCAATCGTGGGGGCTGCTGACCACGGCACTCTACGTGCCCTTCGCCATGGTGCTGCCCTACATCGTCACCTTTTACTTCGCGCTGGGATTGCTGGAGGATACGGGCTACCTGCCGCGCCTGGCGGTAATGATAGACACTATCATGCACCGCTTCGGCATGCACGGCTACGCCATCATACCCACTATCCTGGGTTTCGGCTGCAATGTGCCGGCCATGCTGGCCACACGCGTGTTGGAAAGCCGCAAGGAACGCTTCATCGCCATGACGCTCATTGCCATCGCCGTGCCCTGCGCCTCGCTACAGGCCCTCATCCTGGGCGTAGTAGGCCAGCACGGCATACAGTACGTGGCCATTATCTATGCCGCACTGCTGCTGGCCTGGATCATCATCGGCATACTTCTCAATCTTCTGGTGAAGGGATTTACTCCCGAACTGCTCATCGAGATACCCCCTTACCGCCTGTTCCCCTGGAAGATCACCCTGGAGAAACTCTGGCTGAGGGTGCGCGGCTTCATCATCGAGGCCGTCCCCATCATGATCATAGCCATTCCTGTCATCAATATACTCAATATGGTGGGCGTTTTCCAGGCTATTGCCAACTTCACCGCCCCGGTGGTCAGCGGGCTGCTGGGCCTGCCCGGGGACGCCATATCCGTCATCTTCATCGCCTTCTTCCGCATGGATGCCGCCATGGCGCTGCTGGCCCCGCTGGGGCTTTCCGCCAAACAACTCGTGGTCAGCAGCGTGGTGCTGGTGATGTTCTTCCCCTGCATCGCCACCCTGGCCATCATGTTCCGGGAGATGGGCTTCCGGGACCTGCTCAAATCACTGGGCATCATGATACTGGCCGGACTGACCGCCGGCACGCTCCTCAACCTGCTGCCTATCTAAAATGTCATCGCGGACAGGCTCCGAAGGCCCGTCCCTACAGGTTAAACTCTAAATTCTAAGCCCTAAATCCTAAATAAATTCAAAGCTCTAAACTCCAAACTGAAAATTTGTATTTTGATATTGTTAAAGTTTAGAAATTAGTATTTAGGATTTCCTTTGCAGCAGTCCCAAAATGCACGCGTATTTGCTCAACTGCCCTTATTAAGTGCTATCCTATTATGTCATTGCAAAATTTCACGCCCAAGGAGTTCCCCCCATGTCAGATAAATATGCAGCCCTCTTTCAGCCCATAAAAATCAATAGCATGGAACTAAAAAACCGCCTGGCCGTCCCGCCCATGGGAAGCGGGTTCGCCGCCGACGGCGGCGGAGCTTCCGATAGGCTGATAAAATACCACGGGCAGCGCGCCAAAGGCGGCTTCGGCATGATAATTGTGGAAGTGACCGCCATCGATGGGGAGAGGGGACTGGGCAGCGGCCACCAGCTTTGCCTGCACGATGACAGCCTCATACCCGGTTTCCGCAAGCTGGCGGATACTGTGCACAAATACGGCACGAAATTAGTTATCCAGCTCTACCACCCGGGACGCAGTACCTTCCCCATGTTCATCGGCGGCAAAGCCCCCATATCGGCCTCGGACGTTCCCGACCCGGTGCTGCGCCAGGTACCCCAGGCCATGACCACCGCTGAGATCAGGGACATGGTGGAGAAATACGCACAGGGCGCGCGCCGCGCCAGGGAGGCCGGCTGCGACGCCGCCGAACTGCACGGGGCGCACGGCTACCTGGTTGCCCAGTTCATGTCTGCCTATGCCAACAAGCGCACGGACGAGTACGGCGGCGGCCCCGAAGGATTCCTGCGCTTCCCACTGGAGATAGTGAAAAGGACGCGCGAACTGGTGGGGCCGGACTTCCCGCTGCTCTTCCGTATCAGCGCCGATGAGGCCGTGCCGCTGGGACGCACTGTACCCGAGAGCATCGAGGTAATGAAAAAACTGGTAGCTGCCGGCATAGATGCCGTTGACGTCTCTATCGGGGTATATGAATCAGCCCAGTATACCAGCGCACCGCCCGATATGCCGCAGGGCTTCAACGCCGACACTTCTCTGAAATTTAAACAGTCCCTTAAAGCGCCTGTGCTGGTGGCAGGCCGCATCAATACGCCATCCGTAGCTGCCGATATCATCAAGTCGGGCAAGGCGGACATCGTGCACATCGGCAGGCAGTCGCTCAGCGACCCCGAGTGGCCGAACAAGGTCAGGGAGGGCAGGGAAAAAGAGATCGTCACGTGCCTCTCCTGCAACGAAGGCTGCATCGAGGGGCTGGCCATCTGGCTGAGGCCTTCTATCACCTGCGTGCAGAACCTGGCCTGCGGCAGGGAGGAGCAGTATGGCCAGCCCAAAGCCGGGAGGCTAAAAAACGTGCTGGTGGCGGGCGGAGGTCCCGGCGGGCTGGAAGCCGCACGCACGGCAGCCCTGCGCGGACATAAAGTAACACTGTATGAGAAAGACGGCTACCTCGGAGGGCAGACCAAACTGACCTCGATACCGCCCGGCAAGGAAGTTTACCAGGAGGTGGCCAGGTCCCGCATAGACGCTCTCAAGAAGCTGGGCGTGGATATCCGTTGCGGACAGCAACTGACCGCGGACATGGTCAAACAGACTAAGCCGGATGTGCTGATAATCGCCACCGGCTCGGAGCCGGCCATCCCCAATATTCCCGGTGTGGACGGCAAGAACGTGATGAGCGCGCGCAAAGCCCTCTGCTTCGAAGAGGTCGGCAAGAACGTGCTCGTCATCGGCGGTGGCATGGTGGGCTGCGAGACGGCGGACTACTTAGCCAGCCAGGGCAAGAACGTCACTATCGTAGAGATGCTCAAGTACACTGCCCACGATATCGGCCCGGCCGCGCGCTTCTTCCTGCGCAAACGCCTCAAGGAGAACCAGGTGAAAATCCTCACCCAGGCCAAGGTCAAATCGATCGCCGGCGATGCTGTTACCATCGATTTCCCCGGCGGGGAGCAGAGGCTCGCACCCTTCGACACCATCGTGCTGGCAGCCGGTGCCACAGCCGTGAACGTCCTCGAGACGCAGGTCAAAGGGCTGGTATCCGAGGTTTACGTCATCGGTGACGCGGCTAAACCGGGCAAGATCCTGGCCGCTGTGGAGAAGGGCGCTGAGGTAGCGCTCGCCCTGTAATCTTGCATTCCCGTCAGAAAGTGCTAAAATACTCTGCCGGATAACCGATAAGGAAGAGAAAACATATGGATTTTTCCATTCAACCTATAAAAATACAGAATGAAGACGGCCGCTGGTTCATGGTGGTCAGCCGCGTTGAGGGAGGCTATCTGGCGCGCGACAGCGTAACCAGCGACCTGGTTTACATGAAGCACAGCGACGTAGCCGGCCGGGAAGAGGACGCGCAGGGCAACTGCTAAAGCGTTCACGGCTTGCCGCTCTGCCGCGCTGAATACGCATTTCAACAGCATTGTTGCGCCGTGAAATTTGACACAAAGCCGACCCGCTGATATATTTATACGTTATTGTTTTTCACAGGAATGAAGAAATGAGCAATTCTTACGCTATAGTCGCCAGCGGCGGCAAACAGTTCAGGGTCCGGAGCAGCCAGGTCATCAACGTCGAGCTCCTGCAAGTCGAAAAAGGCAAGGACATTGAGTTAAGCCCGGTACTGATGATTGCCGACGGTGAGGAAGTCATCATCGGCACACCTGCTATCGAAGGTGCGAAGGTCATCGCTACCTGCATCGAGCAGGGCAAGAGCCGCAAAATCATAGTCTTCCGCTATAAAAGCAAGGTGCGCGAACGCCGGAAGACCGGCCACAGGCAACCTTATACCAGGCTGCTGATAAAAGAGATCGTCAAGCCGGGCGGCAAGGTCACCAAGAAGGCCGCCAAAGCTAAAACCGCCAGCGGAGGTGACAACTAATGGCACATAAAAAAGGCGGCGGCAGCACACGCGGCGGCCGCGATAGTAATCCCAAGCGGTTGGGGGTAAAACGCTACGGCGGGGAAGCCGTGCACGCCGGCACCATCATCGTCAGGCAGCGCGGCACGCGGATTCACCCGGGAACCAATGTAGGCTGCGGCAGGGATCACACGCTCTTTGCCACCATAGATGGCCTGGTCACATTTGAGCCCCACGCCAAGAATAAGAAAAAGGTCAGCGTTTACCCGGGACAATCATCATGAAAGAGAAAATTCATCCCAAGTATTTTACCGATGCCAAAGTGACCTGCTCGTGCGGCAATACCTTTACCACGG
>Ga0247841_10013515_pt1 | contig 10411 bp, 10 predicted proteins | sample LaCruzMarch2015__2_FD_192410 | JGI IMG/M metagenome (GOLD analysis project Ga0247841, IMG submission 192410) | Freshwater microbial communities from meromictic Lake La Cruz, Castile-La Mancha, Spain - LaCruzMarch2015_18m | ecosystem: Environmental > Aquatic > Freshwater > Lake | place: Spain...
AAATTCTTCTTGTGAGCTTTGCTTGCCAACAAGGAATTGTATGTCGTCTATAAGCAGGCAATCAACATTGCGGTATTTATTGCGAAAAGTTGTTGAGCGTTCGTGACGAATTGAATCGATAAATTCGTTTATAAATGTTTCGCTTGTAACATAAAGTATTTTAAGCGATGGGTTATTTTTTTTAACATGATTGCCTATTGCATGCAAAAGATGCGTTTTGCCAAGGCCCACGCCGCCGTAAATAAATAAAGGGTTGTAAAGTTTGCCAGGGTCTTTTGCTACGGCTTCACATGCGGCATGTGCAAAACGGTTACCACCGCCTACAATAAAACGGTCAAAAGTGTACTTGGGGTTAAATGGGTTGTGCGCCAAAACTTCCGGCGAAGTAGTTGTCTCTTGCGGCTCTTGCAGGTCTTCCACTTTTTTTAATATTGGGGCAAGGTCTTGAGTTTCTTTAAATTCAATATTTATTTTTTGTGCGAGTTTATCGCAAAGAAGTTCTTCAATTTTTTGTAAATAATTTGCTTTTAGCCATTCAGAAAAATATTTATTTGGTACGGAAAGCAGAAGAACCCCGTTTTCAAACGAAAGTGCCTTAACAGGTTTTATCCACAAGTTGAAAGCTTCTGGCTCCATTTGGGAGCCAAGAAAGTCCGCCGCTAACTTCCAAATTTCTTGATAATTCATAAAATGCACTCAAAAATAAGTAGATTTAATAAAGTGAAGTAATTCACAAAATTATTAACAACTGTGAATAACTTTTGTGAATTGCTCTTAATAACTTTTTAATACCATTCTTTTACCAAGTTTTATCTTTTATGTGTTTTTTTTGACATGTAAAGTATATCTTTTTTAGTAAGATATGTCAAACAAAATTAACAAATATTTTTGCTGTTTTTTCGGGTTAAACCCAGGTTTAATTTTTTAGCAAGGAAAAGAGTTTTTGGTAAGAGCTTAAAGAAAGTTTTTCGGGCCTGTCGGTTGGACTAATTTCGGCAGATATTAGTTTGGGTAAGAGCACTTCTTTTTCAATTTTTAGGGAATTTGAAAGTGAGTTTAGAATAGTTTTTCTTTTTTGAGAGAATGCCGCTTTTACAAAAGCAAAGAAGCCGTTTTCTACTTTTAGTGCGTTTTTGTTGCTAAGGCGCACAACAAGCGAGTCAACTTTTGGAGGCGGGCTAAAACTGCAGGGTTTAACTACAAAAAGCTTTTCAATGTTTGCGTAGTAAGAACAAAACACCGAAAAATAACCATAGTCGCTGGTTCCATTTTTGGCGGTTATTCGCTCTCCCACTTCTTTTTGCACCATAAAAACCGCGCTTTGCCAGTTTGAAAGCGGCAAAATTTTTGCAATTATCGGTGTGGCAACACAGTAAGGCAGGTTTGATATAAATTTAATATTTCTGCTTTTTGGCAGTATAAAATCAAGAAAGTTTTGTTCTATTACTTGTACTTTTGGGTTGTGTGCAAACTTTGCCTTTAACGACGCAATTAATGTGTGGTCTATTTCTACAGCTATAAGTGTTCCGGCAAGTTTTGCAATTTTTTCTGTTAAGATCCCTTTTCCAGGTCCGATTTCAATAACAAAGTCGGTATTTGTAATGTTGAGGGCATCAACAATGTTTTGCGCAATTTGATTGCTGGTTAGAAAATTTTGTCCGAATTTTTGACGCATTTATTTGCCTATGCAAAACTTTGAGAAGATGTTATCAAGAATGTCTTGTGTGGAGCTGTTGCCGGTTGTTAGCTTATCAAGACAGCTAAGAGCGCACCGTAAGTGCATTGCAACTATTTCTTCCGGCATTTTTTGAAGTGCCGTGCAGGCAAGGTGCAATTCTTTCGCGCATTTTAGCAAACCATTTTTTTGCCGTTCGTTTACAAGCAGGCCTTCTTGATTATAAGCATTGCTTACGCCGGCAAGCTTAAGTATCTTTTTTTCAAGTTCGCTTATGCCTTTGCCTGTTTTAGCTGAGATGTTAAGCGATGGCAGTTCGCCAATAAGTTTTTTTACTCCCGCGGCTTTTTGTGACAGGTCGGATTTATTTAATAACACAAGTGTTTTTTCCCGGGCTTTTAGTTTGTAAAGAATGTCTTTTATTTTTTTATCATCTTGGTTTGTGGTACGGCTTGAGTCAATAAGCCAAAGCACAATATGGGCTGTTTTTGCTTCTTCAAGGGCGCGAGCCTGGCCTATTTTTTCTACTTTTGAAGTAGTTTTTGCCCGTACGCCTGCAGTGTCTGTGAATGTTACCGGAAAGCCGCCAACTTCAACTGTTTCGGCGATTGTGTCGCGTGTGGTGCCGGCAATGTTTGTAACAATCGCCCGTTCCCTTTTAAGCAGAATGTTAAGCAAAGACGATTTGCCAACATTTGGCCTGCCAATCAATGTAATTTTTATACCTTGCGATAATGCAATGCCGCTTTTCGCGGTATCGGCAATATTTAGTGTGGTATTGATTAATTCGCCAAGGGTTTTTCGCGTTTTGGTTTTATCTAAAAACTCTATGCCTTCTTCGGGGTGGTCTAGAGCTGCCTCGGCATGAGAGGCAATATCTAATATGATTTGGCGTAGTTGATTTATTTTTTCGCCTAATGCTCCGCCAAGGCGTGTTAGCGCGGCCTGTGCCGCAAAAGCCGTTTGGCTTTTGATAAGTTCGCAAACCGCTTCCGCTTTGGTAAGATCCATTTTCCCGTTTAAGTAAGCCCTAAAAGAAAACTCGCCGCCAAGTGCCGCTCGCGCGCCAAGCGCAGTGCAAACAGAGAGCATTTTTTCCAATATCAATGGATTGCCATGAAGAGAAAACTCCACAACGTCCTCACCTGTGTGAGAGTGCGGTGCAAGCATAATTGAAAGCACAGCCTCATCTATCAATTGCCCGCGGTAAATAATTTTTCCAAAGTATAGATGGTGGCTGATAAGCTCTTTTAGAGTTTTGTTGGATGGTAAAAAAAATATTTTTTTTGCTATGTGGGTGGCTTTTGGGCCGGAAAGTTTAACTACACCAATGGCAGACCTGCCGGCTGGGGTTACAACGGCGGCTATGGTGTCTTTTATGAGGTAGTTCAATTGCGCTTAACCTTGGCAGGGTTTAACCTGGAATTTGCAATAGGACTTGTGATTAATTTTTTTTTATTCTTATGCCAACTTTTCTTTTGGCGCCGTATCCATTTGAAAATGTTTCAAGTTTCGGGTCGTCTTTAAGAAAATTGTGGGCAATTTTTCTATCCGAAGAATTCATTGGGAGCAAGTAAATGCTGTTGCCGGAAGCGGTTACTTTTTGAGCGGCATCTTTAACCATATCTAAAAGGTTTTGTTCACGCCTTCCAAGGTAATTATCTACATCAAGGCGAACTTTTACGCGGGTAAGAGGGTCGCGGTTTAAAATAAGTGTACAAATGTATTCAAGCGACTTGAGCGTTTGCCCGTTTTTCCCTATTAATAATGCGCTTTGGCTGCTTTCAATCTGGGCAGCTATCAGACCGTCTGCAACAGATGTGCGCACAGCGCTAAAGCTTACATTCATTTTAGAGAGCAGTGTTTCTAAAATTTCTTTTACTTGTTTTTGTGATAGATTAAAATCAAGCGGCGGCAATATTTCTTTTACGGTAACGCCATTTTTTACGCTAAGCTGAACTCTTGCCGGTTTTGCACCCATCAGGCCAAAGAGTCCGCTGGAACCCTCGCTTAATATTTTTATATCTACCTGTTCGCGGATAAGAGCAAGTTTTTTTAAACCGTTTGCAATGGCGGCTTCCACTGTTTTGCCTTCAACTTCAATTTCTCGGTGGTTCATCGTACAACAACTCCTATATCGCGTCTCGCCCAATAGGGCGGACTTAGTATTTCACTTCGTTCATACTTGGTTTGGCTAATATGATTACGCCAAACCGTTCTACAAGGGAAAACCTTGGGTTTTCCCGTTTCGTCGTCGCTCACTTTGTTCGCTGAACCCTTTCCTAAATTGTAAGAGAACATTTTTCTTTGCTTGCATCAATTTTCATTAGTACAAGTTGCTCAATTACAGTTAATAAATTATTTGTAAACCAATAAAGTACAAGGCCAGAAGGAAAATTTAAAAACATAATGGTAAAAATTACCGGCATAAGGTAAACCATCATCGCCTGCGACGGGTCGGCCGATGGTGACATAATCTTTTGCTGAATTAATGTGCCAATACCCATAAGTATTGGCAAAACAAAGTAAGGGTCTTTTAACGAAAGGTCGTGTATCCAAAACATCCAGCCGGCACCGTGTAACTCATAGGCATTTCTAAGTGTTGTAAATAGCGCCCAGAAAATTGGAATTTGCAAAAGCATTGGCAAACAGCCGCCAAGCGGGTTCACTTTTTGGGTTTTATAAATGTTCATCATTTCAACATTAAGTCGTTTTGGGTCGTTTTTGTATTTTGTCTGGAGTTCTTTTATAAGTGGTTGAATTTTGCGCATTGCGGTAGAAGCCCTTAAACTTTTAAGCGTTAGCGGGAAAACAAGAATTTGCAAAAACAATGTTAAAAGCACAATTGCCCAGCCGTAGTTGTGTGTAATACTGTAAAGAAAAATAAGGGCGACCAGTGCCCACTTGCCTAAGAAACCAAAAATACCTAAATCAATAGATTCTTCTAAACCAACACCCAGCGACTTTAAATGTTTATAGCCCTTTGGCCCAATGTAAAAATCTAACGATGTTTCAAAGGTTGGCTCTGCAGTTGCATTAAGCGTAAGTTCCGGCGGCGTTTTTTTGCCGGCGTTGTAAGACGCAATGGAAGTAAAGGCCGATGGTGAAGAAGGTATAACGGCAAATAAGAAATAGCGGTTATCTATTGCAAGCCACTTGTAATCGCCTGCGGTATATGACTGAGTTTTTAATTTATGCAGTTCTTTTGGTTTGTTCGCGGTTAATGCTATTGGGCGCATAAGGCCGGCATTTTCTTTTTCTTCGCTTGCAATAGTGCCAAGGCCCGGGCCAAAAGGCATACTTATAGATGTTTGCACACCCAAAGGCGACTTTACCGAAATGGTTAGTTTGTGTAAATAATCTTGTGTGAGATTATACGTTTTTGTTATTTGCGTTCCGTTTGTTAAGGCAGTGGCATAAACTATTTTATTTTCAGATTGTTCAAGAATAAAAAAGTTTGAATCGGGAAATGTGGAGAGTGCCGGTATTTTTGAAGGCAGCATTTCAACCATAGAGCCATTTTTTTCTTTTAATTGCCAGCTTAGTATAGAGCCGCCCTTACTTGAAAAAACCGCTTTATAGGCAGGTGTTTCTATAATAGTTTCTTTTGCATTGTCATCGGTGCTTTGCGCTATAGGGGTTGGCTGCTGTGTTTGTTGCGCTATACTTTGCGCACCTTGTTGTGTTTGGCTTGTTGCAATAGTTGCAATAGCATCGCTTTGCGCAATTTCCTTAGGACGGTTTTTGGCTGTATAGAGCGACCAACCAATAAGTATAATGAAAATTAGTGTTATACCCAACAGTTTATCTTTATCCATTTTAGTTTAACTCCCCATTTTTTAAAGTTTATTTTGTGTTTACTAAAAAAATTAGATACTACATTTTGTTGTGTTTTTGTTAGTTACTTTTGGTTCTGGCACAGGGTCTATCCCGCCTTTTGAAAAAGGATGACAGCGGCATAATCGCCAAACAGAAAGCAAAATACCCTTAAACACACCGTGCGTGTTAAGGGCTTCTATAGCATAGCTTGAGCAAGTTGGTTGAAAGCGGCAGCTTGGGAAAGCCGAATGAAAAAAAAGCTGATATATGCGAATAAAGCCTGAAAGTAGTTTCTTCATAAAACTGTTTTGTCCAAAATTTCTGCTTTGCGCCAAAGTGCACGGAGAGCAATGTTAATAGAGCAGAAATCCAACTTTACGGCTTGCGGTTTTGCTGCAATTGCAATATCAACGCCCGGTTTTAATAAGTGTTTGGTAGTTCTGAAAACTTCCCGAGAGCGCCTTTTAACATAATTTCTTTGTACTGCATTGCCAACTTTGCGGCTTGTAATAAGGCCAAGCCGTACGGTTGCTTCGCCATCATTTCTATCATAAACATAAACCAAAAAGGCCGGATGAAAAAACTTCCGACCCTTTTTTAACACATTTTCAAAGTCCCTTCTGGAGTGGAGCCGTTCTTTCCAGCGAAAGTTATAGGAGATTTCGCCCATATTTAGGCAGTAAGCGTAACGCGCTTTTTTGCTCTGCGCCTGCTAATTACCGCACGGCCGCCCGGGGTAGCCATTCTTGCGCGAAAGCCGAGTTTCTTTTTACGACGAGTTTTGTTTGGCTGAAAAGTTCTTTTCATAGTATAATCCCTTAAGTTTAATAAAGATTTATAACGCGCCTTGGAGTTAAGCAAGAAAGCTGATATTTTGCTTAAGTTCGCAAAGCTGTTAAAAGCCCGAGTTTGGCGGATTATACCTTATTTGAGTTACTCTTTCAACTTTTTGCGTTTGCTGCCTGCATAGATGAGGCAAAACAAGGGAAACTATTAACTAATTGTGTTAAAAAAGTGGTAAAATATACCACAATAAAATAAGCAAGGTTTTGCCCTATAGGTACTGTTTTTAAATAGAAATACAAAAGGTTAAAAGTGAAAAAAGAGAAAAAAGCTTATAAAAGAAAATCAAAAAAACTTTTTTGGCCGGTATTGCTAATTGTGATGGTTGTGGTGTTTGCTTACAATTATACTGTTAATAATAAAAACAATGAAGAGCTTGGCAAAAAGTATAAAGTTAACGCGGTTGGCAAAAATGCTTTGGTTGGACAGGTTCGCCAACGTGACCAGATAGTTATTCCGGGTGATGCTCTTGGTTTATTTAGAGCAGGCAGATATGAAGAAGCAATTGTAGAGTTTAAAGGAATGCTTTCAAGTGTATCTGATAAAAATTTGGCGTCTATAGATAACAATATAGGGCTTTGCTATTACAGGTTAAAAGATTATAAGAACGCAAAAGAATATTTTTCAGAGGCAATAACAATAGATGAAAAATATGAAAAAGCGTATTACAATATGGCGCTTGTGTACGAAAAACAGGGTGATATGGAGGGCAGCAGGGTGTGGTATGCCAAAACACTAAAAATAAACCCTGAAAACAAAATCGCGAAAGAGAAGCTTGATGCAATAGAAAACCTATTTAACACATTCCCCAACTTGCGCAGCAAACCGAAAAATCTCCTGCCTCCGTTAAAAGAAAAGAAAGCAAAAGAAAAATAAATTCTTGCAATATGTTTTTCAACTAATGCAAAAATCTACGGTGAGTTTTTGTGTTGAAATGCCAAGCAATATAGCTTTGCGCTTGCGCGGAGAAGACAACAATAACATTAGTAAAAGTACAATTATCAAAAATTCTACATAGGTATGATTTATCAGAGGAACGGTAAAAGATGGCGGAAGGAACAACAGGCAAAAACCAAACAATAAAAAACTAAACCCAAAAATTACTCTAAGAATGAAAATATTCTTCGTTTATTCCATTATTTTCAAGCCCCGGCACACCAACAGCGTCAGCCCTGCATTGTTTGCATAAATGGAACTGTTCTATAAATTTTCCGCATTTCTCACGTATTGAAGTCATTTCTTCGCAGGTGGGTTTGCGCCTATCCTTAAATTTATAGAGGGGGATCAGGGGAGTTATGTTCATTATTTTTACCCCCATATCTGCACATAACTTAGCAATTTCTACCAGATGCTCGCCATTTACTTCGGGAATCAAAATTGAATTAACTTTCACATCAATTCCCAGCTTGATTGCCTCTTTAATTCCCTTCAGTTGATTTTCTCTCAGGATAAAGAAAGCGTCCTTACCTTCATATTTCTTGTGGTTATAAACTATGAAGCTGTATATTTGTATTCCGATTTCCGGGTCAATGGCATTCAATGTTACAGTGAGGGTGCTCAGCTGAATTTCTTTGAGAATGGGTAGAGACTGGGGAAGAAGGAGTCCGTTTGTACTCAGACACCTCATCAGGGAAGGGAATTCTTTTTTCATAATTCTCATAGTTTCAAAAGTTTCTTTATTCGCCAGGGGCTCGCCCGGGCCGGCAATGCCGACAACGCTCAACTTTTTTTTCTTTAACTCATTTTTAACTATTGAAAGCGATTGCTTGGGAGTAATTATTCTGCTTGTTACGCCGGGATGGTCCATTTCCTTGCAAAAAGACCTGTCCATAACGCGAAAACAATAATTACAACCGAGATTGCACAGAGGGGCAACCGGCAGGTGTATTCGTCCGTACTTGAAATGAGCCTTTTCGCTAAAGCAGGGATGATATTTTATATTTGTCATTTTGTTTTTCCTTGGGATTTTTCTCAAATTCATAGGAACTTAAAAATATAATAAATACCCACTAATATTAAAACAACGCTGTTTGCCATTTTAAATGTTTTCCTGTGGCTGAAAACCCTGCCGGCAAGGTTTGCGGACAGAAAACCAATTACAGGATATACAGAAGAACTTATCGCATAAACAAGAACTAAAAGAAGATTATTGAAAAGGTTTGACGTTAAAATCAAAGGTACGATTAGAAATAACTTGAAGCAAGGAGTCGCACCCCTTAAAAACCCTAGTCCAAAACCTATATTTCCCTTCGGAGATTCTTTCCTTTTTCTTAAGATAGTCCAGATACCGAAGATTAAAGTAATTATGCCGAAAATTAATTTGAGTAGTTTTGGCGAAATAGGAAAACTGCATCCAAGAATTCCTATCCAGACACCCAGTAAGCAAAGCCCCAACATCCGTCCGATGATAAATTCAAGTGCTGCCCACTTATTTATTACTCCTACGCTAAAGGAATAAAGAGAGCAAAACCAAAAATCGCTAATGGATAATCCTACAAGAGCGGCAGTTAATAAATCTTTCATTGTCTTTTTTCTTTAATATGCTTGGTATGTTGCCACAAAATTTAAAAAAAGTCAATAAAATAAGTCAAAATTGTAGTTATAAAGAGGAAGACTTGCAATTGCTTTGGTTGGACAGGTTCGCCAACGCGACCAGATAGTTATTCCGGGTGACGCGCTTGGTTTATTTACATTCCCCAACTTGCGAAACAAACCGAAAAACCTTCCGATACTAAAAGAAAAACCAGCGGAAGAAAAGTAACTCATTTATTCAATAGTTTTTTTGCTTTTGAAAGCATTTCTATGGCTGCAAAAACTACGCTTTTGGCCCCATCTTTAGAAAACTGTGCGTGATAGTCGGCATCCTCGCGCAACACCATTGCATCATGAAATTCTACAACAAGTTGTTCTGGTAATAAGTCAGTGTCAACAAAAAGTGCACGCAAGGCCACAAGCAGGTAGTAATGGCTTTTTTCACGGTACCCTTTTGAGTATATAAGTGCGCGGGCGGAGTGAAACATAGAATAATAAGCGGCAATAGTTGTATATTTAAACTTTTGATTGCTCAATCTGTCTTGTGCTTCTGTAAGATCATCTTTAGCCGCGCGTAATTCATCAGCAACAAGCATAATTGCTTGAGCAAATGGCACTATGCGCTTCTTTTCAAGCCCTTTTTGAAAATCCGGGTTTACTCTTTTTCCCATAAAGCTTTCCCCTCAAGCAATTCCCTATAAAATACCGGATTTTTTATTTTAATGCCGATATATTCACTTTGTGTTACAACAACCGTTTGCAACTCTTCGCGCATCTTACTTTTCATAATTATGCTACTTACCTTTTGTTTTTCATTTGTGATGATTAGTAAGTCGTAATCGCTTTCGGCGGTGTTTGTGCCTTTTGCCGCACTGCCAAAAAGAACAACTTTTCTGCAAAGCGGCCTAAGAGTTTCAACCAAATCCGAGAGTGTCACCATATTCAAAAACACTTTCATCTCGCGCACAAGCGGCGAGTGAAGCGAGATATGGTAATAACTCATTCTCCCGTGCTTTTCACTGCCCAAAAGCCCTGCTTTGGCAAGATCGCGCAAAGCAAAATTTGTGCCTGCGCGGCTTACACCCGCTAAATGCGAAATTTGCCGGTCGTAAAACTTTTGATCAGGATGAGCTAAAAGAAATTTAAGAATTTTTTGATGGTTAGTAAAATAAATAAGTGTTTCAAACGATTTCATCGGGAGTCCATTATAACCTAATTTATTAGATGCATGTCTATTATAATAGATTTGTGTCTATTTGTCAATTATTTGTATTGAGAAGTTTACGAGTTCAAAGTGATAGTGCAAAACACTCTGAGATTGTAAATACAACAAAGTTAGGCACCCACGATTTACTTCGTAATCCGTAATATTTAAGACCTTTCTAATAAAATCCACAAAACTTGTAACTTTTAAGCCCGTGACAAAATGTCATAACTTTTTGCCCATAATTTTTTACTCCTAAAACCGCCGTTTCAATCCACGCGCCCGCGAGGGGCGCGACCGAGCCAACAAACTCCCCCCCCCGCCCCCCCCCCCGTTCG
>Ga0247841_10013517_pt1 | contig 10410 bp, 11 predicted proteins | sample LaCruzMarch2015__2_FD_192410 | JGI IMG/M metagenome (GOLD analysis project Ga0247841, IMG submission 192410) | Freshwater microbial communities from meromictic Lake La Cruz, Castile-La Mancha, Spain - LaCruzMarch2015_18m | ecosystem: Environmental > Aquatic > Freshwater > Lake | place: Spain...
AGTTATCCCTTTGGGTTATTGACTTGCTTAGATTGCATTTCCTACAAAACTATGAGCCCGGATGGATTCGAACCATCGACACCCGCCTTAAAAGGGCGGTGCTCTACCAACTGAGCTACGGGCCCACGAATTTCGCGCAACGATTTTGAAAGCCGCACGCTGAGCGTTGTGCGTTGCGCACTAAATGGAATGGATTTCCGTTTCTTTGTGTTTCAGCGCTTCATCGATCTGCGCGATGAACTGATCCGTGAACTTCTGGACTTCTTTTTGGGAAGCATGGGACATATCTTCCGGAACGGTTTTGGCCTTCTCAAGCTTTTTGACCTGTTCGATCGCTTCGTGACGAGTATTCCGGATCGAGACGCGGCCTTCTTCGGCAACCTTGCGAATGACCTTGGTAAGTTCGCTGCGCCGCTCTTCTGTGAGTGCCGGGATCTGGATACGAAGGACTTTCCCGTCGTTAATGGGCGTAAGACCGATGTCGGATTTCAGGATCGCTTTTTCGATCTCCGCTACGGCGGTAACATCCCACGGCTGGATCTGGATCGTCCGGGCATCCGGCGTGGAGATCGTGCCGAGATTTTTGATCGGCGTAGGCGTGTCGTAGTAATTAGCCTGAATACCTTCGACTAAAGCGATCGACGCACGGCCGGTACGGATATTCTGGAATTCCTTTTTTGTGGATTCCACGCTTTTGGTCATTCTTTTTTTCGTTTCGTCAGCAAGTTTTTTTACATCTGTGATATCGATCATAAGTCCCCCTTTAATGAACCCCCAACGCCTGGCTTCGGAAGGCGAAGCTGCGGGGGCGAATTCAAGAAACCAAAGTTCCGATCTTTTCTCCCATAACCACGCGGCGGATATTGCCGGGCTGATTCAAATTAAAGACCACGATCGGCAGATTATTCTCCATACAAAGCGAGGTTGCGGTCGTGTCCATCACGCGAAGCTGTTTTTTGATCACGTTAAGATAGCTCAAATTCGAAAACTTTTTGGCACCCTCGTGCTTCATCGGGTCTTTGTCATAGACCCCATCCACTTTGGTCGCCTTCAAAATAACTTCGGCATTCATTTCGACGGCACGAAGTGCAGCGGCTGTATCCGTCGTAAAATAGGGGTTTCCTGTACCGGCGGCAAAGATCACGACGCGCCCTTTTTCAAGATGTCGTATGGCCCGGCGGCGGATATATGGCTCACAAAGGGCCTTGATCTCAAGTGCCGATTGGACGCGTGTTTGGACCCCGACCTTCTCGAGGGCGTCCGACATCACAAGACCGTTCATCACCGTAGCGAGCATCCCGATGTAATCTGCCGTGGCCCGGTCAATCCCGTTCTTCTCACCTTCAACGCCACGGAAAAAGTTCCCGCCGCCGATAATGCAGACAATGTCCACACCCAGCGCGCGAACGTCCTTGATCTGTTGGGCAATAGAGGTAACGATTTTGGGATCGATCCCGAAACCGCGGTCACCTTCGAGGGCTTCCCCGGAGAGCTTGAGTACGATGCGTTTGTAGATGGGTTTTTTCATTTTTTTACCCGGGTAACGGGGAACGGGCAACGGGAAACGTTAAATTGTTTACGTTCAACGTCCCCCGAGAACACATTTCCCGGTTTTTAATTACCGCCAACTTCGAAACGCACGAAACGGCGGATAATGATATTTTCGCCGATCTTCGCGATGAACTCGGTCAAAAGATCTTGCACCGTCCGGCTGTCATCCTTGATGAATTTCTGATTGAGAAGGCAGATATCCTCGTAACGCTTTGCGAGTTTTCCTTCGATGATCTTGTTACGGACTTGTTCGGGCTTGTCCTTGACCTGTTCAAAGAAAACGGCCTTTTCTCTTTCAAGATCCGCGGCCGGAATATCATTCGGGCTCACATACAGAGGATGCGCCGCCGCGATCTGCATTGCGAGGTCGCGTGTGAAGGATTGAAAGGTCTCATTCTTAGCCACAAAATCAGTCTCGCAATTGATCTCTAAAAGCACCCCCAATTTTCCGCCGGCATGAATGTAGGAAACGATCTGACCTTCGCGAGCTTCCCGGGTGGATTTTTTCTTGGCGATATCAAGACCCTTTTTGCGAATCACGTCCTGGGCCCCTTTCAGGTCCCCCCCTGCTTCCACAAGGGCGTTCTTGCAATCCATCATCCCTGCCCCGGTCAATTCCCGGAGTTTTGTCAGATCCGAGCTGCTGAATTTCACTTCTCTAGTCGTCATGATTACTTGTCCTTTATACCTTTTGAGAATAAGAAGGTTAAATTTCGCCGTCTTTTTTCTTGGCGGGTTTCTTGGTTTTCGGTTTCACCTCGTCGGTCACTACGACACCGGCCAAGATCTTCGGATCAAGCTTCTCTTCGATGACATCCTCATCGATCACCGCTTCTGTGTCCTCGGCTTCTTCCGCGGCGAGTTCCGCCTGGAGTGCATCCGCTTTATCCTGAGCAACTTTTTGGAATTCCTTGCGGCCTTCTGCAACTGCACTTGAAACTGATTCGCAGAAAAGCTTGATTGCCTTGATCGCGTCATCATTGCCCGGCAAAGGATAATTGATATTATCCGGGTTTCCGTTTGTATCCAGCACGGCCACAACCGGGATCCCGAGCTTTTTCGCTTCCGCAATCGATATCTTTTCAAGTTCCGCATCGATCACAAAGACAGCTCCGGGGACTTTCCGCATCTCACGGACCCCTGAAAGATTCTTGATAAGCTTTTCGCGTTCCTTCTTGAGAGAACCGATCTCTTTTTTCGTGATAAATTGGAAACTGCCGTCCTGCTCCATCTTATCGATCGAATCAAGTTTCTTGATGGATTTGCGGATCGTCTCAAAGTTCGTAAGCATCCCGCCGAGCCATCGTTGGTTCACATACGGCATCCCGCATGCGGTCGCAGCTTCTTTAAGAGGGATCTGCGCCTGTTTTTTGGTGCCGACAAAGAGGACATCTTTTCCTTCGGCGGCAACAGTTTTAAGGAACAGGAGAGCCTTCTCGAGACAACCGAGGGTTAGCTCAAGATTGATAATATAAATGCCGTTGCGCTCCCCGAAGATATATTTTTTCATCTTGGGATTCCAACGCGCTGTCTGATGTCCGAAATGGACACCCGCTTCAAGTAACTGCTTGATAGTGATCTGGGACAAAACTACCTCCATGGGTGTTAAAACGAAGCATGACGGAATCATTGCACTTGAGCGCCGGACAATTCCGGAGGGATCAGTATTGTCACCCTCCCTTTCCCTTCAGCTCGGAGGGTCCGTCATTTTCCAACTGCGGTAAAACAGCGAGGACTTAAAGCGGCTTGAAAAACTCCAAGTGCTGATGGCCTCTATACTGCGTTTCCATTAATTTGTACGGATTCGCAGTATTGTACCGTTAACCCTTAAAATTAATAATAGAGAACGGTGCTAAAGTTGGCGCGTCATTATACTAAAAAAAACTTGGACAACAAGTTTTTTTTCAGACTACAGACTAAAGACTGGAGACCACAGCAAAAGTAAAAGAAAAGGTTTTGTATTTTCAGTCTGTAGACTGCAGTCTGTAGTTTGTGGTCTACTTTGAGGGTCGTGTCAGATTTTCAGGAGAGAGGATCTTCTGAAGTTGTTTTTCATTCATAAACCCTTTAGATATAACTACTTGGCGCAAGGACCGTTTTGTCTTCGTGGCTTCCTTGACGCATTCCGCGGCCTTGGAATAACCGATGTAAGGGTTCAGCGCTGCAGCAATTCCAAAACTGTTTTCTGCATAATACCGGCATTTTCCCCGATTGGCTTGGATTCCTTCAACGCACCGGGTCCTCAGGATATTGAGGGTATTCTTGAGGATCTCAAAAGACTGCAGAAGATTATGGATGATCACGGGACGCATGACGTTCAGTTCACATTCTCCGCTTGCTGCCGCGAACGCGATCGCCGTATCATTACCGATCACCTGATAACCGACCTGTACCGCCACTTCCGGGATCACAGGATTGACCTTGCCGGGCATAATTGATGACCCGGGTTGCAACACCGGCAAACGGATCTCGCCAAACCCTGTATTCGGACCTGAGCTCAAAAGGCGCAGGTCATTCGCGATCTGGATCATGGAAAGAGAATAATCCCGGAGGGCGCCGGAAACGGCTGCGAAATCCGCGTCATTTTGCATCACCGCAAAAAGATTCCGTGCGCTTCTGACCTGAAATCCTGTCAGCTTTTTCAAGTTCACAACAACCGCTTTTGTGTACCGAAGTGAAGTGTTCAACCCCGTTCCGACGGCCGAACCGCCGATCCCGAGCTCCAAAAGACCCCGAGTCAAAAGTTCCAGACGCTCTCTTCCCTTTTGAAGCTGAACGGCCCAACCCGCAAATTCCTGGCCCAGCATAACGGGGGCGGCGTCCTGGAGATGCGTGCGGCCGGCCTTCACGATGCTGCGAAATTCCCTGGCTTTTTCCATAAGGGTCTTTTCAAGCGCTTTTGAAACGAATCGAAATTCTTTCGAAAGTTTCAGGGCCGCAAGCCGAAGCGCTGTGGGGATTACATCATTGGTGGATTGCCCCATATTCACATGATCGTGGGAATGAAGAAAAGAATGATCTCCTTTTTTGCGGCCCAGGATCTCCAGTGCTCGATTCGTGATCACTTCATTCGCGTTCATATGGATCGAGACCCCGGCACCCGACTGCAACGCGTCGGTCACGAATTCACCATTATGAATTCCCGCCATGACTTCTTCACATGCCTTGATAATGGCTCCCGCGCGCCGGCTATCCAAACACCCGAGCGAACGGTTCGAAAGGGCACAGGCCTTTTTGATCACGGCAAGTGCCCAGATAAAATCAGGATGAAATCCAAGACCCGAAACCGGAAAATTCTCGATCGCCCGCATTGTTTCAATACCATAATAAGCCGCCGCAGGAACGGATCTTGCTCCAAGAGAATCTTTCTCGATACGTGTTTTCTGCTTTTTCATGCTGAAGCTCCTGTTTCGCCTGATTATCATTAATTCAAAAATCAACGGGTAATCAGGGCAGTCCAAGTCACCTTTTATTAAAAGAAAACAAAGAATTAGACAGTGCTGCCCCGGTTTTCAATTATGATTTATTCGGAAACCGGGACGATGCTCTCGCTGCCATAATGCTGACCGATCGCAACAGCAACCGCATCAGGCGTGCAAAGCACCGTCTTGATCCCAGAAACCCTGGCTAGCTCTGCGATCTCGGCGTTCGGCAACACCGCACAAGGGTCACTAATCCCGACGACCAAGGTATTTTCTTGCATTTCAATCGGAACAAATCCATATTTGATAGCCACACTCTTTGGAACCCGCTCGATCGCAAGAGGATCGATAAAAACGTGAGCCAGATCCACAAAGGGCATCGTGTGTTTTTCCGCCAACGCTTTAAAAAGTAGATACTTCGGAATATACTGTTTCCGGACCAGCACTTCCCCCACGAACTCACGGGTCCGCCTCTGTTCACTCAGGGCGTCTTCAAGCTGGTTCCAATCGATCAGCTTTTTCTGGATCAGGATTTCACCAATATGCCATTGCTTCATAAAGAGCGCCTATTGTACGAGTTCATGACGTACGTGCAAGATGAAGATTGGTGAAAATCTGACGGGTCGCGAGAGACTGGTTTAAGGTATAAAAATGAAGACCGGGAGCACCGCTGCGAAGGAGTTCTTCGCATTGACGTGTGGCATATTCGATCCCGAACTTTATGATCGAAGTCTGATCCTCCCCGAAGCGGGCGATCGCGTCATGGATCTCCCCGGGGATCTCGGCCCCGCACATCCGCGAAAACTTTTCAATCTGAGGCCCGTGCGTGACGGGCATAATCCCCGGAACGATCGGGACCTTGATACCGATCTTGCGAGCGCGTTTCACAAAATCAAAGTAATAACGATTATCAAAAAAAAGCTGCGTCACCACCGCATTTGCACCCTCGTCGACTTTCTGTTTGAGATACTCGAGATCTTTTTGCTTATCCTTGCATTCCGGATGACCCTCCGGATAACCGGCCACACCAAGATCGAATGCTTTGCCAAGTTGAGGATGTTGACGGATGAACCGCACAAGTTCTGCAGCATAGCGAAAACCGTCCGGCGGGGCTTTAAATTGCGTCTCACCCTGTAATGGATCGCCCCGGAGCGCCACAATGTTCTCGATACCTTTCGCGTGCAACGTCGTGAGAATCCGTTCAATCTCGCCGCGGCTGTGAGCCACACAGGTCAAATGCGCCGCAACTTCAAGACCGATCTTGTGTTTGATCTCTTCTACGATGCGCAAAGTGCTCGCTTGTGTGTTCCCCATGGCTCCATAGGTCACGGACACAAAAGAAGGCGCAAGTTTTTTCAGGTCCATCACGGTCTGAAAAAGTTTCGTCTCACCCTCCGAGGTTTTGGGCGGAAAAAACTCGAACGAGATCGTATATTTCTGTTTTTTGTAGTATTCGGATATTTTCATGATTGGATATTCGGATTCCACTTTGAGACTTCGAACATCTTTACAAAAAGAGGCGTTACAATTTTTTGTCTAAAACTTCTTTCACTTTGTTAAGAAGCTCTTCAGAAGAGAACGGCTTAAAGAGACAGCCTACGGCTCCTTGCATCTGGAACTCCTCGGCTTTCACTTCTTTGACGTTGGCCGTAAACATGAGCACCGGGATATGTTTTGTGACCGGATCTTTTTTTAAATAATCGAGCACCTCCCCCCCGTCCATTCCCGGCATCAAATGGTCCAGGAGTATAAGATCTGGCATTTCCCGCTGGGCCTCTTTCAGGCCTTGTTCTCCTGATAAAACTGTAGTTACGATATAGCCATTGGCTTTGAGGCGAGTAGCAGAAAGCAAAAGAATTTGCGGTTCATCATCGATAATAAGTATTTTTCGCATTTCACACTCCAAGCTGCTACACCCTAAGCTGCTCTAGGTATTACCTGTAGATTTTGTCAAGAATCTCTTCCAGGTTTTTTGCCTCCTCGGGAAAACAAACTATATTACTATGAAACTCAACCCCGGACGTTTTTTGCTCCCGGACCAGATACTCATCAAGGACCTGGGAAATGCGTCCCAAGGCAATAAACGCGCCTTCTTTTGAGGTGTCCGGCAGAAGAATCATGATCGCTTTTGTGTCCTTGATCGCAACATCCACCACTCGTCGAAGGGCGTCATTAATGACTTTTTCCATCTTAAGGACGATCCGGTCCACTTGCCGCATGCCTAGTTTCTTTTCCAGAGCTTCAAAACCCAAAATATCAAGAATGATGATCGACAGAGGGCTCTCTTTTTCCACACACCGGCTCACGGCATGACTAATCGCGTCCTTAAAAAGATCCTGGTGAGTATATTGGGGAAGTAAGAAGGTTGCCGTCGTCCCCTTCCCCGGAGCACTTTAGATCTTTACACGTCCGTGATGGAGTTCTATCAGCTTTTTACAAATAGAAAGTCCAAGGCCGGTTCCGCGATCACCGGGTCCTATTTCGCGTTCAAACTGACTGAAATGCTGAAAAACATAGGGGAGATCATTTGCAGAGATCCCTTTCCCTGTGTCCGAAACCCTGCATTCCACAAAACCATCCCGTATCCGGAGATAGACCTTGATGCACCCTTCTTCCGTGAACTTCAGCGCGTTATTGATCAGGTGAGTCAAAACTTGAACAATCTTGTCCCGGTCAATATAGATATCGATCGTTTCGGGCATAAAATCCGTGAGAAGTTTCAGCTTCTTTTGTTTTATGATGATTTTGAAATTTTCCACCACTTCCCGAACCACTGTGGCTAAATCACAGAGCCTGCGGTTAAGACGAATTTGCCCTGCTTCCAATCTTGAAACATCCAAAAGCTCCTCGATGATCCGTCCTAAACGATCCGAGTTCTGCAGTACCATATCCAAAAGAGTTTTTTGCTCATCCGGCACAGGTCCCAAAAGTTCGTCCCGGATCTGGGAAACGCCCTCACGAACCACCGTAAGCGGCGTTCTGAGCTCATGGGAAACGGTACTGATGAATTCATCTTTTAACTGTTCATAATGCTCATACCGGCTTACATCATGGAAAATACCGGAAAGGGCGAAAGGTTTCCCTTGACGCAGAAGCCGGCTTACCGCACCTTCCACTTTAAATTTTTTTCCACTTTTTCCGACAAATGTTGCCTGGAATTTCCGGGGTTTACCATCCCTCAGAACTGCGAGAAAAATTTCTTCGGACTCTTTCTTGTCCTTGGGGTGGATGATATTGAAGACTGTCAGCTGAGGAAGATCTTTTTCACTATATTCGAGGACTTGGTACCAAGAGGGATTGGCGTCCAGAATCGCCCCTTCTACCTTGAACACCTGGATCATATCACTTGTTAATTGGCAGAAATTATAACATTTCCGTTCGCCGAGCGGTTTGTCGCAAGACTTCAAAGAGCGGCGAGAGGATAACGTTTTTTTCTTGGAATGGAGCCGTTTCCGGGAATATTTTTTCATCCTTGAGTTTATCGTCCTTTTCGAGAAAGTCCTACAGCAAAAATTTGCCCGCGGAACCCGTAAAATTTAAACGGTCTCGGGCTCCGGAAGCGGGATAATGAACTTGACACCCTTGGCGCGAAGAGGCTCGATCTTCGAAATGATCTCTTTAGCAAAATTCCATGCGAAGATCAGAACATAGTCCGTGGGATGTCCGTTAAGATACAGGCTCGGAACGATAGGAATTTTCCGTCCCGGAATCAGGCGATCCTGTTTAAGCGGATTGTCGTCGACAATATAATCGATCTCGCACGGCCCGAGTTCGCAGAAGTTGATGATCGTCGAGGCTTTGGCCGGCGCACCATACCCCGAGATCGTCTTTCCTTGTTTTTTAAGAGCTGTGATCATCCCGTTGAGTTTTTCCTTGAAGCCTGTTACCCGGGCAGCAAAATCCTGATAGACTTTCGCCTCGAGACAACCCTTTTCTCTTTCTTCGCACAAAAACCGGTCCACAGATGCCTTGCGCTGGTAAGGCCCTCCTTTTTTCTGGATAAAAACCCGTAGGGACCCGCCGTGCGTGCTAACTTCGGTAATGTCAAAAATCTCCATTTTGAAACGCTCCATAAGAAATGCAAGCGCGGTAACCCCGATGTAACAGACATGTTCGTGATAGATCATGTCAAAGAACATCTTCTCGATCATGGTCACAAGATAAGCGAATTCAATCACGAAAAAACCGTCATCCGCGAGAAGTTCCCGGACGTTCCGGACTACGGACTGGATATCGTCAATATGGGCGAACACATTGTTAGCGCTAATCGCGTCCGCTTTACCATATTTTGCTATGATCTCACGCACGGTCTCTTCCCCAAAATACCGATTGAGCGTCGTGACACCCCGTTTGTTTGCGTCCGTGGCGAGGTTCTTGGCAGGTTCCACTCCAACTCCCCGCATTCCCGCTTTGTCATAACAAGAAACAAGCAGACCATCGTTGCTACCGATATCCACTGCGAGAGGTTTTTCTTTTTTTAGCAAACGGCTTTTCACATCTCCGGCATATTCGGCAAAATGTGTCCGAAAGGTCTGTGTTGTGGAGCTCACATAAAGATATTCGTCGAACATTAAAGGCGCGGGCACAGAATGTGTCAGCTGCACAAGATGACATTTCGAGCATTTAACGACCGCAAGCGGGCAATGGAATTCAGGGTTTGCCGCATTCGCTTGGCGCGGAAGATTGTTCGCAAGCGGCTGGGACCCGAGATCCAGAAAAGCTGCCCCAAGCGGCGTATCACAGTAACGACATGTTTTTCTTCGATAGGGATCGTTTGTCATAAGTTTTTCAGGCTGCGGGCGGCGGGAAAACTCCGGTGATCTTACTGTGGCGGATAATAATGTGCCCTCCGGAAAGGACCGAAATCTTTCCGTCCACGATCTGAGTCATGATATCGGCCACAAATGCCGGAGTTTGTTGACGCATGGCGTCTTCCATACCAAAAAGGCCGCTACGCATCTCTGTGTTCATGCCACCCGGACAGACCGTGATACATTGGAGACTCGTTTCTGAATTCTCTTTGGCGATCGCTTGCGACAGCGCAAGCACCCCGGACTTTGCCGCGGAATACGGCGCAAGGCGCGGGACCGCGCGTACGCCCGCCATAGAGGAAACGTTTATAATGAGCGCGTGCGACTGTTTTTTCATGATTGGAATTGCGTGCTTGCACATCAAGAACACGGTCTCCAGGTTCTGTTTAAAATGTTCCCGGAATTCTTTGAGAGAAATCGTTTCAACTTTTGCGATGGGTGTCCAGTAACCGGCATTGTTGATCAGAATATCGATCCGGCCAACACGGTGTTTGATCCCGGCAAGCAAGCTCTTGACTGTTTTTTCGGAAGTAATATCCCCAGCAAGTAGTTTGAAATGATCGGAAGGAACGGCTTTTTTTGCAGCAGGCCAATAGCGGCGAGTACGGCTGATCCCGAACACCGTA
>Ga0247841_10013519_pt1 | contig 10409 bp, 10 predicted proteins | sample LaCruzMarch2015__2_FD_192410 | JGI IMG/M metagenome (GOLD analysis project Ga0247841, IMG submission 192410) | Freshwater microbial communities from meromictic Lake La Cruz, Castile-La Mancha, Spain - LaCruzMarch2015_18m | ecosystem: Environmental > Aquatic > Freshwater > Lake | place: Spain...
GCCTTTTACTATATCTCTGATCCTAAAGGCTTTTTGCCTTATCGATCAAGGCTTGATCAATTTCGTACCGTTCATCTACCTCAGTGAAAAGCTCATTGTGAATTGAAGCCCTATTGTAGCACAATTTGACTGTAATGCCGGCGTCCTTTGCGGCTTTCACGGCGGGTACATAATCACTATCCCCTGTCACGATTACTGCATATTCTATTTGATGAGCCCAACTCATCCTAACAAGGTCCACAGAGAATAAGACATCTACCCTCTTCTGTTCATACTTCCAGCTACCATTAACCATATTCCTTGTCAACTTACCAAGTCTTACCTCAAATCTTGGAAGGTTATCCAAAGCAGTAATGAACTTTTGCATATCGGCGTATCTTCGCTTTTGGCCTTCTGTCGGAGGGTTTTCCTGGTACGGTAAGCAGTCATAGTAATAGGTCCGCAATCGCTGATAACCATCACAAATAAGGTCTGAGAATACCGAATAGTCAATTTTCTCACTAGCGAATTGGCCCTTTAAAATCTTACTAAGATAGCCGCCATCAATAAAGACCGCTGCTTTCTCCAAAAAGATCACTCAAATATATATTGAACTACCGTTCCCGAAGGAACGGTAGGGAACATATTAGCCTATAGCAAGTTAAGTCAAACTATTTAAGATTAATGCAGAGTCCTAAGTCTTCAGCCTTCGCACGGCGGGCCTTTGCAAGGGCCTCATCCTCGGATAGGCCCCTCTTGCCTTCAGCCGGGCCTAAGTGAACTTGTTTCATCCGGCCATTGGGGGCTCTCCATTCTGCTTTCCAGTAGCTATAGGCTCTGCCGCTCTTAGCCTTTGAGTAGGTGAATACGCTAAGCTCTTCCAGCCGGATAGCCGGGGTTAGAGCTGTAGCCTTTGCCTTGAACTCTTCAGCCCGACGGACGGCATTCTCTTCTATTCCGGTAGTAGGCAGCAATTCAGGGGCCTTACCACGGGCGGCCCTTAGCCGGGCGGCTCCATCCTTCAAATCTTCCGCCTTCCTGGAGAGCTTCCGGCGTTTGGTTCTTAAATCGGCTGCAAACTTCCTTCCCATAGGAGATAGTTCTCATTCATATATAGATAAATCTATGTGCTATGAATGAGAAAACTTATTATGCTGAAAGACTGAGATTAAGGGTATGGCTAAAAGATTATTATTGGAAAAAGTGCGGGGCTACAAAGAGGGTAGCGGGAAGTCAGATCCTATTCTACGTATCCCTATTGCCTTTTTGATGCTGGAAGAGTCCATTTCTGAGCGGTACGAAGAGATAAGGAGCCTTACCGACTTTGAAGTTAGCGATGAAGGTGAGCCGAAGGCGTGCGGCTTTAAGGAGCCTGAGCGGGTTGAAGGTCTTCAAGAGGAGATCATAGGGTTGAAGGAGAAGCGTAAGCAGATTGAAGCCCAACTTACAGCTCTTGAAGAGATCTTTGAAAGCTATGGAGTTGGGATATGCTCTATGAGTGAGCTTGATAACCTTTTAAACGAAAAGTTAGATCTTCCCCGACAGCTTGCCATCAAGATAAACCGTGAGGTCCGCCGCTTATTGGACGGCAACCCGGCTATGCTTTTGGCTGAAATATGGAGTGCTCCTACAGTTATGGAGCTGGAGAGCACGCGAAGTAAGGCTCTTGGAACTATTGACTCCGAGGTTAACGCCTTGAAGACCCTCAAAGAAGAGGTAAATGCTATAAGCCGGGGTTGTGAGGACTTGGTTAAGAGTATCTTGCATCCCCGCCGGGTGGTCTTAGACCCGGCACGAGTCGCAGAAATGTTAGCTGCTTAAGTTGGTGATATTTATGATTGATAAAGAAGTTCAAGCAAGGTTAGAAAGAATTTTGCAGGGTAGAGAACCAAGAGATCGAGAATGGGAAGATCGGCAAGCCGCCGAAGGCCGCAAGATGGAGACGGGTAGAAAGTTAAGCATCAGTGAGAAGGTTGAAGAGCGGCGGCTACAGCTTGCAAGCAAAACGCCGGAACAAAGGGAGATGGAGCAAAGAGAGTTTTCCCTGAAAGTCTATGGCCGTGCTCACATGGAGCGATATGCCAGGCCCTTAACAGGTCTAGGGCCGCTTGCAGTTCCCGGCGATCAGCTCCAGGGCCATGTTCAAATGAAAGGCCATAATGGAGTAGAGCCTTGCAGGGGGCCGGACGGAAGGCTTAGGCTGCAAAATCATGCAGCTTGCCCGCAAAGGCAAGTACTCCAGCTCCTTTAGTGGCTCTCTTTTCCACTCTTTTTAAGAAGCAATCTGTGAGGCTCCTAGAGGCTCTAGGAAGGCTTTCGTTTCCGAACGGATAAATCCCTTGTGGAAATGACGTTAGAGCCAAAACTCTTCGGTTCGTAAGGCCGGGTTCTTACCTCAACAGGTTTTCGCTTCAACCTCGGGATATTGAAGAAGCTTGAGTCTTCTTCCAGCTCTACCGGGGCTCTCGGGGAAAAAACGGCATGGACACGGGCCAATTCTTGTGGGTGAGCGTGCTCGTTATGGGTGTAGTCTCTCGGGGCCGGGACCAAGCTGGGAAGATTGGCTTCTTTGAACTTCCGAGCTTCTTCCTGATCCATCAACTCTTCTTTGAGGATCTTCCGGTTTTCGGCATGAAGCTCTTCCCGTGATATCTCCTCCAGGGGCTCGGGCATGAATTCCTCTTCTCCTTCCAGCTCATGGGCCAGGTCTTCTAACTCCTCAACCTCAGGGGGTGTTGTCTCCTCAGGTTTTTCCTCTACCAGGGGCAAAAACTGATCAACAATAGCGGCCACCTTTTCTTTTGGCGTTGGGGCGGGTTTAGGGGGCTCAGGGAGATCAGCATCCTCGGGTACAATGATGGAATTCTCATCTCCAGATAAGAACCGGTTAATATCCGCCGTGGTTATACTTTCACCGGCTTCGGACTTAAAACCGCCCTCATTTAGCATCTTTGCGATGTCTTTTTTGGAGCGTCCGAAGTTTAGCTGCTTGCCTATCCACCCATCCAATGAAGTCATAGAGTAGCTATTGATGGGCAAGAATATAAGCCTTCTTAGGGATTCTAAAAGCTCCTGTTATGCATATATAGGATACTATAGTACTCTAAATAATGCTTATAACATCCTAAAATGCTCATGATATTCCTATTTTTGATTCTCATTTCTCAAAAAAATTTTGGAATACCATCTTTCTATTCTGAAAAATGGGTTTGCTGAAAAGGGGTAGAGGGTATCTGTATAACCCTGAGGTGCTGTCGCCTCAGGGTATTGGATAATATTAGTTTATTGAGGAAGTATCTAGGATTGTCGGAGGAGCTACCGACGATTTCTTCCAGGTCCCGACGTTCGGCACCCCGGCCCCGGCTCACTTTCAAAAGAACCTCTCCCGGTGGTCTACCGCTATTGCTTTTCTCCAGCGTCGGAGGATATCGCTTTCCAGCTACCAGGCCGCCTTTACTATGTACATCTTGCATCTTCTCATGCATGGGGATTACAGAGCTTATATACCAACTTATTTTTATAAGGACTCTTTCCAGCCCGCACCCCCTACCTTTGCGGTATGGATTGTACAGGGGTTATAGGATTCTACTGATGCTGATTATTCGCTATGGGCTGATTGTAAACCATCTTTTACTAAGACTATGGAATACCTTGTTAGGCAGAAGAGCTTTTTGGGCCGGTTTGCCCGATTATGGATTTAAGTAAAATGACTGCATATAACTCGCAATAGGAAATTGAGGAAGTTGAGGTAGGGGTTTGCCAGTCAATGCCTAAGCCGCTTTACATGATATCGATTTCATGTTCAATCTCTTGAAATAATGGTATTATAAGCAGCCGGTTAGGTACCACTTATACCAACTTACATCCAACTTGTATCTTTTTCATACAGTTCTATATAGATTTGCAGGCAAGGCGGCATTAGTGCGGGTTATGGTAAAGAGTCTGCGAAAAGTTGCTTTTTCGATATGCAGTAACCCATTTTGCGAAGAGTTTGCGAAGAGTTTGAACTTCCTAAAAAGTATCTATGCATAGCGTTATGCGAATAGTTTGCGAAAAGTTAATTTCTTTACTTTTACATCTATACATAGCGGTTTGCGAAAAGTTAACCTCTTTTTTCTCTTTACTCAAATGAAATAGGGAAATACAACCAACATAACAATATTACACGGGGCAAGATTCGTGTTAACAATTTATAGTCAATATTTGGTACGTTCCCGGCGTGCGGGGCTAAAAGCACTAAAACTTTTCGCTTTTTCGCAAAATAGGGCTCTGTATATTGAAAAACTCATTTTTCAACTTTTCGCAGCCAAAAAACTTTTCGCTTTTCGCTATGCAGAGACCGCTATGTTTTTTTGCAACTTTTCGCAAACTATTCGCAGAGCCTAAATTATCCTTTCATGCTCGGGCTTTAGTATGATAGTTTTCTCCAGCTCCTTACTACCTGGCATAAAATACGCCGCTCCCTGAGGCATGTAATATAGGTCTTTGCGGGCATGTTCATCTCTTTCAAACTTGATGTATAAGTCGTCACTTTCAAATCTATTCTTACTCATCTTCTTCAGGGCTGCATTAAGTTTAGTTCTACCTACAAAGGAGCGTTGCCCATAGCTGTTTTCATAAACTAACTCCTCGGGCATATCCCTTTCATCGAAGTGCGAAAAGACCGCCTCATCTTTGAACTCCTTAACAGAGACCTTTTTATCACCCCATAGCATCCCCCATGATCTCAAAAAATCGGCATGGGCTGACGTTGTACTATCCTCTATATCTTTGGCATTTCCCGCGGCGTTGGCGTTGAAGCCTGGCATACTATCAGGTAGGGCAAAGTCACAGATCGCCGCCAAAGTCGAAATAGCATCATAGAAGCCGCTAGACACGCCAAAATATTTCGTTGCCGCGGGCTTCCCGGCGGCTAACCAGGCTTCGACAATCAAAATTAACTTACTAAGAAGTATATGCCTGTTGTCTCTTATCCAAACTTCAAACTCATTATTAGGATGTTTAAAGTCAGTCCGAGCCTCAGGGTGAGCCGTCCCCGCGTCTAAGCCGATTATGTAGCTACGAACTACCAACTCTCTCTTTGCAACTAAATTATTACCGTTTGCTATCCAACAAACTGTATGTTCATGGGTAAAAATATCATTGCCGCCTAAGATTCTGTCACTCCAAACATTAGCAGTTAGCAGAGAGCAAAAAGTTTGTACCGGAAATTGCTGATCAGCATTATCTAGGATAACTATCTCAGGCAACTTTGCTAATATAGTTGTTATCTTCTTTCTAAACTCATCTTCCCCGGTAATCGGAGAAAACTGAAATGCCGGGTGTCCGGTAAGTATCAAAGAGGGTATTTGACATAGTTTAGAGCCGCCGGTTTGCGGTTTTCTCTTATTGACTAAACATAGCGGCATGGGTCCGGCAATCATGGGGCGGATTAAGGGGCTTAGCAATAATGCCAAGGCGTTAACCGCGTCCGAGCCGTCTTCATGTTCCCACTTAAAGCCTTCAAGTACCTCATCAAAAATATATTGAGCCGCGGCTTTGGCGTCTTCCCGCGTTGGTTGCCGTGGTCTCTCTTCAAGCTGGAAGCCGGGCGGCGGCATGTAGAACATACCGCTATTAGGATCATAGCCCGGCGTGTCTAAGAGACTTCCATCAGCATTGAATAGGGGGTACTCAGAGAGACCGGTTAATAATGGCACTCCTTGAGGCTGATCTACGTTAAGGATGTCAGTTATTACATCTTCTTCTATGCCGGTCTCCTGAGTTATTGTCTCTCCTTTCTTACCACCTTTAACTTTACTTTCAACCATAACCTTCAAAGCTCTATTGAGTAATCCCCTAAGGGCTCCAGCGTTCAACTTCTGAGGGAGGGCAACAACTTCAACCTTACCGCCGCGGCGGGTTGCTACTCTTTGCACTCTCTGAAGAGCACCACCGGACATAAGGAGCGGCGGGTTATAGGGGTCTCTCTGGTATAGCTCCTCGATACCTGTAAGAATCGTAGCCGTCTTAAGGGTGAATATGTCACTCTTCCTATACCATACCAAGGGCCGGGGGTCTAATGGCACCTCATAGCCCATATCATGGAGACCTACCAGGGCGGCAAAATATTCATTAGGATATTCTCTCTTCCAGTTTGCCAGGGGTGTACACGGCATAAGCCCGGTAAGGACGGCATAAAGTTCAACGGGTCCACCGCTCACCTCATCCCGATAACATCTAAATGTATTAGTATCTGTATTTATGCCGAAGTTTTCACCGCTCTCCGAGCCATGCAGGGGGTGAATTCCTTTATCAAAGCCGCCGTTGCTGATAGTTGTCTTCCAGTCCGGAAAGAGCTTAAGCAATAGCTCCATGCAGCTAATATTAGCTTGCCATTCAGGTTGAACATGGGGGCTAAATGAGTCGTAAGGGGCGGCGGGACGGCATGTAGAGCCACAAGAACTAACCTCAGGCTTAGCCAGGAGCCTTAAGGCTGATAGTATTTGCTCCTCAGAGACCTTTACCAGGGGGCCATCTTTAACGAGCTTATAGGGCTTCCCGCTCGGGTGTAGCGAACCGGGGGCAACCACGTTAGACTGATAAACCTTGAAGTCCCCTATATGTTCCCCCAATTTGTTATATAGTCCTCCCTGTTGCTTTAGGGTCTTAACTAATTTCTTTGCTATCTCCTCAGAGCCAATATCATAATAATAGTGGTTCCCCTTGCCTGTTTCAACCTGAGGTATGCCGTGCGGCAAGATGTCCCAAATTCCAGACTCATCAAAAGCATTAGAAATATCTTCATCAAGTACAACTATGCCGCCGTATCCCACATTAACGCCAATATTGCCGCACCTTTCGCACCACCGCTTTATCTCGGGGTTATCAGGGCGATAGCTCTTCTTAGACCAATCAAGCCCTAAGGGTTTTTTAGGGTTAGCAGCGTCTAAATCTTTTATGATAACAGTAGGCAGTTTTAGTTGATATAACTCCCAAAAAGCTAACGCCGTGGGCTCTTCCTCAATGCCGTCTTTAGTATGCTTTCCCTGGTTATCATAAGCTGATTGAATAACTTCAAAGTCCTTATCTGTAAAAGGCGGCTTATGCAGAGACCTAAAGAATTCTAAGGCTCTCTTAACTATTAACCTGGTAGGCGGGCTCTCCAGCTCCCTTAATAGGTCTTCAGCATGTTTTAGAGAGTTAGTTAACTGCAATTTAGTCTTACCAAGCTTTAAGAGTCTAATGCCAGGTATATCTAAGAAGGATTGAGGTATAACGACAGGCTCCATTAAGTCAGAAAAACGCTTCAGCTCTTCTATCCTAGATTGGACTTCTAGGACAGAAAAAGCTTTATCTTCAGATGTCTCTTCCATTATCGATCATTCCTTAGGGCGGTTTGATCTTCATGCAAGGGGGCGGCTTCAACTCCATGATTTTGCTCCCTTGCTCTTCTCTTATCCATAGCGGCTTTGTTTTTACCTCTTCGATGCATCTTCCTCTTTGAGTAGGGTATCTTGAGATCTCCTCTTTGGTAGGCTAATACCCCCCAAATGAGGATTTGACTAACTATGTAACTATTTGATAGTTGTGTAGCTTCTCCGATCTCATTAATAGCCAACAAAACCTCTTCAGTAGGACGGCAACTTAAGGGCGGTTCATTAGACATATGATTTCAACTCCATAATTTCTTATCGTATACATGTTGTAGACTTTCAGTATTTAAGGTTTTCTATTTTTACCAATGGTTTTTAGCTATTCTGAGGATATATTTAGCGAATAATGACACATATAGACAAATAACTCCTATAGAACTTATAGCAGTACCTATAACTTGATTATGTCCTTATAGTACAAACTACAGCTTCAGATTATCACAAGAGGGAAAAGAATTCTTCTTTTGTACAATAAGTTTTTATCTGTTGCCGATTCTCAATCTCATATCCTCTTCAAGGATAAGGGGCTCCAGCTCATAGCCTCCCACGAGCTGGAGTCCTCCATCATCTCCATTTGTACAATCAACCCCAACAAATTATCACAAAAGGGGAAAACCTTTATCTCCTAGCAATTATAATATCTCTTCTGGTAGTGAATTCAATGCCATTAGTGTCTTTAAGATTAGCCGATTTTGAAAACGCCAGCCGGGAGCATTTAGTTTTGGCCGATTTAATCCCTTTGAGTGCTATCGATTTCAAGAAGCTGGAGACTCTCCATATTTCGATAAGCGAACATGGGCAAGTCCTTCCGGATGGAAGCCAGGGCGTAGCCTTCTCCTTTGAGGGAGGCGTCCTCAGGGCCGTTCATGCAGTCTCTAAAGATCCTGATAGCCAATCGGTTCTACAGATCGAAGTTGCCGGGGTCTCACTAGGAACTTTTGCCCTACGTGATAAAGAGGCTGAGGCCGATTTAACAGGCTGGAATAAGTCAATAGCTCCTCGTTCTGTTATTTCAGTAAAGCAGATCAGCACCTTATCACAGTCTAAAAAGATAGATGTCTTCCTGGTGATCGAGAATGCCTGAATTTTGCCGAAGAACGGCTAGTTCGGTTCACCCGTTGGTGATTTGCCCGGCATGTGAGGAAGATGCTCCATTGCCATCCGGCCTAAGTGATGATCAAAGGCTTGCCATGACACAAGGCAGACTTTGTAAAGATTATTCAATGGGTATAAAACTCATTTCGGCACCCTAACTTGAGGTGATAACTACGAAAGAAAAGCAGCATCAAGAGATCCTTCTTCTTCCAGATGAAGAATATGGAGACGGCTTCCAAAATGACAAGGAAGACCTTTCAAAACTTCTTGGAATCCACCCTTAGAAAAATCTCGGAGATGTAGCAACTTCTTTTTGGGGTGGCTTTGTAAGGTTGCTTTTGAATCTTCCCTTTTCACCGATTTTGGTTTTCAAGCTGTCTAAGCCGCTTCGCGGCAATCTCTCTTGATTTTTTAATATATCAATAATTTGCAGAACATCAGGTCCGGCGATATTCTTTTGCTTCCTGAAGGTTTTGCAGTATCGAGGATAACTCCTTGCAAGAGCATGGGCCACTTTCGGTATGCTCACGCCCATTTTGCGAAGTCTGCAAACTTCATCAATAATTTGTGGTGTATAGTTCATGCTTTTCAACCTCTCCATACTGACACGAAAAGTATGTCGAGCATAACATATATATATTATCATATCGCACGATATGCTATTGTGCTGACGGTTTGGTTGATTGCCCGTCAGCATTTCAAAACTCCTGGAATCAGTCGAAGGGCCGAGCCTCAACGGGTCTTCGGAAAGCGTGGGAATATCGAGTACAGTGCTCGTGTGCAAAGTCTTCGCGAAAAACAAGGTCTTCAGCGAGTTTAATTTTACATCCATATCAGGGGCCGGGAAAGGTTTCAACTCCTTAACCCTTCCCGGATATCCTTTTCCTATTTTAAACCGGCTTGAAGCATTCAGGGAAGCGTTCTCATTCATAGCATATTATTTTGTATTCTATGAAGTAGAACTTTCATCTTCAACGTTGCCGTTGGCAACGGTTTGGAGAGAACATCTATCCTGTCAAATGAATAATATTTGCTTGCTATTATATTAGAAACGAAACCGAAACGGTAGTAGCAGATCAACTAAAGCAAGCATCAAGCATAATTATATCCTTCTCGGACTTATAAATTTAAGGTAATTTTTAGTGTACAGCTTATATCCTCAGCACGGATTAGGGTTCATAAATGGTAGTACTTCACCCATCCTAAACCGTTGCCATCCGTCACGTTCGCGGTCTTCTTTTATAATTTCACAATAATCTAAATCGTCAACTTTAGCAACAAGTCGCATAGTGGCTCTTCCATCGTTAGGCGTGTGCTCACATTTCAAAGCCGGGAATAGGCTTTCCGCCTTCTCCATTGCCCGGATTGCATCTCTTCTTGAAGGGGCAATGCCTTCTTTACCGGCTAGGAAGAGGCGGATATCAGGTGAGCTAAAAGCAAAATCCTTCTTCCTATTCTCACACTTCGCTATGGTCTTAACATGCTCATAGAGCATCACGGCTCTCAACTTGATCTTTGTGGAAGCCTGGATTATCCTTTCCGTGGCATTCGCGGCGGGCCTTCGGGCTATGGCTTCCCTTATGGGCTTGAAGGCTTGTCGTATGTAGGCATTGAGCAAAATGAGCTTCTGGATAGGGCTTTTTTCATTCTTGATTGCAGCTCCAGCATTTACCAATAACTCAGATGCATCCTTCTTGTCTAATAGCCGCTCCTCTCTGGCAATGTCCAAGACATCATTGAATAAAGCCACAGAGGAGTTGAGGAGAGCTTGTAGCTCCGAAGCTGGAATTTCCAGAATAGGATCATCCGTTAGAGGTTGCATTCTCGGAACCCTCCAACTAGCGGAACTATTATATCCTTGGAATGCCCTCTATCCTTTGGTGCGGTGATACCCTCCGGTATGCCTGGACAGCTAACACC
>Ga0247841_10013520_pt1 | contig 10409 bp, 9 predicted proteins | sample LaCruzMarch2015__2_FD_192410 | JGI IMG/M metagenome (GOLD analysis project Ga0247841, IMG submission 192410) | Freshwater microbial communities from meromictic Lake La Cruz, Castile-La Mancha, Spain - LaCruzMarch2015_18m | ecosystem: Environmental > Aquatic > Freshwater > Lake | place: Spain...
TGCCCTATCCAATGCAGGTACCGAAATCGTCACATCAGCGGGCGAGGCGCCTACTGCCGCCAGGAGGTAGTCCACTTCCCACCACCGGTCGTGCCCGTCATAGAACTGAAGTGACACCACCGGTCCCTTTTTTTCAGCCCATCTGATACCAGCTCCCGTTATGATGGACACCCCTAGATCTTGAGCCTCTTCAACCAGGCCTCGGAAAGTCCTGGGCCTGGGGCCTCTGACGAAGATCGTGACCACAGCGCCTCCCTCTGCAAGCGAGCAAGCTTGATCGAAAGCAGACTCGCCGCCGCCGATAACCCCGACTCGTTTGTCCCGCACGTGAGGCAATAGCTGCCACGAATAAAACAAGCAATCAGGCTCCGCGCCAAGGCCGGGTATCAAGAGTCTGTCAGGCTCGACACCGCAGGCGATGATAACAGCCCTGGCGGCATATCTATTTGGTGTTGAGTAAACCCTGAAGCACTTCTTGGCATAGTCAATCCGATTGCAGGCCTCAAGCGCCAGTGAGACCCCCTTCCGCCGAGCCTGCCGCACCATCCTGTCCGCCACCTGCGCGCCACTGAGGGGCAGCGTCAGTCCGGGGATGTTCTCCACTTTGCGGGCCAAACGGAGTCTGCCGCCCCACTCCTCCTTTTCCAGGACCTTAACGGCGAGGCCCATGTGACCGGCCTGAATGCCCGCGGCCAGTCCGGCCGGACCGCCTCCCACGATGATCAAATCGAAAATGGTCATCCGGGAACCAGCCACAGTTCTTGGGCATTGGTGATTTCCGCGAACCCATGACGGAGGGCCAGGAGCGCGGCCCGGTGATACAAATCGGTCTTGGAACAGCACGCGTCCGCCACAACTATGGGCCTCCATCCCAGCATAAACGCATGTCGGGCTGTGGTATCCACGCACAGGTGCGTCATCACTCCACAGATCACCACGCTCTCGGTCCGCTGCCGGCGGAGGGTTTCTGCGAGATTGGTGTCCATAAAGGCAGAGTAGTGCTCCTTGCGAAGGCGTTCGGAGTGCTCGGGCAGGCTCAATCCCGAATAAAGGGAGCATTCCTCCCCACGGGGCAAACGCCGCCACTTCTCTACCATCAGGTTCCCTTTCCCTGACGGCGCGTGGTGACTCGTGAAAATCACAGGCCAGCCAGCGCGGACCGCCTGATTGACCAGTCTGTTGATCTTCGGCAATATCCCGGCGCTAGCCGTCAAATAAGCCGGAGAATCTTCGAGAAAGAAGTAGTTCTGCACGTCCAGAACCAGGAGCGCCGACGCCTTTGATCCGTTGCCGTCTCCCATTCAACTCTTCCAAATGAAAAGAGCCACCCGTACCGTAAACACGGTCTGGGTGGCTCACGTGATCGAGCCTAGTTCATAACCGGAAAATCTTGTAACGCGCGGACAAGCTCTCCGTCAAGTCTTATGATCGGCTATCCGACAAGGATTCAGGTGCGGGTGGGGAAAGGCCGGCACAACGACCACAGTGAAGATATTCGCAGCCGGCGAAGGCTCTCGTCAATGACGGTTCCGTAGGATGCGGAGACCAACGGGAACCGCATCATTCCAGCTCCTTTCTCGACCGATGCGGTTCGCAGGCTCACCGCATCCCACAAATACGCGACCGAGATCAGCCTCCCCTCCTCAGATGCTGAAATCAAGCGGCAGAGAGGCCTTGTCCTTCGGCCCCCCATTCCTGAACAGAAGCCTTGGTTTTTCAATAATGATGGTAGTGTCCGGAGGGACTGAGGAAGTCAACCAGACATTGCCGCCGATGACCGAGCGAGCGCCGATCACGGTTTCTCCTCCCAAAATAGTGGCCTGGGCATAAATGGTGACATTGTCTTCAATGGTGGGATGGCGCTTTTTGCCTCGGAGCGAATACCCTTCGTCCGACTCCCTCGGGATAGAGAGCGCTCCGAGCGTGACCCCTTGATAAATTCGCACGTGGTCACCGATTTCAGTCGTCTCTCCTATGACCACCCCTGTTCCATGATCTATAAAGAAATTCGTCCCGATCGTGGCGCCCGGATGAATGTCTATGCCCGTCAGCGAATGGGCGTGCTCGGCCATCATCCTTGGTATGAGCGGGATGCCCTGCAACCACAGTTCGTGTGCCGCACGGTAGACAAAGATCGCGTACAGGCCGGGATAGCAGAATACTATTTCGTCCAAACTCTTTGCCGCGGGATCGCCGTCGTAGTGGGCCCAAACGTCCCGGGCCAAAAGCCTACGAAGGCTAGGGAGTTTTTCTATGAAAGCCAGCGCATCTTCACGTCCTTTGTGAACGCACCGAACGCACAGGCTCCCCATGCGCCTGCACTCGTGGCGCAGGCTCTTGGCAATCTGCACCGAAAGCAGCTCAAAAAGAGTCGTTATCTCGTTTCCCAAGTGATATTCCAGGGACGAGTGACTCAGTTCCTGTTTTCCAAAATACCCCGGGAAGAGAATGTCCTCGAGGACGTTCAGCACGCGGATGGTTTCGTCCTTGGACGGGATAAGAGCTGCACCCAGATTATCTACAGTGTGATCGTCGGCACAGGACCGCACCATCGCCTGGACTGTAACCCTGAGACGTTCCTCCTGAAGCGGTATCCACGCATCTTCCTCAAAGTCGCAGATGTCTTCCACTGAATGGGTCGCGTCAAGCTGGCTAGTCATTTCGGATGTCCTCCTCCTTCCGGCGCGGTGCGCTTTCTACAATTTCGCACTTATATTCCCCCCTACCCCCTTCTGATAAAGGGGGGAAGAGGGGATTTTCCTACAGACCCGAACGCTACCGGGTATTGGACGATTTCCCGGTCAAACCGTTTCAAAGGCCTGCTCCAGGTCCGCGATCTGGTCGTCAATATGTTCGATCCCGACGGAAATGCGGACCATGTTGCGTGTAATACCCATTGATTGACGAAAGGCTTCGGGCATTGAGACGTGGGTCATTGACCACGGATGCTCGATCAACGACTCCACGCCCCCGAGCGATTCAGCCAATGTGAAGAGTTTAACTGCGGCGAGCAGCCTGAATACCTCCTCTTCTCCCCCTGAGACGCAGAAGGAGAAAGTGCCGCCGTAGCCGGTCATCTGCTGCCGCGCGAGTTCGTGCTGCGGATGGTTTTCGAGGCCGGGGTGCAGCACGCGCTCTACCTTGGGATGGGTCCCCAGCCAGCGGGCCACCGCCAAGGCGTTGCGGTTATGGGCTTCCATCCGGACCCCAAGGGTTTTGACACCGCGCAAGACCAGAAAACAATCCTGCGGCCCGGCGCAAGTTCCCATGGCATTTTGGAGAAACTTGATTCTCTCGGCCAAGTCTGGGGCCTTCACGACGATAGCGCCGCCTACGACATCGGAATGTCCGTTTATATATTTGGTGGTCGAGTGCAAAACCACGTCAATCCCAAGTTCCAGGGGCCGTTGGAAATAAGGCGACAGAAAGGTGTTGTCACAAATCGTCACTACGTCGCTCTCGTGCGCAATCTCTGCGATAGCTCGAAGATCCAGGATATTCATGAGAGGGTTTGTCGGGGTCTCAGTCCAGATACCCTTGGTGTCGGGACGGATCGTCTTTCGCAGCAAATCAAGGTCCCGTAAATTGACGAACTCGACATCGACCCCGTGCCTCTGTGTGACATTCACCAGCAGACGGTAAGTACCCCCGTATAGGTCGTCATGAACGATCAAATGATCTCCGGGTCCGTAAAGTTCGAGCACTGTCGCTTCCGCCGCCATCCCGGTTGCAAAAACGAACCCGTCCGTGCCGCCTTCCAGCGCGGCGAGACAATCCTCCAATGCCTTGCGAGTGGGATTCCCGCTGCGTGAATAGTCGAATGGTCCGGGTTGGTTAACCCCCTTGAATGCGAAGGTCGAGGTCTGATAGATCGGTGTCATTACAGCCCCGTACTGAGGGTCCTTCTCTTGTCCTGCATGAATGGCCAATGTCTCAAAACGCATTCCAACTCCTTCAATTCAAGGTCTTGATTCGAGCGGCCTTGTCTAGGCAGGAATGCTTTCGAACAACACGCTCGACAAATAACGTTCACCAGCGTCCGGCAGGACAACGACGATCAGCTTGTCCTTGTTTTCCGGCCGTGCGGCTACGCGAACGGCTACTTCCACCGCTGCGCCACTGGAAATGCCGCAGGTTATTCCTTCTTCTTTGTGAAGACGCAGCGCCATTTCAATTGATTCATCATTGGAGACGGTCGCGATTTCGTCTACAAGATCGAGGTCCAGGACGTCAGGTTTGAAGCCGGCGCCGATGCCCTGGATCTTGTGCGGACCGGGCTTTGGTTCTTCACCGTTGCGGATCGCGGTCAATACGGGCGAATGAATTGGTTCTACAGCGACCGCCCAAAGGGGCCTCTTTTGCACCTGTTCGATATATCGGGCCACCCCGGTGATGGTGCCGCCGGTGCCGATGCCCGAGATCAGTATGTCCACCTTTCCATCGGTGTCGTTCCAGATTTCGGGACCGGTAGTCTTGAAATGGATTTCGGGATTAGCCGGATTCTTGAACTGCTGCGGCACGAAATATTTCTCCGGGTCACCGGCTCGAATATCCTCCGCTTTGCCGATGGCTCCCGGCATTCCTTTAGCCCCCTCGGTCAGAATGAGGTCGGCCCCAAACGCGCGCAACATTCTGCGTCGCTCCAAGGACATTGTCTCCGGCATGGTCAATAGGAGTGGATAGCCCCGGGCAGCGCAAACGTAAGCTAAAGCTATTCCGGTGTTGCCACTCGTGGGCTCCAGGACGGTCACCCGCTTCGAGCCGGGGGTCAGCTTGCCTTGTTGCTCCGCTGCCCAGATCATGGCTGCGCCGATTCGGCACTTGACTGAATACGCAGGATTGCGGCCCTCGATCTTTGCGAGAATTGTCCCGGGAAGGCCTGCTGCGATGCGATTCAACTTTATAAGCGGAGTCCCACCGATGCTCAAACTGTTGTCGTCAAAAATCTTTGTCATGTGCTTACTTTTCCTTTCCTCTCTTTCTTTTTGTAACGGAGATGACGCCACTGACGATTTGGAATGTGGTCGCGTCACGGAATCCATTATCTCAATCGACTTAGTAGAGATTAAAGCCGGCATTTCACCGCCTTCCCCCGCCACTCCCTCCGTCTCGTGAAACCGGTGGCGGCGGTCACCCCCCGATGTATCGTGCTACGAGGCCCTTGGCTATTGAAGGATCAGTCGTCCCCGCGACAATGACATGGCCGGTGGGAAAGATGACCATCCTATAACTGTCGATGTGCCATTCCAGCACCAATCCTTTGAGAGACACCGGGCCGAATGGCTTCAGTTTCTTTCCAAGCAGTTCCAGGGAGAGTTCCATCGGTTGGGCCGGAGAAATCTGAACCGCCTTTCGGCTACAAAGGACCGTCGCCGACAGACCCCTCTCGGCTTCCAGGTACTCGAAATGCCGCTTCGAGCAGCAAGGACAATTCTCGTCTTTGCTTACTCGCATCGAATCAACCGAACCTTTCCAGATGTCAAGGGCCCGCAAGAAATGCTCGGAAGAGTCGATACCCATCAGCAGCTTGAATGCTTCCGTAACCTGCAGAGCGGCCACCCAAAGCACCGCAGTGTTCAAGACCCCGTGAGTCGCGCAGGTAGGAAGATCGGAAACATTCGGCGGCTCAGGGAGAATACACCTGAAACAGGGCCCATTGCCCGGACTTACTACCATCACCATCCCGTTCGTGCCCACGACTCCGCCATATACCCACGGCTTGCCGACTTTTATGCAGGCATCGTTGATCAGGCAACGGGTCTGGAAATTGTCAGTAGCGTCCAGAACCAGGTCGACAGGCTCGATCAATTTTTCGATGTTCGAGTTAGTCACATCAGTGACTATTTCTTCGATCCTCACCGAAGAATTGATCCTTCTGAGTTTGCGAGCCGCAGCCGAAGCCTTCGGCATAAGTTCTTCCACGTCCTGTTCATCGTACAATAACTGACGCTGCAAGTTGTGAAGCTCTACGACGTCGCGATCCGCAAGGAAGATCGATCCCACTCCGGCTCGGGCAAGCAGTTCAGCCTGGGCAGCTCCAAGCGCACCGCAGCCGACGATCAAGACCGAGCTTTCACTGAGTTTCTTCTGACCCTCTGGCCCGATTTGCGACAACACAGTCTGCCGTGCATAACGGTCATCCGCGGATATCAGTTCCGGAGAATCGTGGTTGGGCTGTTCCATCGTTCAACCTAGCTCTCGGGCTCGCGAGTGGGACGAAGTGCTCAGGTTCCTTTCCGCGTCTTGGGATGTAATGCTGCACTTGTCAAATCGTAACGGCATAGTTCACCCTGAGACCGTCCAAACTGTGTAGAAGAAAGTCTACAACCCGGTCCACGTCATCCAGGGTGTTCTCCATGCCGAACGAGAAGCGCACCGACGAGAGAGCTTCGTCCGGGGTTCGGCCCATGGCCAGCAAGACGTGGGACGGCTCGTGGTCGCCGGCACTGCAAGCCGCTCCAGTGGACACGGCAACCCCGACCAGATCCAGGTTGATTGCCAACATCTCACTGTCCGCGGCTGCAAAGCTGACATTCGACGTATTCGGGATACGAAGCGTAGGGTGTCCGTTGATACGTGCTCCTTCAATTTGCTCTAAGACGGCGCGCTCGAACCGGTCCCGCAGGCTGCGAATCAGTTGCTCCTGCTGGTCCAGACGGGCTGCGGCCAGCTCACACGCTTTACCGAATCCTGCGATGGCGGGCACATTCTCGGTCCCGGCCCGTAAGCCCCGCTCCTGATGACCGCCGTACAGGATCGGCTGCAAGGATGTCCCTCGGCGCACATAAAGGGCGCCAATGCCCTTGGGGCCATAGAATTTATGGCCAGAAAGGGAAAGCAGATCCACGTTAAGACGGTTCACGTCAACCGGGACCTTTCCCACAGCCTGCACCGCATCGGTGTGCACCGGGACCCCATGCTTTCCGGCTACTGCAGCAACCTCGTCCAACGGCTGAATGGTGCCCACATCATTGTTCGCAAGCATGACAGACACCAAGGCAGTATCATCTCTCAGGGCACGGCTCACATCCTCCGGATCCAGCAAGCCGTCGTCATCTACGGGCAGGTATGTAATCTCGAAACCCCGTTGCTCCAGAATGCTACAGGGATGCAGCATAGCCTGGTGCTCGATGGCGGTCGTGACGATATGTCGCTTCTTGTCACCCAGGGTTGCCGTAATTCCGAAAACGGCCTGATTGTTGGACTCAGTTCCTCCGCAGGTAAAAATGATCTCGTCCGGCGAAGCACCGATCAATCGGGCCACCCGATTCCGGGACCGATCCACAACCCTCCGTGCATCCTGGCCGAATGAATGCAGGCTGGAAGCATTTCCAAACGTCTCTCCAAAGCAGGGGAGCATCTCCTCCAGCACGGCGGGGTCCGGTCTGGTGGTAGCGTTGTGATCGAGGTAAATCCGCTTCATTTTCCGTCACCTTCCCGATGTCGAAAAATATCGCCGTTGTTCAGTGCTCCGGATGCGCCGTATCTCCCGATGGGCGATGGACCCGTTCTTCATTCATGGCCCCGGAACGATAGCCTTCCAGATCCAGGCACACGTAGGTATAGCCGGCTTCCTTGCACGCATCGATAATCTGCCTTCGTGTGCCCGACACGAGCGCCCGGTCCAGTTCGTCGGCAAAAACCTCTACCCTGGCGAGACTCCCGTGGTCACGTACCCGTACCTGGCTAAAGCCCAAAGAGTGTAGCGCCATCTCGGCGCGTCCGATGCGGTCGAGCTTGGTCAGGGTGATCTCTTCTCCATAAGGTATACGCGACGCCAGGCATGCCTGGGAAGGCCGGTCCCAGTTTGGAAGACCAAGCGCTTTCGCCAGGCGCCGAATTTCCGCTTTGTCTATTCCAAGCTCCACAAATGGCGATCGGACGCCGAATTCCCGTGCAGCGTCACGCCCTGGCCGGAAATCCCCCAGGTCATCCTTGTTCGAACCGTCGATAACGAACGGCAACCCTTCCTGTACCGAGATTGCATGCAACTTCTCGAACAGGTCTTTCTTGCAATAATAACATCGGTTTTGCGGATTGGCCCGATACGCGGAGTCCTCGAATTCTTGCGACTCGATGACCAGGAAACGCGCACCCATCTGCTCCGCCAGGACTTTGGCCCGGGACAGTTCCGTTTCCAGATACGTCGGGGAAAGCGCTGTCACGGCAAGGGCCTGCCGGCCTAGCGCTTCAACCGCGGCCGCAAGAAGCAGTGTGCTGTCCACGCCACCGGAAAATGCCACCACTGCTCCGCCCATTTGACGAAGCAGGTTCTTGAGTCGTTCGTAGGATTCGTCCATAAAATAAACTCCTCATAGAGGTAGTTTTGCGCCGGCCGCGGAGCGTTCCGGGATCAAATATCGAAATTCATCGCTTTTGCGGTCTTTGTCCGCTGCCTTGCTGCGAGTTGTTCCAGAGTGATATCCGAGAGGACTTTTTCCATTGCAGCACCGAGTTCAGTCCACAGGTCCCTGGTTGCACACGTTTTCGACCTGACACACCACTCCTCCCTGGCCACACACGCGACCGGCCAGCCGTGGCCTTCGAGTGCGCGTACCACATCGAGGGCCGTGATGTTGCCTGGATTACTTGTCAATTCGTATCCACCGGTAGGTCCCCGAACAGCCCGCACAAACCCCGCGGCCTTGAGGCCGGCCAGTAAAATGTGGATGTAGTTACCCGAGATTTCTTGGCTTTTGGCAATGGTGCCCACTAAGACAGGCCCCTCACCGAAGCGGGTTGCCAACTCCATCATTACCCTCAAGCCGTAACGTCCTTTTGTAGAGATCTTCATGGTCCAACCGTGCAAATGTCAGGAATATGGTGCCACCCTTTGTTAACTGTGTCAAGTAATTTGGTGTACATTATCAACGTGAAGGATGGGCCTGGTTGGGGCTGGAGTCTACCTGACTTACGCGTGTCCGTTCAGTCGGGCGGGCGGCAACAGTCCGCTCCCATCCGCGTCATTGCGAGCGAAGCAAAAAAATCTCTTTGTTTGAGAGCCTGTAAGACGGAGACGGCTTCGTCGCGTCGCTCCCTGCAATGACCGCCCTTGAGTAACTAAGTGGTTACGATTACTTGCCGATTTCCCGTTTGATCATATTAATGTACTTGGTGACCGGAATTTCCTTGGGGCAAACCCTAGTGCATTCGAAGTAGTTGACGCAGGCCCACACTCCGTCGGGATAGTCCAATTGTTTGAGTCTATCCTCGCGCTCTTCATCCCGGGAATCGAATATCCTCCGGAATGCCTGAACAAGCGCGGCCGGACCGATGTAGTCGGGATTCTCGATGGAAACAGGGCACGCCGCTGTGCAGCACGCGCACAAGATGCAGCGGATGGCCGCGCCCATTTTCTTGCGGTCGTCAGGCGACTGGAGCCGCTCCTTGTCGGGAGGGTCGGAGGCCATCAGATAGGGCCGAACCTCGTCCACCCTCTCGAAGAACGGTGTGAGGTCCACGATGAGGTCCTTGAGCACCGTGAAGGTGGGGAGGGGCTCCAGGACCACTTCGACTCCCTCGAAATCCTTTGCCAGCTTTTGGCAGGCAAGAGCACATCGACCGTTTATCCTCATGGCATCGGAGCCGCATACTCCGTGAGCGCAGGACATTCGATAGCTCAGCGTCCCGTCCTGTTCCCATTTGATTCGGTTCAGACAATCCAACAGCCGTTCATCGGGTTTGGCAGCCACCGAATACTCGCGATAGTACGGGTCCCTGTCCTCCTCAGGATCGAAGCGAAATATTCTGAACTTCATATCCATCAATAAGTCCTCGCCTTGGGCTCAAAACGGGTTATGACAACCGGTTTGAAGAAGATGCGGAAGCTTTGGCCGGTCTTCTGAATGAGCGTATGCTTGAGCCAGTTGACGTCGTCCCTGTCGGGGTAGTCTTCCCGAAAATGGGCCCCACGGCTTTCTTTCCTGGCCTCGGCACAGACCAGGGTGGCTTCTGCCAGACCGAGGAGGGATTCGAGCTCGACGGCCTCGAGAATATCGGTGTTGAACATGGCCCCTTTGTCGTCGACGGTCACCATTTGGTACCGTTCCTTGAGGCCCCTGATGTCCGACATTGCTCGAGCCAGATCCTTTTCATTCCGGTACACGGAGCACAGGTCGGTCATGGTCTGTTGCATCTCGCTTCGGATCCCTGCGGCCTTCTCACCGGACCTGCGCGACCTGATCGCGTCCACGGTCCACAGCGCGGCATCAGCGGGATCACCGGCCGGTTCCCAGCGATCCAGGCTCGGGAGTTCTCGGCTGATCATCTTACCTGCTCTTCTTCCGAACACCACCAGATCCACCAGCGAGTTACACCCGAGGCGGTTGGCGCCGTGGACCGAGATGCACGCGCACTCGCCGGCGGCATAGAGGCCGGTAACAGCATTGCCCTTGTCGTCCAGGACCCTT
>Ga0247841_10013521_pt1 | contig 10407 bp, 11 predicted proteins | sample LaCruzMarch2015__2_FD_192410 | JGI IMG/M metagenome (GOLD analysis project Ga0247841, IMG submission 192410) | Freshwater microbial communities from meromictic Lake La Cruz, Castile-La Mancha, Spain - LaCruzMarch2015_18m | ecosystem: Environmental > Aquatic > Freshwater > Lake | place: Spain...
AAACTCCTGGATTTTGAATAATTAAATTAAATAAAATGAAATTAAATTAAATGAAATTAAATTAAATGAAATTAAATTAAATGAAATTAAATGAAATGAAATATTATCTTATAAAAATTAAATAATATAAAATAATATATATAATGTCTAATTCCTATTATAAAGGTAAATTAGCTTCCCAACCACCATTAAAAAAAATAAATAGTGAATATTATAATCCATTTATTCATACTCCACCTACAGGTTTAGAAGAAAATATTACATTAAGATCATTAGGACCTAGACAACCTGTGAGTGTTACACAGAAATATAAAAATGATTATAAACCAACTAGAGACAATTCCAATAATAACGAATATGGTCACTTTGTTGAGGGAGGATCAAAAAGAAAAAGTTTAAAAAGAAAAAGTTTAAAAAGAAAAAGTTTAAAAAGAAAAAGCATAAAAAGAAAAAGTTTAAAAAAGAAAAAAGGAAACAAAATAAAATAATTATTTTTTTTTTTTAAATTTACTTTGAATTTATTTTATTTTTATACCATTTTTCTTTATTTCCAGTGGATAAAATACAATATTGATGTTTTTCAAATTGTTCAGGAGATTCATAAAATAAAATTCCTGATCCCATTTTAACTTTAAAATATTCAGATTCCTCTTTGGAGCCTACTTTCGAAGAACATCTTATACCTGTGATTGCATTTCTTATATAACCATTTTCTAAGGTAAAATATAATTCAATATTAATATTTTTATAATATTTACCATCTACCCAAATTTTATTTATTTTTCTAATTATTTTTTTATATCCACGATCCATTTTTTTTATATTATTTAATAAATCTTTATTATTAACAGAATAATCATCAAATTCATTTTTTTCTAGTGGATGAAATGGATCATTTTCATAAATCATATTATCTTTCTAGATTTTAATATTAAAAAATCTTTAAATAGTTTTATTATCTTTAATTTTTTTAAATAGTTCTTGAATTAAATAATTTTTATCATTTATTATTTTTTCATAATAGGATTTTAATTGTTGAATTTCTATAGATTTATTATATTCCCACTGTCTCTGAATTCTCTTATCTTGAATTTGTTTTATTTGATTTAATACTTCTGGTTTATGTATAGGATGACCTTCATTATACATTTTTAATTGGTCTTCCAATTTTGTTATATAAAAATCTTTTAATTCATTATTTTTTATAAATTGATTAATTTCATAAGGAGATTCCTTTATTTTACTTTCATTCGGTTTTTCTAATAAAATATTTTTATCAAATGTATTATGGGAATGAGAAAATACTAATATCGTCTTTAAAATATCTAATTGAATTAAAGGAATAGAATAATTTTTTAAAAATTGTGTTTCTTCGGCTAATGATGCATTATCATCATAACTTGTTTGTAATAATAATTCTTTTCTAAATGCAAATGTTGCTGCTGTTGAATGATTTGTTTTATACGGTCCAAATTGATATATTTTATCTAAATTTTTAAAATAAATATGTAATTCACTACTACCTGCAATTAAATATTCTTTATTTTGTTCTAAAATTTCTACAGCATGAGAAATTCTTTCTTTAGGATAATAATCATCATCATCCATATAAATTATAATTTCACCATTACATAATGAATGCATAAGATTTCGTTTTTTCCCCAATAACATCCTTTCTTTAAAATAATAATATTTAATTTGTGGTAGATTATATTTGATTATATATTCATCAATTATATCTTTTACACAATCAGTTCCGTCATCCACAATAATCCATTCTATTTTATCCATTGGATAATCCTGTTCCATAAATGATTTAATTATATTTGGAATAAAGGGTCTTCGATTAAAGGTTGGTGTGCAAATACTAACAAAAGGTAAATTTTTTAAGTTAATATTATTTATTAATTTCATTTATAAAATAATATGATTTTTTTTATTTAAATTAGTTTGTATTGCATTTATTTTATAATTCATTTATTTCTTTGTTTTTTTTTACCACCTTTCATACTATTTTGATTATTTGAAGCTAAACCTGAAGTTTCAAATTTATTATTTTTTGGAATTACTTGATTATAGATATGAAATGAAAAAATTGCTATTAATATACCAATTACACATCCTATAAAACCGCTAGAACCTAAATTTTTGGCAGATTGTATTAATAAACCAATTGAAAACAAAATTAAATATAATTGACTTTTGTATAAAATAACATTTTTCATAAATGTTAAAAATCCAATTTTAATATTACTATTTTCTACTTTTCCACTAATACTTAAAGGGGAAAAAATAGTATAAAATGAAATTAACATTGGTAAAAAACTAACAATTGGAAAAAATAAAAAGAAACAATATAAAATAAAAAAAAACCATCTCCATGGCATAAAATAGGAAAAAGGTTTATTCCAGGATACATTATTATTTTTAATATTTTTAATCATAAAAAAATCGGACCAATTTTTTATTTGATAAAAAAAGCAAAGAATCATATTCAATAAATACATTAATATTAAAAATATAAATGCAAAAATAGGAAATAAAATAATAATAACGGATTCACTTAAATATTGATACATAAATGAAAATATTTTATTAATAATCCAATTATTATTTGCTATAATAGGATTAATAACATTATTCATATATAATCCAAAATAATTTGCTCTTTCAGGATTTGATTTAAATGAATCTATTAATCCTAATAAACCATTTTCATATTTAGATAAAACTTCTTTTTCATTAAAAATTATTTTAGTTGATTCAACTTTAATAGGTTTTTGACCTAAAAACATTCCTAATCCCATATTATTATAAATTTTTATTACATTAATATCAATTGGAATATCTTCTATTTTTTTTTGCTTTTCTCCAAAAGGAACAAATAAAATATTATCAGGTAAAATATTAGCTTCAGCAATTTTACTTATATATAATCCAATTGAACCTACTAAAACAAAAGATATTATAATTTGTATACTATATGATATTAAGCCTGTAATTAATCCACCATAATTTTGATTTGTTTCCGTTTCAGTTGATTCCGTTTCAGTTTCTGACATTAATTACTTATAATAATGGAATAAAAAATAATAAAAAATAAATATTTTATATTTTTTTATATAATAGAATAGATGAAATTATATTATATAATTTTTTCTTTAATCGTTTGTTTAATATTAATTACAATACTTTTATCAGGAAATAATATTGAAAACTTTAAAAATATTTATAGTTCTTTTGATATTAATACAGAAACACCAAAAACAAATCATAATGTTGATTTACCTATTAATACAACATCTCAATGTGAAAATATATGTGGTCCAAAATCACAGTGTTCAGTTACAAGAGAACAATGCACTTCTGACATTGATTGTTTTGGTTGTCAACCACCAGAGCGAAAATTAAATTATCCTGAAACTATAGATATTCCTGGTGATAATGATGCAGGTAAATATACATTTTCACAAACTCCTCAATATTCGACTCTAACAACTGATATTGGAACAGAAGCTTCAATTTATAATAAAAACGCAAAAGTTCCTAAACCTTATTTAGGTATTGATAAATGGCAAGAATCAGCAGCTGATGGTATGCAATATTATTATAAAGCATATAATTATGAGTATTTGACAGAACCATATAAATTTAAACAGTTACCTGAATATAAAATTCATGAAACTGCTACAGGTTTATTTGAAGATTATGGCCCCCTACCGGCAAATGCTTTTATATAGTTATAATTATATTATCATTTATATAGGAATTATAATATTTATTATTTTCTATATAAAGAATAGGTAGTTTTAAATCAGTCATTTTTTCATAATCATTTAATTCTTTTATTTCATTCAATAAATTGTTTTTATTTTTATAATATATTTGATTTTTTTTTCTAATATTAAATAATAATAATTTTTGTTTTAAATTTTTTATTTGATGTGAAGTAAAATTATTATTTATTATTTTTTTTTGATTAAAAAAAAGATTATTGGATAGATTTGAAAAATTATCTGCAAAATTATTATTTTCATCATAATCAATTTTAAAGCGATTATTAATCATATATAAAATATTAATAAATTAAAATGAATAAATAAAATAAATCAAATAAATATTTTATTATTTTAAGAAATTAAGTTGCATAAGCTAGTCCGCAATTTCCACCAATAAATACTATTTCATTTATTCGTTCCTCAAATAAATATAAATCATAATTATAATCATAAATTCTCCATGTAGGCTTATTTATGCCAATTACATTTCCTGTTTCCGGATCACAGACTGTTAGACTTTGTGCTAAAGGATCTAATGGTGGTATAATTGTAGTAAATTCAAATTCAATTTGATTAAATCTACTCATATTCATAGCTCCTGATGGTTGTAAATCAAAAGGGGATGTATGTAAACAAAAATTATAACAATATAAACCATCAGGTGCATTTCCATTAGTTCTTGTATATTTTTCTATATAATTAAATACTCCAGCTGGTTGTAAATTTTCTCGATAAGATCCATCTAATAAAATTCCTAATGTAACTAATATATCTTTTTCATTATCAGTAGAATAAGTTCCTGTTATCATCCAACCTGTTAGTTGTCCATTTGTATTAACTCCTGGCCCAACATATACTGTTTGAGTAGTTGATCCTAATGATCTAGTAACTGGATATATACCATCTGTAGGAGCAGGAATTAAATCTTTTGGTAAATAATTATAAGGCCAATTAGTATAGTTGGACCATTCATTTCGTAGATTAGCATCACTTCTTTGAAAATAAAATAAATAACTAGATACCATTCCAATTGAATCTAATTGAACCTTATTAGGACCAGTAACATTATAAAATTTATTTTCGTGAACTTGTTTTATTAAATATTTTTGTTCATTTAATGCAAATAGTCTTTCTTCTTCATTTGATAAAAAACAATAAGTGCAATTTAAATGTATATCAGCATTCCAAATAGTTCTAATATCCGTATAAGAATCTATTCCTAAAAACACATCTGGAGGTGGTTGCAAAAATCTATATAATTGTAAATAAAATAAATTAAAATTTGGAGAAATATAAGGAAAATTATTTATTTCATCCAATATGTCACGGACTTGAAATAAATGGTTAATTGGTCTAAATGTTACATTAATTTGTAATTCATTATATTGAAGAGATGTCAATGGAAATGCCATTTGTGATTTCAAACCAAACCAATTATTCAATGGAATATATAATACTCTTCCTCTTATAGAAGGTTCAGGACCAGCTAATGAATCAGTGTAATATGCATTAGGATATGAATTTACACGTGATCCAGCATTACCTGGATTATTTAATTCTGGAACATTACCAATCATCTTATCAAATAATTCTTTTTTAGTATTACTAAAATCCCTTTGAACAGCAGCTAATAAATAATCCCCAGAATATTCTTGTAAAGTATAATTACCGCAAGTAATACTAATTTTTGATATCATTTTAGCTCCTAAATTTTCTATCCATTTAAATTCATAAGGTGCCCATTGACCAATATTATTCCTGCCAGTAAAATCTGTATCTAATGATCTTTCTCTAGGAGGAAAAATTCCACTCCAAATATTAGGTAATGCTACAGTAAGATATGTATCCATTAATAAATCAGCATATCTTGGAATTTTAAACGTAAAAAATGATTCCTCTGTTAAACGTAAAGTTTTCGATCCCTCATAATCAACTCTAAATTTTTGTAAACCAAAATTTGTATATTGAGCAAATGTGCTTTTAAAAAATGTTTTAGTAGGATTGCCATTTAAAATAATATTTTGTTGACCAGCAGAAACTAAATTCATTAATCCGCCTGCCATAGTTAACTGTTAGTTATATAATTAATTAATATTTAACTTTTTTAAATATATATAATTAAAAAATTTAATTTTAAATTAATCCAATTTTTAAATAATAATTAAAATATTTTTGTGTAATTAAATAATTATCATTTTCATTGTCAGTTAAAGGTAAACATTCATTAATACTAAAATTGACAACTTTTTGAACACACTTATAAATAATATTTTTATTGGCACTTAATGGATCTGAATAATAATCTATATTATTATTTTCATTTAAATAAAATAATAAATTTTCACAAATATATTGTAAAACCAAGTTACTTGGATGATTGGGAGTATAAAATAATAATTTATTTTTATAATTATCAATTATGAATTGTTTTATACTAATAAAATATATATTTGATAATTTCCCATATAAATAAATTAATTCATTATACCTTTTTTCTAATTCATATATATTTTTATAAAAAATTAATTCTAATTCTTCTTTACTTTTATAATCCCAATTATTAACAATATTGATAATATAATTTATTGAATCCTGTTTTTCTTTAAAATAATTAATCATTTGACTATAATGATAAGCTGACGGAGGTTCCATTCCATAAATATGAGAAGGAAAGGAACATTCATCAAAATAATATAAATCAAAATAACAACTATCTATAAAAATTAATTTGGCATTAGGTTTTTTATTATTTATAATAAAATTTGTTGATAAATAATACTTATTTTTATAATTATCTTTTATATGTTGAGTAATGATTATATCCGATTGTTGAATATAATTTAAAAAATCATTTTCATTTAATTCTGTATTAAAACATAAAATTACATTTTGTATATATTTATTTTCATTTAATCTTAATAAATATTTACATGAAGCAATTTGACAATTACCATAAAATAAAATATTCATTAATATATATTTTATTAAAATTTATAAAAATAATATAAATTTTATATTTAATTGATTTAAATATTGATTGCATCTTCAAAATTTAAATAAGATCGATTAAAAATATCTTGAGGATGTCCTCCATTTGGGCCAGATCCATAACTAGCAGGTTTATATAATTTAACTAAATCACCTAAATATTTAAATTGTAAATTTTTTTTTTTAATAATTTCATTATTAATAAAAAAACAATTTACTCCATTTTTATTACAGTAAATTAAAGAATAATTATATTTTAAACCTAATTTATATAACGATAATAAAGAGGCGACAAAATAATTAGAACCATCCCATTTATTATATTTATCATATATAGCTATTTTATCTTCATAAGATTTATGTGTAGCATTATATTCACAAATTATAATATCGCATATATACCTTTTTAAAATTTCATTTAAACAGTAAAAATCATTAAAATCAATATCTACACTTAAAAGATTAATATTTTGAGGAACATTATATTTTTTAAATATTTCTATTATATTTTCTTTCATTATAAACTCTTTTCTTAAATTTATATTAATATTTTCATTATCTCCATCTAATTGTAATCCATTCCATTTATATATATCTCTTAATATTCGAGTATTACATTCAATACCATTTTCCACGCCAAATTCAACAAAATATTTATTTTCATTATTTTTATTATATATTAATTCTAAAAGAATCATAGTAATACCGTCTTCTCCATTTTGGGAATATATTTTTTTTTCATATAAACTTAAATCCATTTAATATTATATAATAATATTATTTTTTATTAAATTGAATATAATAAGTATGGTAATATATATAATAATATAATTAAAATAATTATATTTATATTTAAACTCAAGTTAGATAATAATGATCCTATTATTATACTTGAAATAATCATTGAAGCATCAGCTAATAAAATAATATATCCCACCTCTTTGCCATATCGTTTAAAAACGTCCAATATTAAACTTTTACCATAAGAAATGGAATTAAATAAATAAGCAAAGCTTATATCATGTAATAATTGGACTAATACAGCAACAAAACAAAATAAAACTATATTAAATTTTTTAAATAAAAGACTATAAATAAATCTTGCTATTATAATGCCTATCATTATACTTAAAACGTCTGCTATTATAGCTAATAAACCAAATTTATTATACCATTCAAGCAATGACTTAATTTTTATTTGTTTACTAACTACTCTATATAAAACAAATAAATCTGTTATTATAATAGCATTTAAAATAGGTAAATAATTATTTATATTATTAAAATCACTTATATTATTAAAAATCATTATATATATTAACAATCTAATTAAAAATTAAATTATTTGATTTGATTTGATTAAATTATATTATAAAAAAAATATTTTAAACTTAATATATTATAATATAAATGACTACAAATGCAATGAATACTACCCAAATATTAAATTATATTAATAATCTTAAGGAATCAACTGTTACTTTAATATTAGTAATAATTATATTTATTGTAATATTAATTTCTTTAATTTATTATTTTTATATGAGAAATTTACCTACCAAAGAATGTAATGCAATGGATACTTTATATAGCACGTTAAATGGAAAAATAAAATCAATAAATTCTGCTGACCCTGAATGTGGATATTTATTTAGAGATTATTATATAAAATCAGCATATAATTCTTGTAGTGGAGGAGCTTATAAAAATGATTATGTTGATATTTGTGTTTTAAAAGATTTATTAAAACAAGGAGTAAGAGGTTTAGACTTTGAAATTTATTCTATAAATGATTTACCAGTTGTGGCAACATCAACTTCAGACAGTTATCATATAAAAGAAACATATAATTATATATATTTTTCAGATGTAATGAAAATAATTAGAGATTATGCTTTTGTAACATCTACAGCACCAAATCCTTCTGATCCAATTATAATCCATTTACATATTAAATCTGAAAATCAATTAATGTATCAAAATTTTGCTAAATTATTAGAAGAATATAATTCCCTATTATTAGGTAAAGATTATAGTTATGAAGATCAAGGTAGAAATTTTGGAGAAACTCCTTTACTTGAATTATCAGGAAAAATTGTAATAATAGTTGATAGAATTAATAATGCATTTTTACAATGTCCTGAATTTTATGAATATATAAATATGACAAGTAATTCTTTGTTTATGAGGGCTTTGAATTATTATGATATTGCTTATACTCCTGATATTAATGAATTAATTGAATTTAATAAAAGAGGTATGACAATTGGAATGCCTGATAAAGGAGCAAATCCTGACAATCCTAGTGGAATTGTTTTAAGAGAAACAGGAACCCAATTAATTGCAATGAGATATCAATCATTTGATACAAATTTAGAAGAAAGTGACATGATTTTTGATTTGGCAGGTTATGCTTTTGTTTTAAAACCTGAAGCTTTAAGATATATAATAGTAACTATTGATGCACCTCCTCCTCAAAATCCTGAAGTTTCTTATGCTACAAGAACAATATCAAGTGATTATTATAATTTTGATATATAAAAAAAATCTATTTATAATATATGATTAAAAATATTTGTGATAAAAAAATGTCATTTTCTGACTGTGAATTAGCTATTCTAAGGTTACAAGTTGATAAAGCTCAGGAAAAAATAGCTAAACGGTCTGTAAATACACCAGAAGTAAAAAAAATAATTACAATTGTTGAAGATTTTATTAAGAAAAAAAAATTAGTTTGTTATGGCGGAATTGCTATTAATGCTTTACTACCTAATAAAGATAAAATTTATAATAAAGATATAGATTTACCTGATTATGATTTTTTCAGCCCAAATGCACTTGAAGATGCCAAAGAACTTGCTGATATATATTTAAAAGAAGGCTACACTGAAATAGAAGCCAAAGCTGGACAACACTCAGGAACTTTTAAAGTATTTGTAAATTTCTTAGGAGTAGCAGATATAACATTTTTACCTTTAGATTTATTTAATACAGTTAAAAAAGAAGCTGTTAAAGTAGATGGTATATTATATACTGATGAAAATTTTTTAAGAATGGGAATGTATTTAGAATTATCAAGACCAAGCGGTGATACAGATAGATGGGAAAAGGTAATGAAACGTTTATCATTGATTAATAAACACTATCCATTAAAATTATCTAATTGTAAAAATATGGATTTTCAAAGACCAATGGAATTAAATAATCAGGCTGAGGGAAAAGAAATTTATGAATCGGTTAAAAATACTTTAATTAAAAATGGAGTTGTATTTTTTGGTAGTTATGCTATTTCATATTATAGTCAATATATGCCAAAAAATTTACGAAAGAAAGTTCAAAATATTCCTGATTTTGATGTTATTGCTCATCATCCAAAAAAAATAGCGCAGTTAATTAAATCTAATTTAGAAAATTTAAATATTGAAAATATTGAAATTATTAAACATGAATCAATTGGAGATGTTATTCCTGAAAGCTACGAAGTTCGTGTTGGAAAAGATACAGTAGTTTTTATTTATAAATCAGTTGCATGTCATAGTTATAATGTATTAATAGTAAATAATAAAAAAATTAAAGTTGCTACAATTGATACAATGTTAAGTTTTTATTTAGCATTTATTTATGCTAATAAACCTTATTA
>Ga0247841_10013522_pt1 | contig 10406 bp, 9 predicted proteins | sample LaCruzMarch2015__2_FD_192410 | JGI IMG/M metagenome (GOLD analysis project Ga0247841, IMG submission 192410) | Freshwater microbial communities from meromictic Lake La Cruz, Castile-La Mancha, Spain - LaCruzMarch2015_18m | ecosystem: Environmental > Aquatic > Freshwater > Lake | place: Spain...
TTCTGGTTACTTAACTCGTCGTCTAGTTGACGTAGCACAAGATGTGATCATCCGTGAAGAAGATTGCGGAACAGATCGCGGATTGAAAGTAACAATTGGTGAAAAAGGCCAAGATGGCGTAATTCGCCCAGTTGAATTTGTTGACACCACAGTTGCATCCCGAGTTTTATCTGACGAAGTAAAAATTAACCAAGAGACACTTGCTCATCGCGATGATGAACTTTCAATGAGTTTAATTACAGAACTTATTGAAGACGGTGTTACTGAAATTAAGGTTCGCTCAGTATTAACTTGCGAATCAAAACTTGGAACATGTGCTCGTTGCTACGGCCGCTCAATGGCCAGTGGCAAGTTAGTTGATGTGGGCGAGGCTGTTGGAATTATCGCTGCCCAATCAATTGGTGAGCCTGGAACTCAGTTAACAATGCGAACTTTCCACACTGGTGGAGTAGCAGGAGCAGACATCACACACGGTTTGCCACGTGTTGTTGAGTTATTCGAAGCTCGTACTCCAAAAGGTGTTGCTCCAATTAGCGAAGTAGCAGGACGAATTCGCGTTGAAGAAACCGATAAAACTCGAAAGATCGTTGTGATTCCAAACGACGGTGCTGAAGAAGTTGCCTACCCAGTTTCTAAGAGAACTCGTTTAATGGTTGAAGACGGACAAGCTGTAGAAGTTGGTCAACAATTAGTTGTAGGTGCAGTGGATCCTAAACAAGTACTTCGAGTACTTGGACCTAGAGAAGTTCAAGTTCACTTGGTAAACGCAGTTCAAGAGGTTTACCGCTCTCAAGGAGTAAGCATTCACGATAAGCACATTGAAGTAATTGTGCGCCAAATGCTTCGTCGTGTAACCATCATCGAATCAGGAGATGCAAATCTTCTACCTGGTGAATTGGTTGATCGCGTGGTATTTGAAACTGAAAACAGAAGAGTTGTGCAAGAAAGTGGTAAACCAGGTTCAGGAAGACCAGAACTTATGGGTATCACCAAAGCATCTCTTGCAACTGAATCATGGTTGTCAGCCGCATCATTCCAAGAAACAACTCGTGTTCTAACTGATGCTGCAATCAACGAGAAATCAGATTCACTTGTTGGTTTGAAAGAAAACGTGATCATCGGAAAACTTATTCCAGCTGGAACTGGTTTGCCACGTTACCGTCACGTTCGAGTTGAACCAACTGAAGAAGCAAAAGCTGCAATGTATGCCTCAATGTCAAGTTACGACGATATTGATTACACCTCATTTGGTGTAGGCGGCGGACAAGCTGTGCCTTTGGATGATTATGACTCAGGGGCCAATCAAAGATAATTAAATTAAAATAGCCCCCAAGAAATTGGGGGCTATTTTAATTGTTTGGCTATTTCTTGGGCGGCTTCCAACATAATATTTTTTAAACCAAATAATTCTATTTCAGTTGTTGCATAAGTAGGAAGTGTTAGTCCCACGTATGCAAAATGGTTTCCTGACTGATCCAATACGGCGCTTGTGACGGCACACCATTCTTCTTGATGCTCTTTATAGTTGTAGGCAATTTTTTCAACCCGAGCCCGATCAACTTCTCTTTTTATATCAGACTTATTTGTCAAGGTTTGCTTTGTAAGCTTCTTAAAATTTTGATTAAGATATTTACTTAGCTCTTTGTCATCTAGTGTAGATAAATAGAGTTTTCCAACGGAACTGCAGTAGTAGGGAACAACTAGTCCAGCTAAATCTACTTGTATCGGATTATTGGGTTTAACTTCGTCAATAACAATTATTTCTCCTTGAGAAGCTATTTCTAAGAATGCTGTTCCACCAGTTTTAGTTACCACATCTTGCAAAACTTTTTTTGAGTTTTTAACAAATTCATCAAGATTTGACGTAGAAAATAGTTGCCAAGCCCCCAAACCTAATTTATATGTGCCTGATCTTTCATCTTTTTGTATCAAACTAAAAAATTCTAATGTATTTAAAAGTCTCCATGCAGTAGCCCGGTTGACCCCTGACTTTAAAGCCATTTCTTGAACCGTAGGGGGGGTGTCTGATTTAGCAATAGTCATAAGTAACTTGAGTGCGCGCTCTACTGATTGAACTCGGTTTGCCATGGTGACTTCCTTGGTTATTGACAGTACTTAAAATCAGAGCCTACACTAAAATGATAGGTTTGTTGCACGATGGAAGCAAACAAATGGGAGCATATTAATGAAAATGCGCGCCGCTGTGCTGGCCGAGGTTGGTAAAAAATTTGAAATCAAAGAATTAGAAATTGATCCTCCTAAGAAAAATGAAGTTTTGGTTAAAATCAAAGCAACTGGATTATGTGCTAGTGATTTAAATGCCGTTGATGGAAAAAGAAAACTAGTTCCATTCCCTGCCGTGATTGGTCACGAAGCAGCTGGAGTAGTTGAAGCAATTGGTGAAAATGTCACAAATGTTGTGCCGGGAGATCACGTAATTATTTCCATTGTTCCAAATTGTGGTGCTTGTCAATATTGCAAAATGGGGCAACCAAATTTTTGTAGTACGGCAGGAGATGCCATGGGTCTGGGTGGATTATTTGATGGCACCAGCCGATTGAGTCTAAATGGTGAAAAAATAAATCAATTTTTGTGCGTAGCATCTTTTGCAGAGTATTCAGTAGTACCTGATTCTGGAATTATAAAAATAGATAAAGCAATGCCATTAGATAGAGCAGCACTAATTAGTTGTGCAGTACTTACTGGATATGGAGCTGTGGTTAATACGGCAAAAGTAAAAGCTGGATCAACTGTTGCAGTTTTTGGTTGTGGAGGAGTGGGTTTGAATACTATTCAAGCCGCAAAAATAGTTGGTGCATCAAAAATAATTGCTGTTGATATTACCCAAGAGAAACTTGAATTAGCAAAAATTCTAGGGGCAACCCATGTAGTTAATTCAAAAAAAGATGATCCAGTTAAATTTATTAAAGACTTAACAGGTGGTGTCGATTATGCCTTTGAAGCCCTTGGCAGAGAAGAGACAATCCAGGCTGCTTGGAAATCAGTGGGAGCTTTTGGACAACTGATTTTGGTTGGACTCATGAAACACGGTGCAACTTTAACAATTGATGCAGGACCATTCGTCAATGAACAATCAATTAAAGGTTGTTATTTTGGTTCATCAGACATCAAAAAGGATGTGCCGATGTTAGTTGAGAATTATATGAACAATCGATTAAAACTTGATGAACTAATTACAAGTCGTATAAAACTTGAGGATTTAGACATAGCATTTGAAAGACTCAGACAAGGCGAAGGAGCAAGAAATGTCATTGTCTTTGAATAACGGCTTAATTGTGTCTGAAAACTTTGTTGATGGTAAATGGGTTGAAGCAATTGATGGCAAAACTCTAGATGTCATAAATCCAACAACCGAAGAAGTTATTGCAAAAGTTCCCCTAGGTGAAAAAAAAGATGTACAAAGAGCAGCAAGTGCTGCAAGAAAAGCTGCTTATGAATGGGGAAGAACTCCTCCAAAAGAACGTGCGGACATGATGTTTGCCTTGGCTGACAAAGTTCTTGCAGATATCGACAACTTGGCACAACTTGAAACATTTAATTCTGGTCACCCTATAAGTGTTGTATCCGGGGAAGTTAGAAGTGGTGCAGATCGGCTACGTTTTTTTGGTGGTGCTGGAAGAACTTTAGAAGGAAGATCTGCTGGTGAGTACGCCAGAGGTTACACATCAATAATTAGAAGAGAACCAATTGGTGTTGCCGGTTTAATTACTCCATGGAATTATCCCCTACTCACAGCAATAACAAAAATGAGTCCAGCTTTAGCTGCAGGAAACACAATTGTTTTAAAACCATCAGAACAAACGCCATTGACAACACTACGACTTGCAAAATTAGCAGAAGGTATTTTCCCAGCCGGAGTTATAAATGTAATAACAGGTTATGGTGAAAATGCTGGTGCTGAAATGGCATCTAATAAAGAAATAGACATCATTTCATTAACTGGTGGAACAGACACAGGAAAAGTTGTTGCAAGAATTGCCTCAGATACTTTGAAACATGTGCATTTAGAACTTGGCGGTAAAGCTCCAGCAATTGTGTTGGATGATGCAGACCCTAAACAAGTGGCAGAGTCATTAAAATGGGCTTCATTTTGGAATGCAGGTCAAGATTGCAGCGCAGCGTCGCGAGTAATAGTTACAAAGAAAAGTTATGAAAACGTTATTAAGGCTTTGCTAGATGCTGTGCAATCATTAAATGTGGGCGATCCAAGTGTCGAATCAACTCAAATGGGCCCACTTACTCACGTTGCTCATAATGAAAATGTGTTGGGTTATTTCTCTCGCGCGCAAAAGAATGGTGCAAAAGTTCTCACGGGTGGAAGCCGAATGAATCGTCAAGGTTATTTTGTTGAACCCACAATTATGACAGATGTTGATCAAAAGAGTGAAATTGTGCAAAAGGAAGTCTTTGGACCCTTAATCACAATTCAGAAAGCTGAAGATAATAACCAAGCAATCCAGATGGCAAATGACATCGAATATGGTTTGGGAGCCTCTATTTACACCGACAATATTGGTTTTGCGATGGAAGCAAGTAGACAATTAAAATTTGGCACAGTTTGGATTAATGATCATGGTGCTGTTACAGCCGAAATGCCATGGGGTGGATTTAAACAATCAGGTTATGGCAAAGAGCGATCCATTTATTCGCTAGAGGATTACACCCAAATCAAGCACGTCATGATAAAGCTTCCTGATTAATTTCAGGAAAGGTAAGACCAAAAGAAAAAGGAGGAAAGTAATGGAGTTAAAAAAATCACTATTCGCTGTAGTTACCGCCAGCGCATTAGTGCTTTCTGCCTGTAGTTCATCTTCAGATTCTGGTTCAGCAGAAGCAGGATCAGGGGAAGTGGATGCAAAGACAGCAACTTCTGCTGCTGACTTCGGAGGCCTAGAAGGTCTAGAAGCCGCATGTAAAGCAGAAGGAAAATTAAACGTAATTGCTCTTCCACCAGATTGGGCAAATTACGGAAAAATCATCGATGGTTTCAAAGCTAAATACGGAATTGAAATTGATTCACAAATTCCAGATGGCTCAAGCCAAGATGAAATTGACGCAGCTAACAACACAAAGGGTACTGATAGAGCACCGGACGTGTTTGATCTTGGACAAGCAGTTGCAATGAAAAACACCGCAATGTTTGCAACATACAAAGTTGCAACTTGGGATGGCATAGACGCTGCATTTAAAGATGCAACTGGTCTATGGACAATGGATTACGGCGGTTTCATGTCAGTTGGATATGACGCAGCCAAAGTTCCAGCAATTACTTCTTTAGCTGATTTGCTCAAAGCAGATTACAAAGGAAAAGTTGCCCTTAACGGTGATCCAACAGCTGCAGCTGCCGGTATGAATGGTGTCCTCATGGCATCAATGGTTAACGGTGGATCAGTTGATGATGTGAGCAAAGGTATTGACTACTTCAAATCACTAAAGGATGCAGGAAGTTTTATTCCTGTTGATCCAACCCCTGCAACAATCGAGTCTGGTCAAACCCCTGTGGTATTTGACTGGGATTACTTGCATGCAGGACAAGTTGCTGGTTTGAAAGAAAAAGGTATCGACTGGAAGATCTTTATTCCAGAGGGCGTTGCATTGGGTGGTTACTACTTCCAAGCAATCAACGTTGATGCACCAAACCCAGCATGTGCTCGCCTATGGCAAGAATATATTTATTCACCAGATGGTTCTAACGAATGGTTACGTGGAGGCGCTCGTCCAGTGCTCGCAGATCTAATGGTTAAAGAAGGAACCATAGATCAAACAGCATATGACTCATTGCCACCAGTATCTGGAACTCCAGTGGTTGCATCAGTTGCACAAACTGAAGCAGCAAACAAAGTTCTTGTTGAACGCTGGGCCGCTGAAGTTGGAGCTATCGAATAGTTTTTGACTATTCGTAAAACCAATTTTGCAAACCTTGCAAAATAAAGAAAGGGTTATTAGTCTCAAGAAACTTGAGACTAATAACCTATTTCGAAAATCAATTCCTTATTTAGGTGTATTTCCTTTTGCCTTACTTGCATTCTTTTTCTTAATTTGGCCAACCTTAGTCGTGGTGTATGGATCATTTCAAAATCTTGAGGGCGGCTATGGTTTTGGATCGCTCATCGAAGTTGCCACAAATGAAAAGTATCTAAACGGTTTCAAAGTTTCAATTCAATTAGCAGCATATTCAGCATTTGCCGGAGCAGTTTTGGGTGGATTGTTTTCTTGGGCTATAGCAAACGGTAACAGAGAAGGTTATTTTAGAAGATTGGTCCTAGCTGCTTCAGGAGTTTTTGCACAATTTGGTGGAGTAATGCTCACCTTTGCTTTCCTTGCAACTTTTGGTTTTAACGGCATGTTGACTATTCTTGCGAATAGTTATTTTGGTGAAAATATTCTTACTGATGCGTCTTGGCTTTATTCACTTTTAGGATTAGTTGTTGTCTACACATTTTTTCAAATTCCCCTCATGCTTATTGTCTTTTTGCCTGCAATTGAAAATTTAAAGCCTGAATGGAAGGAAGCCTCAGAAAGTTTAGGTGGATCAACTGCTAATTATTGGCTAAAAATTGGTGCTCCGATTCTTGCCCCGAGTTTCTTAGGTGCTTTATTGCTTTTATTTGCAAATGCTTTTTCTGCTTATGCCACTGCAGCAGCATTAATTAGTCAAGGTGCACCGATTGTGCCTTTACAAATAAGTTTTGCAATTTCTGGGGAAGTTTCAAGAACAAATCCAGGTATATCTAAAGCATTAGCTGTAGGAATGATTTTAGTTGTAGTTGTGGTTATGTTTGGATATTTTAAATTGCAAAACAAAGTTTCAAAGTGGGTTAAATCATGAGAAACTTTAAGAGAATTGATGTTTGGCGTTGGTTGATAATTGGGTTTGTGGGAGCCTATTTGCTCATTCCAGTGTTTGCAATGCTGGAATTTTCAACCAGAGGCGCACCAGGTGAAAGAAGTACAGAAGCTTGGACAGCAATTCCAACTTTTCCTAAACTTTTGTCTTCGATATTTTCATCCCTCCAGCTGGCAGTGGTTGTAATTTTGGCCGTAGTTTTCATTTTGGTGCCGACTATGATTTGGATTCATTTAAGACTTCCTCATTTGAGGCGTTATATGGAACTACTTTGTTTGTTGCCCTTAACTATTCCTGCAATAGTAATTGTTGTTGGAATAGCTCCTACCTATAGAGCTTTGTACCAAGTTTTTGGAAGCTCGCCAATAACTTTATCTTTTGTGTACTTCATTTTAGTTTTGCCATATTCGTATCGATCAATAAGCGCATCATTATTTTCGATAGACAGCCATACACTATCTGAGGCTTCAAGGAGTCTAGGTGCATCAACTATAAGAATGATTGCAGGAATAATTGTGCCAAATATAAAGGTTGGAATCATGTCTGGTGCTGTAATTTCAATTGCTTTAGTCTTGGGTGAATTTACAATTTCAAATCTTTTAAACTTCGAGACCATGCAAGTGGTTATTAATCTATTAGGAAAGAGAGACGCAGCAACTTCTGTCGCTGTTTCACTTGCTGCATTAGTTTTTGCTTTCATACTTTTGGCAATTCTTCCTACCACAAATAGATCTAGATCTTCTAAATTAAAAACGAATAGAAAAGTTGGGATGGTTATAAAATGAGTGCTGCAATTGAGGTTAAGTTAATTGGTCTTTCTAAATCTTTTGGTGAAGTTAAAGCCCTTAATAATTTTTCCTTGGAGATGGCCAAAGGTGAATTAGTTGCACTTTTGGGTCCATCTGGCTGCGGGAAAACTACTGCATTAAGAGCATTAGCTGGTCTACAACCACTTGATAGTGGAAAAATTATTGTTCACGATGAAGACATAACAAACCTACCCACAAGTAAAAGAAACATGGGCATGGTTTTTCAGTCCTATAGTTTGTTTCCTCATATGAGTGCGTTAGAAAATGTCGAATATGGACTAAAAATGCGGTTCAGAAATTTTCAAGTTCTGAAAGACAGAAAAAATCAAAGGAACTATTGGACCTAGTTGACTTAGCATCACATATGAATCACTTTCCTCATCAACTTTCAGGTGGTCAGCAACAAAGAATTGCTTTAGCCCGTGCTTTAGCTATTTCACCAAATGTTTTGTTGTTGGATGAACCGCTTTCTGCTCTTGATGCCAAAGTTAGAAGTCAATTGAGAGACGAGATCAGGCGAATCCAGTTAGAGGTGGGAACCACAACTCTTTTTGTAACTCACGACCAAGAAGAAGCGCTAGGTATTGCTGATCGAGTGGGAGTAATGAAAAAAGGTGTGTTGGAACAGATTGCCACACCAGCACAACTCTACGACAAACCAGTTACTTCTTTTGTTGCTGAGTTTGTTGGATTGACAAATCCAATTGAGGGAGAAGTTCGTAACGGAAAAATTAATATTTTAGGCCAAGAAATTGAAGTGCTGCCTGGATCTGTAACTTCAGGTAAAGCTAAGGCCTTAATTCGCCCAGAGGCTATTTCAATTAATAAAGAATCAAATGCAAATGCCCAAGTTTTGACAATTGGTTTTCTTGGTTCCATGTTAAGAGTACTTTTGAAACTTAATAATGGCTCAATGGTTACTGCCCAATTGCCTAGTTCTGACAATCCCAATTACAAGATTGGTGATCAGGTTCTTATGAGAATTAATCCCGTTCCTGTATTTGCAAAAGAACTATGAGCACAGATGCTACTTATGGGATCATAAAATCTTTAGAAACTTATACAAATGAATTTGTAGGCTTTGTAAAAGTTGAAACCTCAACTGGAAATATTGGTTGGGGACAACTTTCAACTTATAACGCAGATATTTCAGCCCAAATATTTCACCGACAAGTTGCCCCTTGGGTACTGGGCCAAGAAGCAAATAATTTAAATGAATTAATCACAAGGGTAGAAGAAAAAGAACATAAATTTCCGGGAAGTTATCGTTGCAGGGCAATTGCGGGTTTGGATACAGCACTCTGGGATCTTTATGGCAAAGCTAAAAATAAACCTGTGGTTGAACTCCTTGGTGGAAAACCTGGAATGTTAAGAACGTATGCCTCCAGTATGAAAAGGGACATCACACCAAAGGATGAAGCAGCCAGGTTTGTAAAGCTAAGAGATGAGTATGGGTTTGATGCATTTAAGTGGAGAGTGGGAGCAGAAAATGGTCGCGATGTTGATGAGTGGCCAGGGCGAACCGAAGAAGTAATTGAAGTTGTTAGCAAAGCACTGGGAGAAAATGTTTCAAAATTAGTAGATGGAAATAGTGGATTCTCACCTACAAAAGCAATTGAAGTAGGAAAAAGACTAGAACAACATGGAATAGGTCATTTTGAAGAACCATGTAGATACTGGAAATTAGAAGAAACTAAGCAGGTAACTGAAGCACTAGAAATCGATGTAACTGGTGGAGAGCAGGATTGGGATTTCATAGTCTGGCAAAAAATGATTGACATAAATGCTGTAGATATTTTACAACCAGATGTTATGTACATGGGTGGTATCAATAGAACTTTAGAGATTGTAAAAATGGGAGCAACAGCAAAAAAAACTATCACTCCTCATTCAGCAAATCTTTCACTGGTTACGATGTGCACCATGCATTTGTTGAAAGCAATTTCAAATTCTGGAAAATATCTTGAATTTTCCATAGAAAAGGAAGATTATTATCCTTGGCAAAAAGATTTATTTTTAGGTGATCCCTACAAAATCGTTGATGGAAAAGTGGAAATTACCAATGCTCCTGGCTGGGGAGTAGAGATTAATCCTGATTGGTTGAGTCATTCAACGAGACAGGTGTCTGAACTTGATTAATCCCGAACAAACTTGAGAAGAATGACTTCACATTCTCGGTTAAGGCCTTTATGGCTTTAACAAAGATCACATCTTCACTTTCTTCAACTAATTCAGTATCGGGATCCGAATTTGTAGTGGTATCGAAACCATCTTTTTGAAGTTCGTTATCAACATCGGTTTCATTATTTTCTACAAGTAAATTTGGATTTTCATAAGTAAAATTCTTCCCTTCAGCCCAGTTTGGGAATTCAACATTTACTGAAGAACCCATATCCTCTAAGTTCTGTTGCTTTGTTGAGCCTTTGACTCGTTGTCCAGCAATAGTTGAAGAATCGTATTCAGTATTTATATCTACTATGCCAGTGTGAAGATTCTTGCCATCACTAGCAGTTTTTTCTGGAATTAAAGTTTGCGTTCTAGTTACTTTTGATTTTGTAGAATCAGAATATGAATTCTTAATTGTAAAATTCTTTTCTTTTTCATTCCACTTAACACTGCCATCATTTTTAATACTTGCATTACCAGAAGAATCTATGTCGTAGCTGTGTCCGCTGAAACCAGCAACATTTCCATCGTCAGTTGCCCTGGTTTGAAATCTTAAATTACAA